>OJHO01000158.1_pt1 | contig 32012 bp, 40 predicted proteins | sample 1595311 | NCBI WGS metagenome assembly OJHO01 (sample SAMN05416879, study PRJEB24817) | seawater metagenome | isolation source: Sea water | place: Canada:Atlantic | collected 2013-11 | reverse complement strand
CGAGATTGCCTCTTGTCTCGTGGGCTCGGAGATGTGTATAAGAGACAGGCATTAGGCATCGTGTTGTCTACGTGCCTGGGGTCTATCGCAATTTTCCAAATACTCAATTTTGGTCACGGATTATTAAATATGGCGCTTGTTCTTGTATGTGTTAGCATTTGTACAATGCATAACGCAGCGATATTAACTGTACAAAAGCCATCAATGATATTTAAACTTTTAATGGCCAGCACAATCATTAACGGTCTTGTAATCCTAACAAGTCTCTTTCTATGAAACGTGACGCTTATTTAGTCTCTAAATATAACGTTCCAGGTCCTCGATATACAAGCTATCCTACCGTACCGTATTGGGATGGAAATAGTTTTTCTGTTGATGGATGGCAGACGAGTATTCAACAGGGTTTACGCTTGTCCGAAAACCAAACAAGCAAAGGTTTAAGTATTTACATACATCTTCCCTTTTGCGAGAGTATGTGTACTTTTTGTGGATGTACCAAAAGAATTACAAAGAATCATTTGGTTGAAAAACCGTATATCCAAGCATTGCTGAAGGAACTGAGAATGTATGCCGAAATTATCGGTCACAGACCATTGATACAGCAATTGCATCTGGGCGGTGGTACACCCACGTTTTTTTCTGCCGAAAATCTGGAAGATCTATTAATTGGGATTTTTGAGATTGCAGATACGGCAAATAAAGTTGAATTTAGTTTTGAAGGCCATCCCAATAATACCACACGGGAACACCTCAAAATGTTCAATCGCAATGGATTTAAAAGAGTCTGTTATGGGGTACAAGATTATAACGAGACTGTGCAAAAGGCCATTAATCGTATTCAGCCTTTTGAAAATGTAAAACAAGCTACGGTAGATGCACGTGCAACCGGATTTACATCGGTAGGCCACGATATTATATTTGGGCTTCCGTTTCAAACACAAGATGCCGTGATAAATACCGTCAATAAAACCATAGAATTGATGCCAGACCGCATCGCGTTTTACAGCTATGCACACGTGCCGTGGATAAAAGGAAACGGCCAGCGTGGCTATAGTGAAGAACATTTACCGTCGCCAAAACAGAAGCGGCTACAATATGAAATAGGCAAAAAAATGCTGTTGCAGGCAGGCTATGTAGAAATAGGGATGGACCATTTTGCGCTTAAAACCGATGACTTATATAGCGCCCAACAAAATGGCAATATCCACCGTAATTTTATGGGCTATACGTCCTCGAAGACGGATGTTATGATTGGCCTGGGTGTTTCTGCCATTGGCGACAGTTGGTATGGTTTTGCACAGAATGTAAAAACTTTAAAAGAATATTATGAGTGCTTGCGCAACAATGAACTGCCTGTAATGCGTGGTCATATATTAAATGATGAAGACCTTGTCCTACGCCAGCATATTCTAAATTTGATGTGTAATTTTGAAACATCTTGGAACGTTGAATCAATGCAAATTTCAGAAATAGAAAACATCCTTTCAAAACTTTCGGAAATGCAATTGGACGGATTGATTGAAATTTCAGAAAACAAGTTAAAAGTCACTGAAGCAGGCAAACCTTATGTTCGAAATGCATGCTTACCGTTCGATTTACGTCTACAGCGTAAGAAGCCAGAAACTAAATTATTCTCAATGATTGTTTAAAATACAAAAAGTTCATTGTTCGGAAAGCCCGCTTGAATATAGTTGTTCTTGCGGGTTTTCTATTTTCTTTTTTCAATATCCTCTTTACGAATGCGCTCATTGCGGCGTTTACGGTCCTTTGCCTTTCTTATTTTATAAATTAAAAATACCGCAATGGCTATCACTACAATGCCATAAAGGCTATAAGTCACCCAGCCGTCTGTCCAACGACCTATATCTTGAAGTAAAATCTGTGTTGTTCTCATCGTTATCTATTTATGATAGTATCATTTTCAGGATCTTCGTTACTTTCGTTTTTGATATTTTGATTGCTACGGGTAAGGTTATAAATAACTGCAACAAGTACAATACATACAACTGCAAATACGCCAATTATTATTGTGCCTAATCCCCAATTCACAAGTGGCAAGAAGAGTGAGTTCATAATTTTATAGTTTTTTGGTTATTCTTTGTTTTAATGACACAAATGGTTGTTCGATACTTTTTCAATGGCTACCATATTTGAAGGTGACACGTAGGGTATTCCCAACCCAAGTCCTCGTAATATAAAAAGCACACCAACGATAATTACAAACACAGGTATGGCTTTTAAAATACGTTGTTTGAAAGTGGTATTTAAAAAATTGCCCAAATAGGTTGCAGTCGTCATCAAGGGAATCGTTCCTAACCCAAAAAACACCATATACAAACCACCTTCCCACGCGCCACCAGCTGCTACGCTACCAAAAACTGCCATATAGACCAATCCACAGGGCAAGAAACCGTTTAAAAAACCAATGGTAAAAAAACTATCCATTGATTTTCGCTTGAGCTCTGCACCCAAAGCACTTTTTACTTTCCCGACCCATTTGTACATAAATCGAGAACCATTGTATTTACTGAATACTTTTGAAGGTAATATGATTGCCAAAATCATCAGTACACCTATCACAATGGATATATGTTGTTGAAAGCCAAACAAATCCAACCGTCTTCCCAAAAAGCCAAAAAGCACCCCAATGGTTCCATACGTAAGTAGTCGCCCAACGTGATAGCTAAATATTTGTAACACTCGCTTTACTGGATTATTCCTATCTACCGGAAGCAGAAAGGCAATAGGGCCACACATTCCCACGCAATGGAAACTGCCTAATAATCCGAATATGAGTGCGGTGATTAACATCGTTAATAGGTTATTTCTTTTTTGAAGCGGTATTTCTTCCCTTCGTATTCCCAATCTATGGTAATGTTCCAGCGACCGTCCAGCAAGCGATTGTCAGGTATGAGCAAATTAGGATCTGTGAGTTCCAGTGGAAGTTCAAAATCCAGTTGCTTGTTAGACGGTCTGTATAGGAACACTTTTCCTTTTATTTTTTGTGGCTCAAATTCTTCAGGAAATTGAAGTAAATAACCCATATCATTTTTAATTCCAGTAATCTGTTTTTCCATAGCAGCGGTGTTTTGTTGTGCATAAATATTGTCCTGCAATTCCATTTCTTTTTGGTAATAGCCTTCTGTAACCAAATCGTGTTCCAAGTTATTATCCGTCGTCATACGGTACACCAGAAATAAGATAAAGCCTATAAAAAGCGCCATCCCGATGACCAACCCCGTTCCCCAATTTATTTTCATAACCTTTAATTTTTATTTTTTAAAACTTGTTGTACATCCATCTTCTTCATTTTCTCGACCATTAGTTTTGCTTGACACGTTAGGTTGCCACCTGGTTTTCCATTTTGACAGCCGTTGCAGCAGTCGCTTTTGTGTTGGTTTTTCATATCTTATATTTGCTATTGAATTCCGAGTTTCATTCAACCCAGGCTTCAACCTTATTAGTAACTTCTTGGTCCGAGAAAAGCTGTTCGAGTCGTTTCTATCTGTTCTTCACCGCTAAATACGCCAATGACCACTTTATCCTTATCGCCGCTCAAAGCACTCGCATTTACCTCAATAAAAAGTGTGCCTTCGGCAAAATCGCCTGCTGGCACGGTAAAGGTTTCGTGGCTCACTATTTTAATCTTGCCATTGTGGGATAAAAGTTTAAAACGTACATCCTCAATGTCATTATTGGTTTTATTGACCAGTTTATAGGTGTACACATTGCTGATTATATTATCTGCTTTTCGTTCATATAACTGACCTGGCAATCGTAGAATATCTGCTTCCACATCGTTGCGCAGAAAGAGCATTCCTACTAATACGGCTGTTAGAATTCCAAGAACCACGGTGTACCCTTTAAGACGTGGTGTGAACTCAAACTTGGTCTTCTTTTCTATATTTTCTTCACTGGCATAGCGTATCAAACCTTTGGGCAGGTCCACGGCTTCCATTATGTTGTTACAGGCATCGATACAGGCGGTGCAATTCACACATTCCATTTGTGTTCCGTTGCGTATATCAATTCCTGTAGGACAAACGTGTACACATTGAAAACAATCGATACAATCACCTTTACCCGAGGCTGCACGGTCTTCTTTTTTATTGAACTTTGCACGACCCTTTTCTTTTTCACCACGTTTATGGTCATAAGCAACCACAATACTTTTATTATCCAGCAGCACGCCTTGCAATCTTCCGTAAGGACAGACAATGATGCAAACTTGTTCTCTAAACCACGCAAACACAAAGTAGAATACACCTGTAAAAATGATGAGCGAAATTAGCGTGCTCATATGTTCCATCGGGCCATCTGTGATATAGCGTATCAGGCGGTCACTACCTATTAAGTATGCCAAAAACACGTTGGCAATCAAAAACGAAATCACAAAAAAGACAAGCCACTTTAAAGAGCGTTTGAGAATCTTTTCCCTGTTCCACGGCATTTTAGCCAGTCGCATTTGTTTGCCACGGTCGCCATCTATCCAGTATTCTATCCGGCGGAACACCATTTCCATAAAAATGGTCTGCGGGCATACCCAACCACAAAATAAACGCCCAAAGGCGACGGTAAACAGGATGACGAATAACACGCCAACCAACATAACCATCACAAAAATGTAGAAATCCTGTGGCCAGAACGGTAAACCAAAAATATTGAACCGACGTTCCAATACATTAAAGAGCAAAAATTGATGACCGTTAATTTTTACGAAGGGTGCAGCAAACAGAAAAATGAGAAGCACGTAACTCACATACTTGCGATACTCGTACCATTTGCCCACAGGCATTTTTGGAAATACCCACGCTCGCTTTCCTTCTTCATTGAGCGTACCTATGGTATCTCTAAAATTATCTTTACCCTGTTCTGCCATTAGTTTGCGTAACTCTCAATTTTATGAAGCATCAATCCAGCTATATTCTTACCTCGTTGCTTCGCTTCTGTGGCTGTGATGCCTTCAAAATGCTCATCTATAATTGTATTCCACAATTTTAACCAATGGTCAAACTGTTTTTTACTCATTTCTGTCTTTTTGCTCAATTGGATATGTTTTACCATCGGATTTCCCTTAAAGCTCATCTTGCCCAGCAATACGGTTTCCCAGAAGCTGTACATTTTAGGCAGATGTAGAATCCAATCTACCGCAGCAACATCATTAAAGATGTAGCCTATAGTTTTATCTGCTTTTACTTTATCATAGAAGCTATTGACCAATAATTCTATATCATTCCTTGTTTCTATATCTTTCATTTCTTTTCATTCAAGAACAATAGGAATATAGCGTCATCCCAAGCCACAACGCTATGTTTAACATTCATTGGGATATCATAACTTTCGAAACGAGCAAAACGTTTACTTTCCATTTCTGTATTAAAATCAATTTCGCCTTGTACTACAAGTAATTTTGCTTTGCAGGGTGCAACGTGTTCTGAAAGTTCCACACCACGCCTTAAACCTATGGCCATTATTTTCGTTCCGTTTTCATCAAGTATTTTTTTAATAACGGGACGGTCGCTTACCTTTAAATTTTGTGCTACTTCGGTCATCATCTTTCTACATTTTAAGGTTTCAAAATCAATTTATACTATCATTAACTACATCGCCAGTTACGGGCTGGTCTTCTATAATCACTTGTACTTTTGTACTATCTATTACTTTTACGTCCACTTCTTCAATAGGTGCAAGTGGGTCCATCCATATTTCGCCTTCGGGTTCTTTAGCATCGGCTGGGTTGGTACCGTGTAGACTTAAAATATAACTTGCAACCTGTGCCATTTCGGAAGGTTTCAGTTCAGATTTCCAAGCAATCATTCCTTTTCCAGCACGTCCACCTTCAGAAATGGTCTTGAAGACATTTTTAATTCCACCACCTAAAATCCAATGGTCATCCGTTAAATTCGGCCCGATACCACCGCCACCACTTGCTTTATGACAGGCAACACAGTTTCCTGTAAATATGGTCTCGCCCGCTTTTAGGTCGCCTGCATCTGACAATAATTCCACGGTATTAAAATCAACTAAATCCTTTGCTGTTTTTTTGTATTCTTCGATTTCTATCTTTGCCTCGGCAACGGCTATCTGATATTCCTCATCTTGATTTATTCCATCAAAAATGTGGTAGCGCGCCATATAAACAATAGCAAAAATGATGGTTGCATAAAAGCCATATACCCACCACGGCGGTAGTTTATTATCCAACTCACGGATGCCATCATAATTATGATCTAATACTATTTCGCCTTCCTGTTCAATAGGCTTGCTACCTAAGAGTTTCTTATACGTGTCTTTAAACCACTTGAATTGATTTGCCTTTTCTACAGCTCTTTTCTCATCATACTTTGCTTGTGCCTCAGGTGTCAACGTTCTATAGAGAACGTTTTCAAGCGCACCGACACATATTTCGGCAGCGGTATAGGCCAATATTATAAACCCTAAAAATGCCCATAGCCAAGGTTGCTCTATAAAAATCGATGCTTCGCCCGTAGTGCCAATCCAATTCAGGAAAAAATATCCACAGATTGAGAATCCCAGTATTCTTAATATTGCTGCTGTCTTCATAGGGTTTCTTCGTTTTCGTTATTATCTATTTCTAACGGTATGTTGCTCACTTCTGCGATGTGCGCTTTCTTGGCGGTAAATACCCACCAGAAAAGCACTACAAAAAAGATGAAGAAAATGAGTAGGGAAATCATTGGGTAAATTTCTACACCATCAATATTTTCCAAGTTGCCTTTTATATATTTCAACATAACTATTGGTTTTGGTTTGTGGTTACTTCTTCTTTTGTTTTAATCTTGATATCTGTACCCAGACGTTGTAGGTATGCTATAAGAGCTACTACTTCACGGTCGCGCATCTCAACAAACTCTTCACCGTTTTCTTCTGCATATTTCTTATTGGCCTCGTAGGAACTTACAAAATCAGGGTCTGTATATAAGTTCTTTTCGATTTGAGTTCCTTGTTCGTCCATCCATTGTTGTGCCCGTTCTATCTCTTCCATTGTGTAAGGCACACCCAAAGAAACCATTGCTTTCATTTTATCTTCAGTCTGAGATTTATCCAGTTCGTTATTTATGAGCCATTTGTAGGATGGCATTATAGAACCAGAACTTGTGCTCTGTGGGTCATAAAAATGATTTAAGTGCCAGTTATCACTATATTTTTGACCCACCCGCATTAAATCCGGACCTGTTCGTTTACTTCCCCATAGAAAAGGGTGGTCATATACATATTCCCCAGATTTTGAATATTCGCCATAGCGTTCCACTTCACTTCGGAAGGGTCGCACCATCTGCGAATGACAGGACACACAGCCTTCACGGATGTAAATGTCACGTCCTTCTAATTCTAAAGGTGTATATGGTTTTACGGTTGAAATTACTGGAACGTACTCATCCACCATCAACGAAGGAACAATCTGAACGATACCACCTATTAAAATGGCTATCGTAGCAAAAATTGTTAATTTTACGGGTCGTCTTTCTAACCAAGTATGGTAGCCTTCCTTAGCAGTACGTTTTTTAGATACTCGTTGTAACGGTGCAGCTTCGGCAAGTTCATCTGTTACTTTGCTGCCTTGACGTACCGTCATAATTACATTATAAAGCATTATGAATGAACCCAAGATAAACAAACTACCACCTATGGCACGCATCCAATACATAGGTATGATTTCGTTTAATGTTTCCAAGAAATTTCCGTAGGTCAACGTTCCATCTGGATTGAACTGTTTCCACATAGAAGCTTGTACAAATCCAGCTACATACATAGGCAGCGCATACATAATAATACCCAGCGTTCCTACCCAGAAATGGGCGTTGGCCAGTTTTGTTGACCATAATTTGGTTTTGAACAATTTTGGCACGAGATAATAAATCATACCAAAGGTCAAAAATCCGTTCCAGCCCAATGCACCAACGTGTACGTGTGCAATAATCCAATCGCTAAAGTGCGCAATGGCGTTTACGTTTTTAAGCGACAGCATAGGTCCTTCAAAAGTGGCCATACCGTAGCAGGTAATCGCCACGACCATAAATTTAAGAACCGGGTCTGTACGTACTTTATCCCACGCACCACGTAAGGTCAACAGTCCGTTTATCATTCCACCCCAAGAAGGTGCGAGTAGCATTATGGAAAATGCAACCCCTAAATTCTGTGCCCAATCTGGCAACGAAGAATATAATAAGTGGTGCGGTCCAGCCCAGATATAAATAAAAATAAGCGACCAAAAGTGTACGATGGACAGTCGATAAGAATACACCGGTCTATTAGCCGCTTTGGGTACAAAATAATACATCAATCCGAGGAATGGTGTTGTCAAGAAAAACGCTACTGCATTATGTCCATACCACCATTGTACCAAGGCATCCTGTACACCTGCATACACTGAATAACTTTTTAATGCTGAAACAGGAATTTCAATACTATTCACAATATGTAAGACAGCAACTGTCACGAAAGTTCCTAAATAAAACCAAATCGCAACATATAAATGGCGCTGTCTTCGCTTGAGTATTGTACCTATCAAATTGGCACCAAAAGCTACCCAAATAAGTGCTATGGCAATATCAAAAGGCCATTCCAGCTCTGCATATTCTTTTGAAGTAGTGTAGCCTAATGGCAGCGTGATGGCAGCACCTACGATAATGGCTTGCCAACCCCAAAAATTCAAGTTGCTCAACCAATCTTTCCACATACGTGCTTTAAGCAGTCGTTGCGTAGAATAATAAACCCCTGCAAAAATAGCATTGCCCACAAAGGCAAATATTACAGCGTTGGTGTGCAAGGGTCGCAAACGACCAAAGCTTAACCACGAAATACCGTCTGTTACGTTAGGAAATAAAAACATAAAGGCGAGCAGTAGTCCTACGCTCATCCCGATAATACCCCAAAAAATGGTGGCATTTACAAACTTTTTTACGATTTTATTGTCGTAGTAGAATTGTTCTGTTTGCATAATTTATTGGTTACTGGTTTGAATGATTTCTTTGTTATCGCTTTTTTCCTGCTCTTTTTTAGGTTTAACCAATTCATCTTCAAAAAGCATTCTAACAGATGGCGTATAGGTATCATCATACTGCCCTTTCTTTACAGAATACACAAACGCGATAAAGAAAATGATAGCAACAATCACACTCACAGTGATTAAAACATAAATAATACTCATACCTACCTGAATTATGGTGTAAAATTACTTGGATGAACTTGCATAAAAGATGACTTTTGTCAGTTGAGAAAAATTATTTCATAAGCTCTCAAACCATTAAATACAATCCTAAAACCCCTGCCGTTCTATGTGCCTCGGCAAGTGTACTCTCTTTATCAAAATCAGTGTTGGCACAAAGCCTTTCGAGCGATTGTAATTTTAGTTGCAGGCGTTTATATTCACATATTAAGTAATCCTGCATCACGAGACAATTTGAACATTGGCTCAGTTCGTATTTCTTTTTCAACTGAAAAAATAACTGTGCTATCTGTTTGATTTCCTGTTTCATTTTAATTCAATTTTAGTTTTCAGATTTCTTCCGATGATATATGTACAAATGGTGGTAAACACCACAATACTAATTGAGCTTAAAGGCATTAAAATAGCGGCAACCACAGGTGCGAGATTTCCTGTCACGGCAAATCCCAGCCCAATGAGGTTATAGAATAATGAGAACACAAACGCGTATTTAATGATGCGAACTGACTTTTGCGAAAGCGTCACAAATTCAGATAAAGCTTTTAATTTACTGGCATCGATAATGCCGTCGCACGCAGGCGAGAATACATTTACATCTTCTGAAACAGCGATGCCCACATTGCTCTGTGCCAGTGCACCCGCATCATTCAGTCCATCGCCTACCATCATCACATTTTTACCTTGCTGTTGTAGCCTTTTGATAAAGTTGAGCTTGTCATCTGGTTTTTGATTGAATTTTAACTGTGCCGATTGCGGCAACTGTGTTTTTAGAAATTTCTTCTCGCCATCATTATCGCCAGATAGCACGATTAAGTTTGCCGTTTTATTCAATTCCGAAAAGAGCTCTTGCATCCCCTCACGATAGGTATTGTTAAACACGTAACAACCTTTATAATCATCGTTTGTGCTTATGTGAACCTGTGTGTCAGTCGTTTCAGGTTGTTGATTTTTATTTCCTACAAAAGCATAGCTACCGACCTTTACGCTCGTTTTTCCGTAAATTCCTTCAATTCCTTTACCCGTTTCTTCCGTAAAATCATCCAGCGTACAGATATCGTTAATCCGCAACAATTCATAAAGTGCTCTGCTCAACGGATGATTGGATGCACGCAAAGTGCTGGTCAATACTTTTTGCTCATCTTCAGTAAGTGATATGCCTTGGTAGGTAATTAAGTTTTTGTTGTGCGTGGTGAGCGTTCCTGTTTTGTCAAAAACCACGGTATCAATGTTTGCCATCTGTTCAATGACACTACTTTCTTTTAGATATAACTTTCGCTTCCCAAAGATGCGCAACATATTACCCAACGTAAATGGTGCCGCCAGTGCTATGGCGCAAGGGCACGCCACAATAAGTACGGCGGTAAAGACATTAAAAGCGATTGACGCATCTATAAATAGCCAAATTCCCGTTGCTATTACAGCAATGCTCAAAATAGAAAAGGTAAACCTTCGGCTTATCTGGTCGGTCAGGTTTTCAAAGGTGGTGGCTTTGTTTTTACTGAAAACTTCATTGTTCCATAACTGTGTTAAGTAAGATTGCTCAACTTCTTTGGTCACTTCAACTTCAATGATACCTGCCTGTTGACGCCCACCAGCATAGATTTTGTCGCCAGATTGTTTTGCCACAGGTGCTGCCTCGCCAGTTACAAAACTATAATCGATAAGTGCGCTTCCTTTGATTAAAATACCATCTGTGGGAATGAGTTCATTGTTTCGGATTAAGATGCGATTGCCAGGTTTGAGTTCATAAACGGGCGTCTGTACTTCTTCCTGTTTTGACAATTGCGTTATCGCAATAGGAAAATAGGATTTGTAATCTCTTTCAAAAGAAAGAAATGCATACGTTTTTTGCTGAAAGAATTTGCCGAGCAACAGAAAGAACACCAATCCTGCAAGGCTATCAAAAAAGCCTGTTCCCCAATCCATTACAATGTCCAGCGTAGAACGCACAAACAATACCAAAATACCTATGGCAATGGGTACGTCGATATTTAATATTTTTGAACGTAATCCCTTGTAAGCGGAAATAAAATAGTCTCTTCCCGAATAAAAGACCACGGGAACGGCAAAGGCAAACATTAACCAGCGAAAAAGATGCTTAAATTGTTCAAGCCAAAACTCATCTACTTCAAAATATTCTGGAAAGGACAGGAACATTATATTACCGAAGGCGAATCCTGCCACGCCCAATTTGTAAATAAGGCTTCGGTCAATTTTCCTTTCTTTCTTGTTGAAATCTTCGAGCGAGATATTGGGCTCATAGCCTATTTTACATAATAGAAGCACCAATTCTTTCAGATTGATTTCTGAAGAGTTATATGTGATTCGAACTGATTTCTGCGGAAAATTGACTTGCGCATTTTTTACTGCTGAATGTAATTTGTTGAGATTTTCAAGCACCCAGATGCAAGAACTGCAATGGATATGTGGAATAACGAACGAGACAATCTGAGTGTCCTGTTCGTCAAATTCCAATAACTGGTGAATAATATGTTGATTGTCCAGAAAATCGAAGCGGCCTTCAATATCCAAAGGTGTTTTTCCTGGTGTCGTTTGTAAGTCGTAATAATAGGTAAGATCATTCTCGTTGAGAATGTCAAACACCGTTTTACAACCGTTGCAACAAAAGAATTTTTCCTGATGCTCAATTGTTGTATCACGGCAAGCGTCGCCACAGTGATAACAATTTTCCATAATTTACTCTATACCTGTGGCAAAGGTTGTGAGAATGGTTCACGAAAAAGATGACTTTTGTCAGTTTTGCATTTTTAAACCCAAAAAGGGTCGTGGTATTCTGGTTTATCTGCAACTTCAAGATGTAACTCATCAATCTTTTTAAGTTGCTTTGTAGTAGCGATTTCTTGAATTTCATTAAACAGTATGCGCTCTTCAAATCGTATGTGCGCTTGTAGTTCTTCTTCCAGCAAGGATAAACTTTTCTCAACATTTTCAGTATCTGTAAACAGTCGTTTAATACGTCGGTGCTCTTTTAAGGCCCGTAATATCAGAGGGTGGTTTTTATCAAGAATAGGGAATATGTGCTTTTCTTCAGCCTCAAAATGTGGAAGAATTTCAGTTTTAAAAAACCAATCCCGAAAGTTCTGCATACGTTCTATAGAAGTGTTTTGAGCAAAACCTTTTCTTATTTTCCAAGAAAATAAGAGTCCAAAATGATGTTGCCTACTCAATGGTTGTAGTACTTTATGACGTTTTATAGGTTTTGGATTGTCGCTCATATTGTTGAATTACTTTAGTTAAATATGCAACATACGGGTTTTCTATTTTATTGTCGATGACTTTTGTCAGCTGGTTTCAAATTTTAGGAAAATCTTAAAATATTTTAAGCCTAAGAATTGTATCTTAAAAAGAAAAATGAAATTATCAGCAATGACATTATTGGGTATCACGACCTTACTTCTATTAACAGTCGTGATTTTTACAGCTATGGACTTTCCATTTAGCTGGGTATTTTATGCCACTTGTGGTGGGCAGATATTATTGGTATATACTGTTTATAAAGTACTTATTGATGATTACCAAACAGATAAAACCTTTAAGGATTTTTACGAGGACAGACCGGATTTGGGACAGTAGTACAATTAACAGCAGTACAATTAAATGTTGTTGACTCTGTTATTTATTTTAAGATTTAACTATTCCGCAGGTATTTTAGAATTCGGCAAAAACTATCCCCATTAATTTTATTTCCATTAATTTTGTGGCGGTATGAGTAAACACGAAAACTCGCGTTGCGAGAATTGTATTATTAGGCAGATGAACAGCTTTAAAGCTCTCAAAAAGGAAGAGTTGAAGCAAATGGCTGACCATAAGGAAACAAAAGTCATCAAAAAAGGTGAAATTATCTTTAGTGAAGGTGAACGGCTGGGAGGCGTGTTTTGTGTACGTAATGGAATTTCTAAATTATCTAAAATGAGCGATAATGGTCGCGATCAAATCGTGAAACTCGCTACTAAAGGCGAGGTTTTGGGACATCGCTCTGTGATCTCTTCAGAAGCTACTAATTTAAGTGCCACGGCTCTTGAAGATATGGAAGTTTGCTTTATCCCTAAAACGCATATAGAAGAACCGCTACAAACCAATCCTGTTTTTACAAATGCGGTGCTAAAACATATGGCGCAAGAATTAAAATTTGCAGATGACGTCATTGTTAATATGGCTCAAAAAACTGTACGTCAGCGCCTTGCCGAAGTATTGATGTATCTTGAAGACAATTTTGGAGTGGATGATGAAGGTTATTTGTACCTTCAACTTTCAAGAGCCGATGTTGCCGATGTAGTAGGAACCGCAACCGAATTGTTAATACGTACTCTTACCAAATTTAAAAAAGAAGATCTCGTTTCTACGTCCGGAAAACGTATAAAAATTGAAGATAAAAAAGCCCTCTACAACATAGTAGAAGGCATTTAATTTTTCTAAAAGGTTAAACTCCCAAATCTTTCAAATGCTGCTTCTGAAAGATTTTCCCTAACATCTGGATGAGCAATTTCAATCAATGCTTTGGCGCGTTGTTTCAGGTTTTTGCCAAAGAGGTTTGCAACACCATATTCTGTTACTACATAATGTACGTGCGCTCTTGTTGTAGTTACACCAGCACCTTGATTGAGAAACGGTGTTATTTTTGAAATTCCTTTTGCAGTTGTGGAAGTCATAGCAAAAATAGGTTTACCACCTTTAGAAAGTGATGCACCACGTATAAAATCCATCTGCCCACCAACGCCGCTATACTGCTTTCCGCCAATGGTATCTGCGCATACTTGACCTGTTAAATCTATTTCAATCGCACTATTTATAGCAGTCACCTTAGGGTTCTGACGAATGATTGCCGTATCATTTGTATAGGCGGCTTCTTTGAAATGGAACAATGGATTGTCATTTACAAAATCATATAATTTTTGGCTTCCCACCGCAAAACAAGTCACAATTTTTCCTTGCTTGATAACCTTGTGTTCGCCTGTAAGGATACCTCTTTCTACCAAGGGTAATATACCATCAGAGAACATTTCGGTATGTATTCCTAAGCCTTTGTGGTTGCCCAAATTATTTAATACAGCATTTGGAATATTACCTATTCCCATTTGCAAAGTTGCACCATCTTCAATGAGATTTGCTACGTTCTCGCCTATCTGTTTTTCTATTGCCGTAAGTGCTACGCTTTCCGTATTTTTCATCGTTCGGTCATAGTGTACCGCAATGTCAATTTTTGAGGAATGAATAATGCCGTCGCCGTGAGTTCTGGGAACCTTTGGATTGATTTGGGCAATTATTGTTTTGGCAGTTTCAATCGCTGGCAATGTAATATCAACAGATGTTCCTAAAGAACAAAACCCGTGTGTATCTGGTTCTGAAACTTGGATAAAAGCCACATCAAGTGGTAGGATTTCTTGCCTGAACAAATGATGGATTTCGCTCAAAAAAATAGGAACGTAGTCGCCATTGCCTTTATTCACGGACTGTCTCACATTACTACCTACAAAAAAGCTGTTTACTTTAAATGATTTATTATAGGGCTCTTGAGTGTATCGTGCATTGCCTTCAGTGTGTACTTGACATATTTCTACATCTTTAAGTTGTTGGTGTCTGTCGCAAAGTGCTTCAATTAAAAAATTAGGGGTCATCGCTGCGCCTTGAAAAAAGACACGATTTCCAGATGTAACTTTTTTTACTGCTTCTTGGGCGGTAACATACTTCATATTCATAGTTATTTTTCTTTTATAAAATAGTGGGTCTTTAAAGACCAATTATAATTTTTGTTGAGTGCGTAGGTTTGATTTTCAACCACATAAATACTGTTATTAATAAAACTAATTTTCGAGGGTTTTACCAAATAACCACCCCAATTGTTAGGTTTTGGTACTTCTTTGTTTTGAAATGCTTTGTCCACTTTCGCAAAAGCATCATCAAGTAATTTTCTTGATGCTATTGTTTGACTCTGTTTCGAGGCGTGGGCACCTAGCTTACTTTCTCTTGGACGTACACTAAAATAATTCTGCGAAATAGCTTCTGGTAATTTCTCTGCGAGTCCTTCGATATGGATTTCAATCGAAATATGCTGCCATTGAAACAACAAATGAACTCGATTATTATACGCAATGTCACGTCCTTTTTACTGTCGTAATTTGTAAAAAATGTTAACCCGTCCCAATCGTATTTCTTAAGTAATACCATCCGAGAATGGGGGAAACGATCTTGTCCTATTGTGGTAAGAAGCATTGCATTTACTTCGAAACCGTTGCTATGGTCATTGGCTTTGCAGAACAGCTTATGAAATTCCTGCAAAGGGTTATGATCTATCATTTTTTAAATCTTTACAGTAAGAACCGGAAGCATTGAGTGGTTCGCAATGTCTTCACCTATACTACCGTTCAATAAATGGGACAATCCTTTACGACCGTGTGTGGGAATGGCGATGATATCTGCACCTGATAATGATGCAAAATTGAAAACACCTTCCTCTACGCTGTAATCTGCAACACGATTTACTGTTTTAATAGCATTCACTGGGTCTGGATGGTTTACCTTGTTAAAGAAACGCAAGAGTTTTTCGTCCATTTTCTTGGTGCTTATAAATTGGTCATTAGGCAGATTGACAAAGAGTAATTCTATCTGTACGCTCAACAGCGTTGCAATCTCAATAATTTTGTAATATGCTGATATGGCCTCTTCATCAAAGTTGCTTGCAAAAATCAACCGTTCTGGTGCAAAAACAAGGTCATTCTCTTTAACTATGAGTACAGGAATTTCTGAACTACGTACTACTTTTTCTGCATTACTGCCCTTAAAAACTTCCTTTAAACCACTACTGCCGTGGGAACCCATAACAACAAGTGAGGCATCGATGTCCTTTGCAAAGTCATTGATGCTGGTAAAATCCAATTTCTTTTGTAGTACAGGTTCTACCAGAATATCATCTAAAAAAGACTGTCTCAACAATTCTGAATACTGTTTTTCTGCGAGCTTGGTATGATAAATCGTTTCCTCAAAGTTGGTTGCTTTAGTCAATAAACCTTCTTCAATCCCAGCCATATGTGTAAGAACAATTTTGGCAGAAATACGTTTGGCTATCGTAGCACCTATCTCTAAAGCCTTACTACTGGTGCTTGTAAAATCTATGGGTATTAAAATGGTTTTCATAGTATCTGGTTTTAAATGTTACTACAAAATTATGAGACCCAATACGCAAAAAAGATGATTTAAGTCAGTTCAAATTAATTTGATGCTATCACGATATTCTGAAAAGAGAGCCTTTCTAAAAAGGAACAACACATTTTATCAAGAAATATCGATTTGCTGACATAAGTCATAAAATTTTGAAGGTAGCTGGTATAATTTTATGCAGTATTTAATTCAATGATATGACAAGGACTTTAGACAAAACCGAAAATTTGCTATTGCTCAGCAATAATTACATTGGTTCATTGGGATATATTCATCAAAACATACCTATTGTAGTACCAATTACGTATTTTTATAATGCAGAGCAGAAGAAAATTATCTGTTATTCAGCTATGGGGCAAAAGATTAATGCTATGCGTAAAAACCATTCGGTTTCTCTTTCTGTCACAGATATTGAATCTGTTAATGAGTGGAAATCAGTCCTTGTTAAAGGCACGTATGAGGAAAGCTCGGGAAGTACAGCAAAAGCCTTACTTCATCAATTCTCTTTAGGGGTAAAAGAATTAATTATACGTAAGGAACTAAGGGATTTGAATTTTTTAAGTGAATTCTCAAGTAAAATAGAGAATGACGAAATACCAATTGTATTTACCATTAGTATGGATGAGATAACTGGAAGAATCAGAAAATTTTAAGTCTGCTATGAACACAACATTCGTTTGACGAAGTTTAAATTGCGAGGGTTGTGCAAACGCCATATTTAAAAAAGACAAAACTGACTTATGTCATAATTCATAGGATAAAAACCTTCTAATTTTGCCCTAAAGATTAAAGATTGTGAAAGTTGAATTTAAATCTCATATTTTAAAGAGTAAAGATTGTGCCGATGCCGTAGTGAAGAAAGCGGCGAGCATAGAAGGAATTTCCAACACTCAGTTAGATGCCCCTAATGGCTATTTAATTTTGGACTGCATTTCGCACAATACTTTGATATCGCTTGAGATGAGTCTTGCTGAAATAGGACATCCCATTAAAGGATTTCCTATTGAAATTAGTGAAGCCAACGATTCAGAAACAGCGTTATTTTAATTTTAGTATTTAGAGCTCTGTTCTAAAAACAAAGCCCTTTTGAGCAATTCTCAAAAGGGCTTTTAACTGGAAAGATATTCGTTAACCTCTAAGTACAATCGATTGAATTAAATTAGTGTATATTTGATAATCAACCAATTACATTAAATTATGTCTTATAAGAAAATTACCAATTATGATATTGACGAAGGAAATAAAGTAATAAATTTATTTCTGGACAACGATACAAACCCAACAACACCAACCTTGAATAATAATCAATTTGAGATATTCAGTACGTTGCTCACTACTCACGACCATAGAAACAAAAATTTTGATTCTTCCAATAGCCAATTAAATATAAATGCCAATTTGAGTGATGTTTATCTAACAGCTTACAATCTTAATTTAATTCCAGACGAACCCAACAATAGATACGGAATAGTACTAAGTGATAAAGAAGGTGTGGCTAACAGCATACCCGTGGATAATCCCCTCGTAATTTTAAGCATTTCCAAAGTACTATCATCGATGCAATGATAATAAAATAGTCATTTGCATCCATCTTACTTTTCCGCAACACCCGCTACCCTTTTAGCTTCGTCACTTTTTGTGAGCGTTAAGCGTATAACACTCTCTTCAAGTGCTATTAGGCTGTGCGGTACACCACCGTCCAATGCGATGAGTTGTCCTTTGGTTAAATTTAGCACCTTTCGTTCTAACCCAAAACTGATGCTACCGTCCACAATTTCAACTACTATGGGGAACGATGTTTTGTGCTCTTTCATCTCATTCCCTTTATACATTGCAATACGTATTTCCTTGGTAAAAGTGGTTTCAAACAATACCTGTACAAGCGGTCTCTTTTCATTGAATTCTAGATTGTCATAAATAGCTGCTGTTTTCATCGTAAATTATAAATTTTAAATGTATTATCGGTGGTTCCAGATAGCCATATACTGCCCGTGCGCCATCCTTCTGGCAGCTTCTTTCGCATTTTGTGCCAGTTGCCCTTCAAAAAGAATGTCTATAGTCTCAAACCACAAATTGAGCCATTGCCCAAAATGGTTTTGGTCTACGGTATGGTTTAGGTTACGATCCACATTCACGTGTTTTTGGGTAGGACTTCCCTTAAATTTTGCAATACCAAAAAGATTAGTTTCCCAAAAGTCGGTTAACTTTTCAAGGTGTTCAGGCCAATTTTCTTCAGGTATATGGCTGTTAAAAATTGGACCTAACAGGGAATCCTTTCGCACCTTCGCATAAAAACTATGCACCAGCAATGAAATATCTTCCCTGTTTTCAATCGTTTTTACCATCTGTTTTTATTGAATATGTATGATGTCTAAAACCTCTTAGAGGGCACAACTTTGATTATTTGACATCAGCTTTTGTTCCATTTTTAATGCTTTTGGAAACAAAATATTGTTTTCAAGGTGAATATGTAGATGAAGGTCTTTTTCAAACTCATCAAGCATAGAAAATGCAACTTTGTAGGTATTGCAAGCATCTTTTGGTGGTGTGTATCCATCGCTCAGTTTTGAAATGTCCCTAAAAATCTGCCCAGCATTGTCGTGTTCGTGTTCCATCATTGAAATGGGATTTTGCACGGTGCCAAAGTGAGCCGGTTCCACAGGTTTATTTTCTTCAATACTTTCAACCATCTTTTTAATACGTGGAAAAAGCACCAATTCTTCTTTTTTCATATGTTGTGCCAACTCGCCCGCAACTGCTACAAATAAGCTGTTAATTTCAATAAGCTCTGGATGGCTTTCGCCGTGAACCTTGCAAAGTTTGGTTAAAAATTGCAATAGTACTGGTATCTTGCTCTCTATATATTTATGATGGGTCTTTTCAACATAGGTTGCCAGTAAATCCAGTGGCCACGTATTAAAAGCCTGCACATTATGTTGTACTTGTGTGGACGAGATTTCCAGTTTTTCAAGAATATCTTCCAAGACAATATTATTTTTCTCACAAACTTGGTCCAGAGGTCTGTTGCCACGACAGCAAAAATCGATTCCGTATTCAGAAAAAACTGCAGCTGTTCTAAAATCTTCGGCTACAAATTGCCCTATCTCTTTCTTTTTAAGTGTTTCCATACTATTGTTATTTATTAAATTATAATTTGAATTTTTAATGTTTTAAGAATGATGTCCCAGCTTCAAGGTCAAAAGCCAAAGTTTTGAGCGTAGTATTTTCCAGCATTTCTTTAAGACCGTCTCTTACTTCTGCAAATTGAAAATGTAGTGGACAGGGCTTTTCTTCGTTGCATTCATTGAGTCCCAACCCACAACCGTTATAAATTTTGGTTCCGTCTATAATGGCTACGACATCTGCAAGCGTTGTTTCTGCTATACTTTTTTGGGATATTTCAAACCCGCCATAAGGCCCTTTAATCGAATTTATAATATTGCCCTTCACAAGTTGTTGCAACACTTTTGCCGTAAAAGCTTCTGGCCCATCTATCTGTTTTGAAATAGCAGAAATATTGACCCGTTTCCCCTCGTTCGATTTCATTGCAATAAATATTAAAGAACGGATACCATATTCACAAGCTTTTGAAAACATACATCAAATTTTATACTGCAAATATAAAAAAGATAAAATTGTCCGAAATATGACAAAAGTCATCTTTTACCCTTAGTATCTCATTTAAATTTGTAGTGTCAAAAGGAAAGACCTTCTGGCCATTACTAAAAATAATGTCAACTGATTTAAACAATTAAACCCAAAAAAATGAGAACAATAGGCAAATTCGCATTCCTTTTCACAGTTGGTATCCTCATAAGCTGTGGAGGGAAAGAAGAAAAAAAAGAAGAAAGAATCCAAATAGGGCAAAAGCCTAAAGTGGAATCTATTAAAGTTGAGGAACCAACATCTGATGAAGTACCAGCTTCCAAGAGAATTACCTTGGACAATAAGGGTGTGGGGGAAATTAAAAACCTAGAGTTACCTGCCACCATCGACAATGCAATGGTAGAAAGAGGTGCCGCTTTGTTTAAAACCAATTGTACAGCTTGCCATAAAATAGGAAAGCGTTTTATTGGCCCATCACCATCAGGTATTATGGAAAGAAGAAGTCCAGAGTGGATTATGAATATGATTTTAGACCCTCAACTAATGGTGGCTGAAGATAGATGTGCAAAAGATCTTTTAGTTGAATTTAACGGTGCTGCTATGGCAAACCAAAATATGACCAAAGAGCAAGCTCGTGACATCTTAGAATATTTCAGAACCTTAAAATAAGTAAACTATGAAACCAAGCAATTTAAAATTTTTAATAGGATTGTTTGCCCTTACACTAACACTATTTAGTTGTAAGAATGAATCAAGTGATACCAAAGTTTCAGATACTGAAGCTAGGTCAACCGCAACCTCAAAAGAACAAGGGCAGGCATTTATCGAAGGAGATGTGTCAAAACCCAACGTACTGCAAATAGCAATGAACTCGCCAGACCACACCACACTTGTGGCAGCCGTTCAAGCCGCAGACCTTGAAAATGCGTTGGTCAATGCAGGACCGCTTATGGTATTTGCACCTACTAACGAAGCCTTTGAAGCATTGCCGGCTGGCACAGTTGAAGACCTTCTGAAACCAGAGAACAAGCAAAAACTGGCTACTATCCTAAAGCACCACGTAACTGCTGGAAACTATGACAAGGATTTTTTGAAGAATTTCAAAAAATTGGGTCAAGCAGATGACACGAACGCAACCGTGGAGGTAAAAGGCGACGACGTGTATGTAGGTGGTGCCAAAATCATAGCCACAGTTAAAGCTGGAAATGGTATCGTGCACGTAGTAGATAAAGTGATTTTACCAACAGCCAATTAATAAAAAACAAGTAACCTTAAATATAGAACAGATGAAAAAATATAAAATTCATATACTATCGATTATTGGAGCATTTGCGCTTCTCACTAGTTGCGGCAACAACAATGGTCAAAATTCTTCTAATGGAGCACTAAACGCAAGTGCAGCCGAAAAAATGTATGTTGCACCTGGTGAGCAGGATGAGTTCTACGCATTTATGTCTGGTGGATATAGTGGTAACCTAACGGTGTACGGCTTGCCATCTGGTAGAATGTTCAAGGAAATACCTGTTTTCTCACAATTCCCAACTTCTGGGTATGGCTATTCTGAAGAAACAAAACCAATGCTCAACACATCGCACGGATTTGTGCCTTGGGACGATTCTCACCACCCAGATATTTCGCAAACCAACGGAGAATTAGATGGAAGATGGATTTTCATAAACGGGAACAACACCCCAAGAATTGCGAGAATTAGTCTAAGCACTTTTGAGACCGAAGAAATCATAGAAGTCCCTAATAGTGCTGGTAACCACAGTTCATCGTTCATTACCGAGAATACAGAGTATGTGGTGGCAGGTACACGTTTTTCGGTACCGATTCCACAACGTGATATGCCTATAAGTGACTATAAAGGAAACTTCAAAGGGTCGCTTTCGTTCATTAGCGTTGACCCAGAACACGGTCATATGGATATTAAGTTTCAGTTAATGCTACCAGGCTTTAACTACGACCTTTCACACCCAGGGCGTGGAAAATCGCACGGTTGGTTCTTCTTTACTACGTATAATACCGAAGAAGCTCATACCCTTCAAGAAGTAAACGCATCTCAAAATGATAAGGATTTTATCGCTGCGGTAAATTGGAAAAAGATTGAAGAATACGTAAACAATGGTGGTGGCACTAAAATGCCAGCTAATTATGCACATAACGTATATGATGAAAGTACGCATACGGCAACAACCACTATGAAAAAAGAAGTGGTTACGGTTGACCCATTAAAGGTGCCAGGAGCAGTATATTTTCTGCCTACACCAAAATCACCGCACGGTTGTGATGTAGATCCTTCGGGAGAATACATTATTGGTAATGGCAAACTTTCAGCAGACCTTACGGTACACTCTTTTGATAATATGATCGCTGCTATTGAAGCTGAAAAATTTGATGGTGAAGCGTACGGAATCCCAATCCTTAAGTTTGAAGACGTATTGGCAGGAACCGTAAAAAGTGGTGGATTAGGACCTTTACACACAGAATTTGATGGTAAAGGAAATGCTTATACGACTTTCTTTATCTCTTCTGAAGTAGTAAAATGGAAATTGGGCTCTTGGGAAGTATTGGACAGAAAACCTTCATACTATTCGGTAGGACACCTTATGATTCCTGGCGGAAACTCAAGAAAACCTTTTGGTAAGTATGTGGTTGCATTAAATAAAATTACCAAGGATAGATATTTACCTGTAGGGCCAGAAATGGAGCATTCAGCACAATTGTATGACATCTCGGGCGAAAAAATGGAACTTATTTATGATTTTCCAACACACGGTGAGCCGCACTATGCCGCAGGTATTCCGGCAGAAATCTTAGCACCTAAAGCTAAAAAAATCTACAGGCTAGACGAGAACAAGCACCCTTATGCCATCAACAATCCTAGCGAGGCAAGGGTAACACGCGATGGCAACGAAGTTCATATTTATATGAGTACCATAAGAAGCCACTTTACACCCGACAATATCGAGGGTATTAAAGTGGGGGACAAAGTGTATTTCCACATCACAAATCACGAACAGGATTTTGATGTTCCGCACGGTTTTGCAATGATTGGACAAAACACTTCAGAATTATTGATTATGCCAGGACAGACCAAAACATCGGTTTGGGAACCTAAGCAAGTAGGTGTATGGCCATTTTATTGCACAGATTTCTGCTCTGCATTGCACCAAGAAATGCAGGGATATGTTAGAGTTTCACCTGCAAGTTCTAACATAGAATTGAGTTGGTCTCTAGGAGACTAATATTGGTTGGTTTTTATGCAGGCAGTATGGCTATCTACTGCCTGCTTTTTAAATCAAAACGCTTTTCCATAAGCACTACACCATAAAAACAGCTAAAATGAAAAAGGCAAGTATACTAATGATTATAGGCTCATTGTTGTTGTTGGGACTCTTCATATATCCATTATGGAATATACAGTTGGGTGCACCGCAATACCCTGAACCTTTGGGAATGAACATATACATAAACGGCATAAAAGGACAAAGTGAATTTGACATACAGAATATTGATGGGTTGAACCACTATATCGGGATGAAAACCTTGCCAAAACCTAGTGATATGTGGGAGTTTACCGTGTTCCCAATAGTTATAGGAAGTATGGCAGCACTTGGTGTTATTATTGGTCTCTTTGCATTTTTCAAAAAAGTAAATCATCGCTGGTTCTTAGGTTGGTTTGTGGTAATGACCATCTTGGGAATATTGGGAATGTACGATTTTAACGCTTGGATGGTAGATTACGGTACCAACTTAGACCCTAATGCCATTATGAAACTTCAAAATCCGGATGGCACGCCTATGAGCTACAAACCACCACTTTTGGGACACAAAAAATTATTGAATTTTGATGCTTATTCGTATCCAAGATTGGGCGGTTATTTAATGGGATTGGGAATGCTTTTAACGCTTGTTGCTTTTTTCGTAGGAAAGCGCTCTAAAAAAAATGCTATATGAAAAACAGAATGAAAATTTCACTTTTGGCACTATTGGTAGTACTTGCAGTTTCTTGCAATACAGAGCCTCAAGCCATAGATTACGGAAACGATGGTTGCCATTTTTGTAAAATGACTATTGTAGATAAAATTCACGGTGCAGAATTTGTAACCGAAAAAGGGAAGGTATATAAATTTGATGCTACCGAATGTATGCTGAATTACACACAAGACACGCCAAATTCAGACACAGGGGTTTACTATACAAATTACTATGAAAGCCCAACAGAACTCATCCCTTCTTCAGAAGCTACCTATTTAATATCTAAAGAATTACCAAGCCCTATGGGTGCAAATCTAACCGCTTTTAAAGAAAAGAGTACTGCTGAGAAAATTCAATCAGATTTAGGCGGCAACCTTTATAATTGGGAAGAATTGAAGTCATATTTAAACAAATAGGTACAGCCTTGAAGATCTTTTTTATATACAAAATCTTTTTTTTAATTGCTTGTTTCAGTATTACAACTGGCTGGGCAAAAACGATAACCGTATGCAACACCTGCGATATAACTTCACTCAAGAAAGCGATTGCCGTAGCCGAGGCAGAGGATACGATTTTTGTAAAAGAAGGAACCTACAAAGAATTTAATATTGTTGTCGATAAACCCTTGACCATAAAAGGGGAAAACTTCCCTGTTATCGATGGAGAGGATAAGGGCGAAATTATCCGCATCACGGCAGATGGCGTAACCATTGATGGGTTGTTTATTATTAACGTAGGTACAAGTTACACCAGTGACCACGCTGCCATTCGCGTAGTGAGAAGTGAGGATTTCTTGATTCAAAATGTAGTACTGGAAAAGTTGTTCTTCGGAATTTATCTTGAAAAATCAAACAACGGAAAAGTATATCATAATAAGATTATTGGTGATGCGCAGGACGAATACAATTCAGGCAACGGCATACAGCTTTGGTATTGCAAAAATGTTGTTGTGGACCGAAATATTGTTCAAAAAACGAGGGATGGCATTTATTTGGAATTTTCAGATAACATAACCATCAATAATAACATAAGCACAGAAAACCTGAGGTATGGACTTCATTTTATGTTTTCAAACGATGATGTGTACACCAATAACACTTTTGAAAACAACGGTGCAGGTGTAGCGGTAATGTTTTCAAAACGAATAAAAATGCTGAACAACACATTTCATAAAAATTGGGGAACAGCCGCTTTTGGCCTTTTACTGAAAGAAATTAACGATGCCGAAATAAGCGGAAATACGTTTGAAGAAAATACCGTAGGCATTAATATTGAAGGCTCTAACCGAATAACGTACCACAAAAATAATTTTATAAGAAATGGTTATGCCGTTAAAGTATTGGGCGCGTGCTATACCAATGTGTTTGAGAACAACAACTTTCTGTATAACTCATTCGATATTTCTTACAACAGTCGTATTAACGATAACGTATTTGTAAACAATTATTGGAGCAGTTATACAGGGTACGACTTGGATAGGGACGGCATTGGCGATACACCATACCGTCCAGTGAAACTATTTTCATATATCGTAAACAGGACACCGGAAACCATTATTTTAATGCGTAGCCTATTTATTGATATTATAGATTTTTCAGAAAAAGTTTCCCCAGTATTCACACCAGATAATTTAGTGGATGAGCGTCCCAAAATGAAAAAAATTGAATGATACACATAGAAAATCTATACAAAAGTTTTGGCAAGAATAAAGTGCTTGAAGGTATTGACCTATCTATTTCAGAACAAGGTATTTTTGCTATTCTTGGTCCCAACGGATCAGGCAAAACCACTCTTATAAAATCTATTTTAGGGATGGTAATTCCCGATAGCGGTACAATTTCGCTCAATGGTAATTCTATAAAAAACAAATGGAATTACAGAAACGAGATAGATTACCTACCGCAAATAGCAAATTTTCCTTCCAATCTTACAGTCCAGGAACTTATAAAAATGATTAAAGACCTTCGAAACCTGCCCGGTGAAGACGAGCAGCTTATCGAGCTCTTTAAGTTAAGCCCATTTCTCAACAAAAAACTGAGCAACCTCTCTGGTGGCACAAAACAGAAAGTAAATTTGGTGCTCACCTTAATGTTTGACAGCCCACTAATCATACTCGATGAGCCAACAACCGGACTTGACCCCATTGCATTGCTTCACCTCAAAAATTTAATTATTCAGGAAAAAGCAAAAGGGAAAACCATCTTAATCACTTCTCACATAATGAGCTTTGTAGAAGAAATGGCAGACCAGATTGTATTTCTTTTGGAAGGCAAGGTATATTTTAAAGGTGATATAAAAACCCTTTTGACCCAAACCAACGAACCAAATTTTGAACGTGCCATAGCCAACCTTTTAACCGAACAAAATGTTTAAAATTTTAAAATATAGCTTTTTCGATTTAATACGTAGCCGCTGGAGTTATGTGTACCTGTTCTTTTATTTAACACTGGGATTCGTATTGCTTTTCTTAAATAATGACCTTTCAAAAGCTGTTATTACATTGATGAATGTCATCATTATCTTGGTACCATTAATCGGGACAATTTTTGGGGTAATGTACTATTACGACTCAAAAGAATTTACAGAATTGTTACTTGCCCAACCCGTAAAGCGCGCTTCGATTTTCTTAGGGCAATATCTTGGTGTCGCCATATCGTTGTCGCTGAGTTTGTTGATTGGTTTGGGATTGCCCTTTGTACTATATGGTCTTTTTCAATCCAGTGCGATTTGGGATTTTGTATTGCTGTTGGTCACAGGAACATTTTTAACGCTCATTTTTACTGGCTTGGCTTTCAATATTGCGCTTTACAACGAGAATAAAATCAAAGGGTTTAGCTATGCGATATTGCTGTGGTTGTTTATGGCTGTTATTTATGACGGATTGTTTTTAATGTCGCTAATCCTATTAGAAGAATACCCGTTAGACACCTTTTCAATAGGTGCTACGCTTTTCAACCCCATAGACTTGTCGCGTATTTTGATACTTTTAAAATTGGACATCTCTGCTTTGCTGGGCTATACTGGTGCTGTTTTTCAGAAATTCTTTGGTACAGGACTTGGCTTTTTAATGGCACTTTCGGCACTTGCGCTATGGGTTGCTTTGCCTTTGCTCAATATTTACAGAAAAAGTAGAAAAAAAGATTTTTAGTTTTTTGGAACAGACGAATTCATTTAATTGTTGATAGATTTAAAACTACATAGCAGATTTGCATTGGGTTATTTTTTAATCGCTGCTGTATTGGGTCTTTTTTTAAGGTCGTTGCATATTCTTGATATAGGCGTGGATTATAGGTATATAGTTCACGGACATTCCCACATTGCCTTATTGGGATGGGTTTATCTGGCACTCATTACATTATTCCACAAACTCTTTTTAAACGAAAAAAAGAACACTAAACGATACCGACAAATTTATGTGTTTACACAAATAACACTGGTTGGAATGTTATTCACCTTTCCCTTTCAGGGCTACTCATTTCTTTCAATCACATTTTCGACCTTGTTCTTATTTGCATCCTATTGGTACGTTTGGTTTTTTATAAGAAATACACCTAAAAACCTGAAGAACAGTAATTGGTATAAGTATATACGAATAGCCCTGTTTTACAATGTAATTTCAACTTTGGGCCCTTGGGCTTTGGGGATTGTTATGGCTACTTTAGGCAAAGCTTCAATCTGGTATAAAATTTCAATTTATTTCTATCTACATTTTCAGTATAACGGTTGGATGTTGGTTGCCCTACTGGGCATATTGATTGCAATATTAGAAAAGAAAGGTATCCACCTTTCAAGAAACCAACACAACTATCTTTTCTATTCTGTGAATTTTGGGGTGGTATTTACGTTCTTCCTTTCTATACTTTGGGCAGCCCCAATGAAAATTCTTTATGTATTCAATGGATTAGGCGTGGTTTTTCAGCTTTTTGCTTTTCTTTTATTATTAAGATGGTTTTCTAAAAACAAAATGCTATTGAAAGGTAGTTTTAGTAATCTTCAGGTTCTAATCGGCAAGGCCGTTTGGGTTATTTTAGGCCTAAAGATTGTCCTTCAGCTCATTACTTCGATACCTTATTTTGCCAATCTGGCTTTTTCTATTTTAGAATTTACCATTGGTTATTTGCACCTAACTTTTTTGGGTGTTATAAGTATGAGTCTATTTCTCTTTTTTGATTACTTAAGATTATTTCAAATCAGTAAAAAGGTAGTCTATCTTTTTTTGTCAGGTTTTATTTTGACTGAGGCACTTATATTTTATAAAGGAATTATTATATGGCTAAACAAAGTGATATTTAAAGGATACTATTTTTCACTTGTAGTTGTGAGTGCAGTTTTAGTTTTGGCAATAGGTATATTATTACTACAAAACTCAAAACATCTAATATTTAATAGCAAAAAATAATGGGTAGAAATTCAATCATCAATTTGCCTTTAAAAACAACTATGCTTTAGGGTTAAATTCAAAAAATTATTAATTATGATACACATTCTAACAACAGGCGGAACCATTGAAGGCTTGGATTATGAAGATGAGAAAGACATCACAAAATCCAATGTTACAATTAAGGATTTTCTGCTTAACGCTAATGTTAATCTCGAATTTACCATTGAGAATATTTTCAGGAAAGATAGTCGTGCAATAGATGAAGATGACCTTAAAATTTTAGCAAAAAAGGTTAAATCATCAAAAGCATCAAAAATACTGATTACCCACGGTACTTACACTATGGAAGATACTGCAAAATATATAGGAAAGCTAAACTTAAATAAAACTATTGTCTTGGTAGGATCTTTCATATTAGGCTCATCCGCTGAAACAGATGCCCCTTTTAATTTGGGATATGCAATTTGTTCACTTCAATTTCTAAAACCAGATGTTTATGTTGCAATGAATGGGCAGGTGTTCCATTGGACTAATGTCAGAAAGAATATAGTGTTAAACAAATTTGAACGTAATGATCAATAATATAAATGTTTGGGACATCAATACATTGGACGACTTTTTTCTATCTATTAATTGATACGTTCATTGTATTGCTTACAATTTACTTTTCAAGAAAGAAAACGCGCAGTAGTCTTAGGCGTTTTCTCTACCTCGGAATCCTGTTTGTTGCTTATAATGCGACTGGTGGGTTCTTACCTATTGACAACTTCTCAGGCCCTTTTATTTTACAGTACATAATCACGTATGGCGTGGCAATAGCATTGTGCGTTTATATTGTTTACTACCTCTATAAAGAATACGATATTATTGTTTTGAAATTCAATTCGTCAATTAGAAACCTTGCTATACTGGCAAGCGTGAGTTTTGTAGTACTGTTTTTAATCCCTTATTTTCTGACAGATTCCCTTAATTCTGCACGATTTTTATTTACCATACCCATATCCGTTATTGCTTTTATTTTTCTCTTTATTTTTTATCGTCGTATATCAAATCCCAGCAATCCAAATCCTTTCATACTAAGACGAAATAAGCTTTCGATGGTAAGTGTTGCCAGTATAGCTTTATTACCGATTTGCACAGTCATCGGCGACTACCAATGGATAACATTTACGGTAATGAACTTGGCTTTCTTTGCTATAACTGCGATTGAAGCAGATAGGTATTTGTATTTCATAGAAAACAATAACCGAATGTATGAAGTCTTTGCATTGAAGAAAAAACAACGTGACGAGTCTATTGAGCGCAAAATTATTTATGAAGATTTAACCAGACGAGAAATCGAAGTAGCTTTGTCAATTTTAAGTAATTTAAGCTACAAAAACATTGCAAAAGACCTGTTCATTGCAGAAAGTACCGTATCAAAACACGCATCAAATATTTTCAAAAAAACAAGTGTAAAGAATAGGCGTGAATTTTTAAAACGTTTTAGGAAGAAAAAATAAGCAAATTCAATCATTCCAGATTGTACTATTCACACTACCTCACAGATAATCCGTATAAAAATACGGACTGTTCCGTAATTATATACGGTATGTTTTCCTTGTAAAATTACGAAGTAAAGTTACATTAGTAAGAGTTCCATAAAATACACCAATGAGCCACAAATTTTATGAACCTTGGCTTTCATTTATACCGTTTTGCAGGACTATGATTTCAACCAATCAATCGAATCAACTAAATCCCATTTCTATGGTTTTCAACTCTAAAGTTCCTGCTTATGAACTCGCAATTACTATCAAAAAAACTATTAAAGGACCTGGATGATTTTAAAATCCAAAATGGAAACATTTTAGAACAGGCATTTCAATCTATTAAAGCCTGTCGCAAACTATTGAGCGCTTATAAAAAGGAAATAATTGAAACGAAATTCAAAACGATTCAAGATGAAATTGATTTCTTTAAGAAAACGAAGCAGCTTCCACTTATCAAACTCATCTACTTTTCAGAAATACATTCCTTTGAGATTCAACTTCCAAAGGGCGATAAGGATGCCCAACTAAAATCGATTAAAAAGAAAATCAACAAACTCAATCGCTTCTTTCTGTACAATATCGATTTTGGGCGTTACGTAAATTCTGGTGCTACCCATTTTGACAAGGCATACTACACCAGAGATTATCTTGAGACATTCCACATCACTACGTCAAAATTCTACTTTCAAGACCCAGAGTTTTGTACACCAAGAGATATGCTACTTGGAAAATACAAGGCGTATGATCTGTTAGTGATTTATTTGGATGAAAAAAAGCATCGGATTCGGAAAGGATTGAATAGCAAATTAAATGGTACTAAACCATTGGAAAAGATACATTGGCCATTTTCAAATACAGATTATGTAGAATTGGTATATGCGCTCTGCTCAAAGGGATTGGGCAAACAGGACAATCAAGCTATTATGCAGGTTTCCAAAAAAATGCAACAGCTATTTGATATTGAGCCAAAGGACATCTATAAAACCTATCAGGACATCAAAAACAGAAAGAATAGCAGGACACTTTTCCTCGATGAACTTTCCACCTCGTTACTCATAGAAATGGACAAAAGCGAGGAATAACAGGCGAATATTTCTATTAAAAAAAGACCGTAGTACGGTTGACCTACGGTCTTTTGGTTTTGGAAGCATTCTTCATATAATTTAGTGTGATTTGATACACTATTACTACTTCACAACCCTCAAAACACCACAAAACTAATCAAATTTCAAGATGTTAAATTTTGACCGTAGTACGGTCGTACTGGGGAATAAAATCCAATAAACCTATTCAAATTTGTAGAACGAAAGTCAAATCAGGTCAGGGACTGTCATTTAAAATAATAAACACAGATAGTCCCTTTTCATTAAACCGTTCTATTATGCCGACAAGTATCATTACCACAGACGACCTTCGGGAATTCAAAATGGAATTGCTCGATGACATTAAACAATTATTGACCAGACAAGCCAGCGGTAAGCTGAAGAAATATCTCAAATCCTCTGAGGTTATGGACTTGCTTCAAGTAAGCCCTGGCACCTTGCAAAATCTTCGAATCAATGGCACATTACCTTACACCAAAGTGGGTGGCATTATCTATTACGATACCGAGGAAATTCAAAAAGTGATGGATGCCAACCGTGTGCGCCACGGTCTAAATTCTTAAGTGATGAACTATATAAAGCTACTTAATGCGGCTTTTGAGAAGTTCTATTTTGATGACCGCCTTAATCCAACGCATATCAGCCTGTATATGGCGCTGTTCCAAGAATGGAACAGTTGCCGCTTTATGGATGAATTTTATGTGAACCGACGAGATTTAATGCGATGTGCCAAGATAGGTTCAAAATCCACATACCATAGATGTATTGTGGAACTGGATTCTTGGCAATACCTCTCTTATTTTCCTTCCAACAATCCATACAAAGGCAGCAAAATAAAGATGGCCATTATTGGGACAAGTGATGAACCAGTTGTGGGACAGTACAATCCCATATTAGAACAGCTTGCGGAACAGTACCATCCCAGAGGTGTACCGCTTGAGGGACACCACCATCCCAAAAATGGACAGGTTGTGAACCTACACCGTCCCATAGACTGTCTCTTATACACATCTCCGAGCCCACGAGACAAGAGGCAATCTCGT
>OJHO01000146.1_pt1 | contig 33493 bp, 26 predicted proteins | sample 1595311 | NCBI WGS metagenome assembly OJHO01 (sample SAMN05416879, study PRJEB24817) | seawater metagenome | isolation source: Sea water | place: Canada:Atlantic | collected 2013-11 | reverse complement strand
AAGGAGTCGTCGGCAGCGTCAGATGTGTATAAGAGACAGGGCGGAGGCGTATAATTATTATCACCTCCGCTACAAGCTGCAAGCGCGAACGCTGCAACGCTCGCCATCAAAACGAGTTTGATAGAATTTGTTGGCGTTTTCATCTAGCCCTCCCCTCCTGCATCATTTGGAGATCCCGGATAAGGCGTATTCAGATATGGGAATTCGTTTTGAACATCCATAGCTGTCACCGGAGCGCCGTCTGTAAAGGGTTGATCCCCTACTGGTGCATCTTCCGGCATACAATAACCGAGGTTTGTCGGTGTGCCGTTAACAGGAATATCGTAACACAAGGCACCCATTGCGACGCGAAGTTCGATGTCGACGACATCATCACCCGGACGGCGACCATTCGGGAATCCTGCCAAGTCATCACCTGCTACGCCAAGATTACTCTGGGCGGCTTGCGCAGTCGGAGCGATACCTGTGTTTAAACGCATCATTTCAGATGCTGTTACAGTAGCTTGCTGGTTCACATTTGGGAAACCAGTCAAGAAAGCTGCGACCAAATCAGTACGCGGTATATTTGATGGAGCAATATTACCGTCCGCACCTAGAGCCTCTCTAAAGAGAATATCGATCAAGGCCGGGAATGTCGGATTAGTGACAAACACAGCGGCTTGAGCATCATCCTTAGGCTCAGACGCATTGAAAAGGTCTTTGATAGGCAGGCCAATAACAATCTCATTGACCAACGGAGCGGAAAGACGTGATACCTGTACATAAGCGCCGCCTTGTAGCGAAGGCTCTTCATACGTTGGGGTCGGGTCTTTTAAAGACGCTTGCGGTAAACTTGCCGTTGTCCAGGCCCCAATGACGCCATTACCGTTGCCTGTGACACATTCGATTGGAACTTCCAAAGCAAAGGAGGTGACGTTAGAATTTGCAAGCTCATTATTAGCTTCGCTTTGTTCTATAGAACCTTCAAGGGGGACAAGATTGACCAAGTCAAACACTTCACCCAAATTCACAGCGAACGCGTCTGCGCGTTGACCAACGAACACACGCCCGGCTGTAGAACAACCCGGAAGTGTTACGTCATACATATATTGATCAGCATAAGCTTCATAATCAGGCAGTGTTTTATTTCCGACATTGTCTAACGGCTTCACAAAAGTCTGACCGACTGTTGTCCGTGTGCCTGATTTACGATCGCCTTGAATAACGGTGAGCTCATAAGTCTCGTTTTCCGCAAGGTTGGCGCTGTCACCGGCTGTAACTGGACCCGCATAACGTAGGGGAATTGGAACCGTTTCGTCACCAATTTGGAGAGCGACGCCTTGGCCATCATTGACCAGAGTATTGTTAAAATCGAAAGAGTAAGTGATATCCTCTACGGCATCCCCATCACTATCAATATGAATTTCATAGATCGCATCGGGATCCATCGTGAAATAGTTTGGGCCGCCATAAGGAGCTTGGAGTGGCTGATAGTTAGCAATAAAAGTCACAAAGCCTTCACGACCTGGTTCATAGCTTCGGAACATATAGAAGTCTGTTCCGTCAACTTTCGGCGTTTCTGTAATTGCAGGCGCCTCTCTGTGGCTTGAGGCCCAACTTGGGGCTACGCCAGCACCGGCAACGGCCATAACGCTCCCTGCCAAGAGCAGGTTTCGTAGGGCTTTGGAGTTTGTTTTTATAAGTTTTGGCATTCTTCGTCCTCAATTTTTCTTTACAGCTGCCATTTTCAGCGAACACTCAGGAACACAAAGATAAACTGTAAGCGGTTAGTGGTGCTTCAGTTACGCTTTGGCTGTTCTTTTTGGTGCAGAAAAACTGAGTTATCTGAAAAAATGTCCATATTTATTCGAAAATTCTTAAAATACTGTCTGATTCTATGGAACCTATGGTGTTGCAGGGCTTAGTATATTCAAATCTGACCAAAGGATCGGGGCCTTGGACTCTCTTACCGAAGAAAATTTGATCTTGACGGACTGCTTGTCAAAATGCGCTTTGGGAGATCATCAAGCTTTTGAAAAAATTTACACTCTAACATCTGGCAAACTTAACGCCATTATCTGCGGCATGGTACAAGATGAAGCCTTGGCGCATGACATTCTACAGCAAGCGTATATTTCTATCTGGAGAAATTCCGGATCGTTCAATCCCGACAAAGGGAAAGCCTTTACATGGATCCTTGTGGTCACGCGTAACCGCGCTATTGATCAACTAAGAAAATTAAAAAGGCGCCCCAATACAACAGAGTTGATTGACACTTTACCGGACGAAACGGCCAAAGCCGATTCAAGCGCTAAAGCTATGCTCTTAAAAAGATTTCTGGACCCTTATCTTGAAAGCCTTCCCCCTGACATGTCCAGAGCCATTATGTTGAATGTGGTTCACGGCCTTAGCTCCCGCGAAATTGCCGAAACTATTGGAGTATCGCCTAATACCGTCAAAAGCTGGGTCAGGCGCGGTTTAAAAAAACTGAGGGCCCAGATTGACACGGCCAAATTAGAAACACTTCTTTAAAGTCATTTGTCAAAGTAGTCTTGTCCCCCTTAATCTCCTGCCTATTTTTGTAGCGGCCTTAAATTGTGCCGACAGCCCCTGTGTAAAGCACCGGCCCTTCCGGCCCCGCAGACGGCGAGCCGCCTTTTTGTTCAAGGCTGATTGCCAAGACGTCCGTTCCGGTACGAAGGGTCTCAGGAACTGAAAAAGCAACGGGTTTATCATCTGCGGCCCGCTCCATGACACCTAATGAGATCGGAGCTTCTTCACCGTCCCGGATCAACCAAAGCTGTAAATCACCATCTTCAGGGACGCTGACATTAGATAATTTAGCCACGACCTCATTTGTTTCAGGGTTATATATTATGGCGACAAGGGGCGGGCTCTCTTCTCCCGAAAGCAAAGCCATCATCTGTTCCTGATCCGTTAAAGGCGCTTCAGGGGACGTGCTGATAAAATGAGAGCCTATGGCCAAGACGGCGACAATTGAAGCCGCAGCTGCCATCGCCTTCCACCTTCTTGAATGATTGTCATTCATAGCCTGAATAATTTTCTGAGCCGAATGAGACTCATCAGACCCTATTTCAGCCATTATATTACCAAATACGTCAGGAGGGGGCGTACGGTTTACCTCATCACTATTAAGCGGTGCCAACCAGACCTCAATTTCCCGGACCACCTCTCTGAAGCCCTCTTCAGAAGCATAAGCTTTTCGGTAAGCCTCAACCTGATTTTGGTCAGCCTGCCCAGTCAGATAAGCAATCGCTAAAGCTTCGTTATGTTTACGTGTATCGGTCATTGGCCAAACCGTTTAATTTTCTGATTAATGAGCTCAAGCTTCCCCGCAATACGCTCTTCACTATTATTAAATCTTGCAGAAAGGTCTGCAAGTGATTCAGTCTCGAGATAGGCATGCTTCAACAGCATCTTCTCCTCTTCCGACAAATCCAACCTTTTTACTGGATTGGACTTCTCGGCTAATTTTTTCTGGGAGATAGCCGGGGTGTCGCAAATGATGGATTTTGCTGTTTTATAGTCCATCGCATATCGATGCGCCGTCGCTCTCAACCAATCCAAAGGCGCAAGGCTTTTTTGTTCAATTTCATGACGTTGCTCCCATAGACGTCGATAGACAGCTTTCAAAACCCGCGCCGCACCATTCTCATTATCGACAACACGATAAATCAATCCGTATATATGCGATGATGTCAGATCATATATACCTGACATAGCCGTCTTCCCTTCCGTCCGAAGTTGGACAATTAATATGTTTAGCTCGTCACGCATTCTGATTAAAAGCTTTGTCTCTTATTATTGAACCGAATCATGATACCATATTAAAATGAGTTAAACTATATACAGTTACGACTTGAATCCGGTGTAAGGTGCACTTTCAAAAATCTTATTGATAATATTGCTGGCACCCTAATTTCACTTTTTGTCGTATATCACATAAGTAAGCCTACTCCTCCTCCAAAACACATGGACTTGATTTATGAGCACACTTAAATTTTTCCTGTTATTTCTCTGCCTTGGGGCCTCATCCTGGCTTGGGTTTTCTTTCCCCGCAAGTGCTCATGATTTCTGGATTAATCCTAGCAATTATTCGGTCCAGGCCGGAGAGAAGACAAATATCTCAATCATGATTGGCCATCCCGAAGATCAGAATAGCTGGGCTATAAGTCCCCACCGGGTTGTCGCCCTACGCTCTGTTGGACCGGAAGGTATATCTGATCAACAAACTTTGGTCTCGGAGACAGACCCAAAAAAGCCTATGACTTTCTCTTTTAATAGAGATGGCGTTCACGTCCTGACGATTGAAACAACGAGCGCCTACTCCGAACTTGAGGCAGAGAAATTTAATGATTACCTTGATGAAGAGGGGCTAACTCCAATCAAGCTTGACCGTACGTCTAAGAGAAAAATGAGCAAGCCTGGCACCGAGATTTACTCCCGTCGCGGCAAAACGATTATCAATGTCGGAAATATAGGAGAGTCCGATCCGTCTTACGTCACAACACCACTTGGTTTAACTCTTGAAGTTGTTCCCACTTCCAACCCTGTAAGATTGCAAGACGGAGAAAATTTATCCGCCCACATTTACTATAGGGGGCAAATTATGTCCGGCGTGAATGTAAAACTCGTCAGTCTGGATTCTGATAAAGGCCAAGTCGCTTCGCAAAAATCTGATTCCGAAGGACAGGTTTTTTTTGCCAAGCCAGACGCCGGGGAATGGATGTTACATGTTGTTTGGTCCGATCCCATGGAAGATTCGGAACAGGCAGATTATGATACTATATTCTCTAGTTTGAGTTTCTCTATAAACTAAACCCAAATCCCGATAACTTTAAGCTTCTGTTTGGCTTTACAGTCAGGGTTTTGCTAAAGCCTTTGCTAACTGGAGCCAAATTTATGACATCTATCGGAACAGCGCGGAGTCCATCTGCAAAAAAAGTATTGCTTTTGGGCAGCGGCGAACTCGGAAAAGAAGTTGCGATTGAATTACAACGTTTCGGCGTCGAAGTCATTGCGGTGGACCGATATATAAACGCGCCTGCAATGCAGGTCGCCCACCGATTCCATGTTATTGATATGACTAACGGAAGGGCGCTGCGAGAGTTAATTGAACAAGAAAAACCCGACCTTGTTGTCCCTGAAATAGAAGCCATCGCGACTGAGACTCTGGCAGAGCTTGAAAAGGAGGGCTTTAATATTGTTCCAACGGCAAGGGCTACTCAGCTTACTATGAACCGGGAGGGAATTAGGCGTTTAGCCGCCGAAGAACTGGGCTTAAAGACATCCCCTTATTCTTTCGCTGATAGTGAACTAGAAATGCGCAATGCAATGGCAAAAATAGGCCTCCCCTGCATTGTTAAACCCGTCATGAGCAGTTCTGGAAAGGGCCAGAGCACCGCGTATAACGAAAGTGATATGGGCGAAGTTTGGCGTTACTCTCAAGAAGACGGGCGTACGGGGGCGTCGCGAGTGATCGTCGAAGGCTTTGTAGATTTTGATTATGAAATCACCCTTCTGACTCTTCGTCACAGAGACGGAACAGCCTTTTGCGCGCCTATTGGCCATTTACAGCATGACGGTGATTACCGGGAAAGTTGGCAACCCCAGAAAATGAGTGAGGCCGCCCTACAGGCAGCCGAACAAATGGCGGGCACGATTACAAAAGCCTTAGGCGGGTACGGAATATTTGGCGTTGAACTCTTTATTAAAGGGGATGAAGTCATTTTCTCCGAAGTCTCTCCTCGGCCCCACGACACCGGTCTCGTGACGCTCATAAGTCAGGATCTGTCTGAATTTGCGTTACACGTAAGAGCCATACTCGGTCTGCCAGTTCCAGGAATAAGGCTGTTTGGGCCTTCGGCTTCAGCCGTTATAATGGGGGAAGGCCAGTCAAGCGATATTGTTTTTGATAATCTTGGCGAGGCCCTCTCTCAGGCTGACACTCAAATTCGGCTTTTCGGGAAACCTGAGATTAACGGGTCGAGACGCTTGGGAGTGGCTGTCGCTCGAGGAGAGACAATTGAGGCCGCCAGAGAAGCAGCCCGCGCCAGTGCCAAAGCCGTCAGAATTAAATACAATAAATAAAGCGCACTTGAAAACGGACAACAACTAAGACTTAAATTGTTAGCCGGGTTATGCTGAGTCTATCCGCGATATTTTTAAATGCATTTTTGAGTTCTTCAGCATTTTTTGCATCAAAGAAATTATCTTGCTCAGAGGCACAGGATTTTAGCAATTTTTCCATTTCTCCGCGCCCGGCCCCCATACGGTAACCGACCGTATAGATTTGAATATTATCCTTCTTGGCCGCCTCGCAGATTCTTTCCGTCCGCTCGTTAGCATTGTCTTCATTTCGGCCATTATGCGTTATCTGACCATTATTTTGAGACAAGGTGTTTTGACCATCTGTCATGATAACCATCGCGTTAATGGGTGCTGTGCTTCTTTTTTCTTTATAACTTTTCTGAACTTCGGTCAGAGGCGCATCTTTTTGCAAGGCCCGCCAGCCCCAGATAACGCCAGAGGGTAAATAAGTCTCCCCCTTTACCTCAAGGTCATTAATTGTCTTTGTTACTTTACGAAGGTTCGTGACGAGTGGGAGCATTTCTGTCCCGCAGCGTTCATTCATAATACCGGGAATATGTCGTGAGGCATAAGGCGCGCGTTCATTATCCGGAGATTGGCGCGATCCTACGCATCCATACCAAGTATAATTTGTTCGCCTCATATTACAAATGCGTCTTCCGGTAGGTTCGTATTCACCCGGCGTACATTCTTGTTCTTCTATTCGGCGGGTTCCTCGATATTGTCCATCGACAATAATGTCTTCATTCCGATATTGACCCGTCCCGCGACATTCTCTCTTTTTAATTGTTTTCTGTTCGTCATAGCAATGTTCATATTCTGTATATGTACCGTCCTTAGTTGTATCGATCCAATGCGCATTCTTATTTTTCATTCCTACATTGACGTATTTTCCAAATGGCACGACGGCCATACGCACTTTCGCTTCTGATTTCCCCATGACATCAACCATTTCATTGGCCGCGATTTTCAAATCCCGGATATTATCGCCATACATGGAATCCGTTGTGTCCAGTACAAGCGCAAGGTTAATTGGCGTAGATTTTGACAAGGGCGCGCCAGCATTCGCGGTGAGACCTACTTTGTCTTTGCCCACCATTCCCATCATAACTGTCTTATATTGTGTACTGGCATCGACATAGACAATATCGTTTTCTAACCGAACTTTTGCCTTTATCGGCCAGTTGTGCGTATTGTGCTGCGCGATCATTTTGTTGACCAAGATTTGCATCTCCTTCGGCTTGCCATTTTTCATTTGAGCCGCCGCCAAAGTGGCATTATCCACCATATTCTGCAGAGCATTTTGCTTCTTTGCTGCAGATGTGAAATCTACGGTGGCCCCAATGGCGACTAATAAAACGGAAACGCTAATTGCCGCTATCATCGCAAAATTACCTGAGGTTGATTTTATATAATTCTTTAACATGCCCATTCCCAAACCTTTGTATTTTTTTATCAAAGTTGTCTTAGGAATGGCTTTGGAGTTATGGTTAAAATAGATTTAAATCATAACTCCATCCTGCCTTAAGGTTTGAAAATTTTAAAATTGATATTCCCAAACTGTCTTGTCCATTTGAGCTGCTTTTAAATAAATAATGGCCCTTACCATCTACTCCGAAAGATTTTAACGGAGTACACCTTCTGACTGGGCGGAACAAATGGCCGGTTTTTATAAACCAAAACAAATAATTTTGGGCCTTATGACGAAATCGGCAGAGTATTTTGCGGTTTTGACTTGGTGTGGCTCAAGGAAGAAAGATGAAACTCTAATCCGGTCGGTCAATATTCGAGGGCAAACGTCAACAAAGTGAACGCTAATTGCCAGCCTCATTCATTGGTGGAGTTTGAGGGGTGAAAGCCCCTAGCTCGGAGAGCTCTTTAAGAAGTCCTGTCTCCAGAGCATTCAACTTGTCGCGTCTTATGGCTGTTCTTGGCCCCGTTTGACCCCCGACATAATTAGCAGAGAATTCCATCCAGTTATATTTTTGGTGCTGTTTCCACTCTGGCAAGTTAGTTCCATTCGGATTTCCTGATTTTGCGAAATTTGTCCAATACTTCATCATCGTCTCAGATAATATCTTATCATTTTCGGTATAGCCAAATTGGTCTAATAGATCACCAAAGACAAATGGGATTTCCGCTGAGTGATAAGCACCAAGAGTTTGTTCTTCGCTCGCCGGGATGCGAGTGAAGAAATATGTGTAGGTAGGTTGAGATAAAGCGGCGTTTTGTCTGGCAGCATAACGAATATTGACGCCGAATATATCGTCACCCATCATTTGCATTCCACCAGAGACAAACTCAGTGTCCAAGTTATAGAGGGTTTGCAATTTTTCCCCTTGCCCTGGATAGGCACGGTTCAAACTTTTAATTTGGGCCTGCTTGTCGTCCAAAGGAAATCCTTGAATCCAGACAGAGGGTTCTGGATCATCAGGAAAAAACAGCGACGCTTCATCAGAATTATACCCCGCCATGAATGGAACAGAGTTAATCTCTCCGCTGCGAAAAGCCTCTCCTACATTCCTCGGAAAGACATATCCATCACGCACATGATGAAACGCATCCGCGGCCTTGTCTGGTAAATTCTGCATAATTTTATCTGCCGAAACGCCCCTGAGTTCCGAGGCAGTCGGATTGCTTAGACCTACAGACTTTGCAACCCTTTCTCCCATATAATATCCACTGGGCCACAATGCATCACCGCCGCTCAATTGGCCGAGATGGTAAGTTGAAGCTCCGCTTTGAGCGATTGCTTTATGAAAAAGCCCTTTTGCGAGCGGGCTGGCCATAAGTTCTGTCACAGACCAAGCCCCGGCACTTTCGCCAAAGATAGTTACGTTCTGAGCATCCCCGCCATATGCAGAGATATTATCTTGCACCCAATTTAAAGCCGCAATTTGGTCAAGAGTACCGTAATTTCCGGATACTCCATTAGGGTCTGCCTCAGACAAAGAAGGATGCGCCATATAGCCAAAAACCCCTAATCGGTAATTAATTGTAACTAATATAACGTCTTTTTGAACGAGACCATTTGATTGGTAAAAAGATGTATCGCCAGAGCCAAATTGATGCCCCCCGCCATGAATCCAAACCATGACAGGCTTTTTTTTATCTCCCTTTAAATTTCCCGTACGAACATTTAGATAAAGACAATCCTCACTCATAGGTGACGGCGACTTTGACGCTATAACCCGTTTAACGAGCCAGGTTTTGAACGCGCCAAACCCCTGTCCATCTATAAGCCGGCTTATAAAGCCGTCTTCGGTTAAAACGGGTTGCATACAGCGAGGCCCGAATTTTGACGCATCCTTAGTCTCAGTCCATATCGGCGCTGCGGTTGGCGGGGCCCATCGTAAATTATCTACGGGCGGTGCGGCAAAGGGAAGTCCATTAAAAGTATAGATACCAGCATCTGATGTGCTCACACCTTGAACGGGGCCCTGCGGCGTCTCAAGGAGGGCTATGGGGGCCGCTGATGGGGACGGCCCCCCACAAGCTGCAAACGAAAGGGCGGCAATAGCTGCACATGCTGTTGTCAAAAACTTCCTCATACCCCGCCTTAATCCTGTTATTTCTCTATGGTTCGCGCCAGACGGAATCCGTAATCATCATAACGGTAATCCGTTGTATAACGGAGGCGTTTGGAAGCCCGCATTTGATAACCATGCGTTACCCAAGACCCGCCGCGCATGATTCTGAAATTGCAATCTCCATCCGATCGGGCGCTGCCATCTATCGGGGCCCCAACATGACTGGGAGACCAGCAGTCCTGAACCCACTCATAGACATTTCCGTGAATGTCATACACGCCATATTTATTGGCGGCAAAACTACCAACCGGCAAGGTTTTTCGTCGGTACTCCCCTGTCGGAGCTTTGCCATAGGGGTGTTCCCCGTTAAAATTAGCTTGCGCCGCCGAAATGGAATCACCGGTTGAAAAAGGCGCTTTGGTTTGACCGCGCGCCACATATTCCCATTCAGCTTCTGTAGGAAGACGATAGCGATACCCTGTCGTCCTGTTTAACCATTTAATATAGCTCTGAGCGTCATTCCAACTGATATAAATCGCTGGACGCTTCCCGCGTCCCCATCCGGCGTCTTTCGGGCGGTAGCCCCGGCACCCTCCGCCAGCGACGCACTTTCTCCAGTCATTAAAGGTGATTTCGTATTTACCGATTTCAAAAGTATAATCTATTGTCACTTTGTGACGTGGGCCTTCATTATTGTCCCGCTGCACTTCATCTTCGGGGCTACCCATCATGAAACTGCCAGGCTGAATAACCGCCATATTCCTGGATGCCGGAGATGGTTTAGAGTGGTCAATAATCCTGGGCCGCGGGCGAGTTACAGGCTTGGGTTTCGGGGGTTTTGCGTCAAATGTCTCGTAATAAACGGCTGTCCGCGAGACTGGGTCAACGGGACATTCCGTCGGTAAAACGAAACTCGCTCCCGATAAATATAAAGCGCAAATTTCTGAAATCATAAACGTGTCTGTCCCTTTTGGTCATTCCCCCAGACCTGAATTGTAATCACTATCACGGTTACGCCTAAAGCTCTTAGGCTTAATATGGAGTTATTACAGTCAGGAATTAACAGAGATTATCCGAAGGGCGGATTTCAATTGTTGTTTTTACTAGTGATCATAACCTGGGTTAGATCTTTGTAATTTACGCATTAACCCTGGCCAAACCAGATTATCCCCCATACCGGGAACGAAAGCGGCGGCGCCTTGCTGATAAACCTTTTGCCCCATCGTTTCCGGTTCTTCATGCAATTCGTCTTCCGACCCAACAGATTGCGCCAGAATTTGGGTTTTGCAAGCATTCTCAAGGAAATACATACGCAAGAAAGCCGTGCCGCAGGTTTTGCCCAATGTCAGAGTTCCGTGATTACGTAAGAGCATTAAAGACTTATCTCCCAGATCTTTAACGATGCGTTCGCGTTCATCCAACTCCAGCGCAATCCCTTCATAGTCATGATAGGCGAGGTCGTGCTGCACCTGCATGGAAAACTGGGTATAGCGGCGCAGGCCTTTTTTCTGAACGCTCACCGCAATCCCATAAGGCGTGTGGACGTGAATAACGCATCCGGCGTCTTCGCGCGCCATGTGAACTGCGGAATGAATTGTAAATCCTGCAGGATTGACGAAATAAGGAGTGTCCTGACAAATTTTCCCATCTAAATCGATTTTTACCAAAGCACTTGCTGTCATTTCATCAAACATAACCCCGTAAGGATTTATAAGAAAACGCTCCTCCCCATCCTCATCAGGAAGTCGGACGGAAATATGAGTGAATACAAGATCTGACCACCCGTGAAGGGCGCAAAGTCGATAGGTCGCAGCCAATTGTTTGCGAAGAGCCCATTCCGCCTCAGAGACTTTGCCCTCTAGGCGCGGTATTTCAGTGGGATCCGGTATCATAAATCCAGAACTTGCATTGACGGCGCTTTGAGTGTTCATCAGTCTGTCCTCGCTAAATTTTAGTTCAATATGCGGCATTGTCCCCCGCCTTGGCAAGCAACAGCTTGGTGCGTAGGTCAGGCGCATGATCCCTATTCACAGATTTGGTAGGCTTTCCGACAAGAGCGACATTTAGAGTTCCTCTAATGCCGGTTTATAAAATTAAAGCAGGGATTGCGTTTGAACCACAATTCCCGCCCCAGACTATTAATTTATCCGAATTAGATGATGTTATTTTGAGGGCCCGGCGAATGCTGGGCCTTTAGCAGTTTGTACAGTGTCGAAATCTAGAGACAGCTTGACGCTTCAACCCAATCAAGACCTTGCGCTTCAGCAACGGCTTCAAGTGTCAATTTACCTTCACACACATTCAAACCATTTAAAAGGTGCGGATCAGACGCGAGCGCTTCTTTCCAGCCAAAGCGGGCCAGACGTTTGGCATGAACCAACGTCGCAGCGTTCAGCGCGTAGGTGGAGGTACGAGCCACAGCACCCGGCATGTTTGCCACACAATAATGAACAACCCCATCAACAATATATGTCGGGTCATCATGCGTCGTGGCCCGCGAGGTCTCAAAGCACCCGCCTTGGTCAATCGCCACATCCACTAGAACCGCGCCGTCCAGCATAGTTGAGAGATGCTCACGGCTTACCAGCTTCGGGGCTGACGCCCCTGGAATTAAGACGGCCCCCACGACCAAATCGGCTGTTGTCAATAGTTCGTCAAGAACCGCCGGAGTCGAACGCACAACTTTCGCGCGGTTGCCAAAATAATAAGATAGTTCTTCCATGCGCGTATTGCTTCGATCCAGAATAGTCACATCCGCCTGCATACCAACGGCCATTTGCGCGGCGTTAAATCCGACATCGCCCCCGCCGATAATAACAACTTTTGCCGGCGCCGTTCCGGGAACGCCGCCGAGCAAAACGCCGCGTCCGCCGCCGTCTTTCTGAAGCGCTTTCGCCCCGACTTGAATGGACAGACGGCCCGCTACTTGGCTCATAGGCCGCAAGAGCGGTAAAAAGCCTCGGTCATCCGTGACAGTTTCATAGGCAATACAAACTGAGCCACTTTCGATCAGGTCTTTGGTTTGCGGCGCATCTGGGGCCAAATGGAGGAATGTATATAAAATTTGGCCTTCGCGGAGCATGGCGCGCTCATTGGCTTGCGGCTCTTTGACCTTAATAATCATCTCGGCCGTATCAAAAATTTCTTTCGCGTTTTGCGCGATTGTAGCGCCCGCCGCCATATACTCCTCATCAGAAGCGCCAATTCCGGCACCCGCTTGAGTTTCCATAACAACGCTTTGTCCGTCTTGGACGAGCTCGGCGACAGATTCCGGCGTCAGACCAACGCGGTATTCGTGATTTTTAATTTCCTTTGGGACGCCAATAAGCATGATCAAACTCCGTTTAAGTAATTCGAAGAGGACGTAACAGAGGTCCTTTCGACAATTTGTCTAAAATCATTCTATGAAAAGGTATATTTTCGAATATAGTTCTATCAATTTAGTTTTTTATCGGATTTATAACTATGATTGATCAAATTGATCGAAAAATTCTTACACTCCTGCAGAGTAATTGTCGCCAATCAATCGCCGAGATTGGAGACGCCGTTGGTCTCTCCGCGTCAGCTTGCCATCGCCGCATCGGAATTTTGGAAAAAGACGGTGTTATTGAACGTTATGCAGCGCGGCTAAACGGGGAAAAGCTCGGCTTCAATATGACTTTTTATGTCGAGGTCACCCTTGAAGGGCAGAGCGAGGCGATCCTCTCGGCTTTTGAGAAGGCAGCGCTCGCGCGCCCTGAAGTTCTTGAGTGTCATCTAATGACAGGGGTCGCTGACTACCTCATTAAAGTGGCGGCGCCTGATACGAAAGAATATGAGCGGCTCTACCGGCGCGTGATCGCCGCCCTGCCTCATGTCAATCGTATTCAATCTGCCCTCGTTATGAAAACCGTAAAACGCTGGGGAGGCTACCCGCCTCGAAAAGCTTAGACATTTTAGCGTTAAATTGGGACTGATAGGCAGCCACTTAGACTAATGAAAATTTCATGGCAGAAATTTCACGTCGGAAAGTGTAAAAAATCAGGCTTTTGCATAGACCGTGACGAGGTGATTGGCTATGGCGGAAGCTGAAGCAAGACAAGGGACAAACTCATTGTCTTCGTCTTCGTCTTAAAGTGAACGGGACTGATAGGGGAAAGATGACTCAACAACAGCCATACACTTCCCGTTTGCGTGCGACGCTCCTTCTAAAAAGTAGCGTAGCCGCTTTAACGCTCTGTTTCCTAGGGGCTGCAGCGCCGGCTTATGCACAGATCGGTGCGCCGGAAACAGCCGCCGGAACGAATCGCCCCCTGCAACTTGCTCCGGACAGTCCTTACCGGGATCCAAATCTGATTTATTTGGAAGCCAACACTCTGACGAATGATGAAAAGGCAAATATCCTCACTATTTCGGGCGAAGTCGAGGGGCGGTATCAAGACCGGACACTCCGCGCCGAGACAGTCGTCTATGATCTAAACACAGGCGAAATTGTTGCCAGTGGAAATGTTATTTTAATCGATGCAACAGGGTCAACACAATATGCTGACAAGCTAGAGCTCTCCGATGAATTGGAAGCCGGAACCGCGACAAATTACACAGGCCGAATTGAAGGCGGCGGCGTCGTCGGCGCGCGGTTTGTCAACCGTAATACCCAAGAAGAGTTCGAATTTTACAACGCCTATTATACAGCCTGCCAACTCTGCCGGAGCGATGACGGGGATGTCGAAACGCCTTCTTGGCGCTTGCGAGCGAAACGTGTGCGTCAGGACAAGGATACGCGCACCATACGATATAACGATGCGGTGTTGGAGCTTTTGGGGCTCCCGGTCCTATACACACCCTACCTAGCTCATCCCGACCCAAGTGCGGAACGTGCCAGCGGCCTATTAACTCCTTTTGTTGGACTGGCGAGTGACAAAGGCTTCACCTTGGAAGCCCCCTATTATTGGGCGATTGATGATTATACAGAGGCCACATTTACGCCCCGTATTTTCTCCAAGGTAAATCCTTTGATGGAATATCAATTCGCCCGCTTATTTAATACGGGCCGAATTGATGTCGAAGGGAGTTTTACTTATGGCAGCATCTTTGACCGAGAAGGCAATGCCTTTGATGATCCGAACAGATTTTTTGATCCCAGTACGGCCCCAACAGGCAAACGCCTTCGGTCACACATATATGCTGACGGATATTTTGAGCCGACTGATTTTTGGACATATGGTTTCGGGGTACAACTCGCGACAGATGATAATTATCTGAATCGGTATGATTTAAATGAACGCCCAGGCACGCGGGGGGTTTATGAATCTGAAAGCCGTCGTAACACCTCCCAAGCTTATCTTGTGGGGCAAGATGACAATACGCGGTTCAGCGTTTCAACTGTCGGATTCCAGAGCCTCCGCACGCGCATCATCGAATTAGATAATGATCAACTCCGCGTTTTTGAAGACAATGATGATACCCTTCCTATATTAGCGCCCAAAATAGAAGTGGAGAGATATTTTTCCGACCCGGTTTTAGAGGGCCGCTTGAAGCTCTTTGGCGACACCACATGGCTCACTCGCCAAGAAGGAACAGATTATGGACGCGGCACTTTCGGGCTGGATTACTCTAGAACCTGGATTGCGCCGGGCGGGATTGAAGTTAAACCCTTTGCCAATGCCCGAGTCGATTATTACGAAATCGAACCAGAGGGAGGCTCCAAAACTGATTTTAGCCGGACCTTAGGGCAAGTGGGTATTGATGCTCGTTATCCCTTCATTCGCTCCGGTGGAAACGTAACTTGGATCCTTGAGCCACGCGTGCAAGTGACGCAGAATTTCGGGGATGCCAAACTTGACCAATTTACAGCCGTAAACGGAGACGGATTTGCCGTCGATTTAGCACAGGACGGCACGGATATAGATTTAGATCAGGCATTGTTCTGGCAGTCCAACAAAGCTGCAGGTTACGACCTCTGGGAAGATGGACTTCGCGCCGATGTCGGCGCCTCTGTGAGCGCAAACTGGAATCTAAGCCGCGCGCACTTATTCCTCGGTCAAAGCTATACAACCAACACGAACAATGAGTTTGAAGCAAACTCTGGTTTGGTGGATAGCGATTCTGATTTGGTTGGCTTATTTGAGCTGGACTTGGGCAATCGCTTCACGTCAAAAACACGCGTTCGATATGACGAAGACTCCTCCAGTTTTAGACGAATTGATTCTTCGCTTCGTTATCGTGACAAAAGGTTTGATTTGTCGACGCGGTATTATCGAATTGACTCTGAGAGCAATCCATTACTGGCGATAAATAACGCCCCGTCAGAGGAGGTCTCTGGGGCATTGGGCATCAAGATCGCCGATAAATGGCGAACAAGATATACCGGATTTTATGATATCGACAGTAACAACCTTCGCCGTCAGAGTCTGGCTTTAACCTATCAGGATGACTGCACTCTTATTGAGCTGACCTACACAAAGGAAAACGTGGCGAATGATGCCATTCGCGATTCTTCAGGTTTCGGCATTCGGATTGCTCTCTTGACGATCGGAGACAGCGGGGGCTAGCCCAAAAAATGGGCCAATCTCAATCGATGACTTAGCCGACGAAAGATTTTTCGACTACAAATTCAGCCGGTTGTGAATTGGACCCTTCTTTCAAGCCAAATCCAGCAACCAATTTTGCGGTGTCATCAATCATGTCTTTGGAACCACAAATCATAACACGATCTTCTTCCGGATTGAGCGGCGGAACGCCGGCATTCGTAAATAAGTCTCCGGACTCGATCAAACTCGTAATACGCCCTTTTAAAGGGTAGTCCTCGCGGGTGAGAGAGGTCAGGTGTAAAAGTTTATCCCCGATCATTTCGCCGACGAGCGGGTCATCCTTCAAGCTTTCTACTAGTCGTAATCCATAGGACAGTTCTGCCTTTTGGCGGCAAGTATGTGTCAGAATAATCTGGTCATAACGCTCATAGGTTTCAGGGTCGCGAATAAGCGAAGCAAAAGGCGCAATGCCTGTGCCCGTGGAGAACATATATAGACGCTTGCCCGGGAGGAGCGCATCTAGCACCAAAGTTCCCACTGGCTTGCGTCCAAGAAGGACTGTATCCCCTTTTTTAATTTTTTGCAGACGGGAGGTCAAAGGACCGTCCGGCACTTTGATAGAGAAAAATTCAAGGCTTTCATCCCAGCTGGGGGAGGCGACTGAATAAGCCCGCATAACGGGGCGTTTTTGATCAGGTAGGGCCGGCAAGCCAATCATAATAAACTCGCCCGAGCGAAACCGAAAAGACTTTGGCCGTGAGATATTGAAGCTAAAGAGGCGATCCGTATAATGCTCGACATCAATCACGGTTTCTTCTGTTGGGGCGTTTGACATACAACTTTCCGACGGGGTGTGTGTTCTATTCAAGCGCCATATAAGGGGGACGCCCAAGAAACGCAACATTCTATAAAAGAAACATCCGTTCTTTATAAAGAACGATTGTAAATCCTTCTCTTTTTTGCCACGATGGGTATTGGCACTGGCCTTACCTGCCCTCAAACCATAAAGACTGACCGTTTAATATATTAAAGACCCTTATGACTGAAATAGCTTTAACTGATAGATTTGAATCGCCCTCTCGCGAAAACTGGTTGGAACAAGTAAAGACCGGATTGAAAGGCGCTGATTTCGAAAGCCTCAAGCGCCATACGGATGATGAGTTGGAACGGGGGCCTTTCTTTAGCGAAAAAGACAGACCTGAAACTGTCGACCCGCATTCTCGGCTTGGGGCTCCACTCTTGGATGACCGCCCTTGGCATATGTGTACGCCTGTCCGGGACCCTGACATTCGATTTGCCAATACGCAAATCCTCGCGGATCTGAATGGCGGCGCAAGCGCGTTGGATATAAGCCTCTCTACAGATACCATAACTCTGACAAGCCGGGCTGATTTAAAACGCCTTTTAGAAGGCGTTTGGCTCAAGCTTGTTCCATTTCGATTCAACATAACGTCAAATCCGATCGAAACAGCCCAACTAATTAAATCCCATGAACCCCTTTCTAAATCAGTCGTCAATTTAGGTTTGGACCCTGTAGGTTTGGTCCTTTCTGGTGCAATGTCAGACGTCGTACCACTTGAGGATATCCTCAATGATTTACCTCAAACTTGGACGGCGCTTTGTATAAACGCCGCCGCTATTCACGATCAGGGCGGAACGGAAGCTCAAGAACTCAGCGTAATGGCGGCGAGCGCTGCTCATTACTGGCGTCAATATAGCCCGAAAACGAAACTCTCTGTTCGCCTGGCCGCAGACCGGGACGGACATCTGGGAATAGCCAAAGTCAGAGCCGCCCGGCAAATTCTAACGCGCATTGCGGAAAGCTTTGGCGCCAGCACTGACATAGCTATTCACTGCGTTTCAAGTCTTCGCATGATGCAAAGCGTCGACCCGTGGACAAACCTACTTCGCGTTATGGCCGCTGGCTTTGGGGCGGTTTGCGGCGGCGCCGATTATATCACTTTGCGTCCCTTTACAGATGCGCCCTCTGATAGTTCGCGTTTAGCCACGCCATTTGGCTATCGTATTGCACGAAATATGCAATTAATGATGATGGAGGAAAGCCACCTTGGACAAGTTAATGATCCCGCTCACGGCAGTTATTTCCACGAAGCTCTCACACAGAAAATCGCAGAGACTGCTTGGATAGAATTTCAGGCGATAGAAACGGGTGGCGGCATCGAAGATGTCATCGCCTCCGGCGCTCTACAGAAATCTATCGCAGCGGCCAAATCTGATCGCGACGCGAAAAATGATCCAATTTTGGGGGTCACATTACACCGCGCAGAAGATACCAAACCTGCAAAATTACGGGAGACCGCCAAATGACTCATCCCGATTTCACCAAAATGGAGCTGGGTCGCTCTCCTTCTAAACCCGGCAACAGCAAGGAATGGATGTCACCAGAAGGCATTTCCGTGCAGCCGCATTATTCCGCTCGCGATATTGAAGGGTTGGAAAACCTTGATACAATGCCGGGGGCAGAGCCTTATATTCGCGGCCCTTATCCCACTATGTATGTTCAGCGTCCTTGGACCATCCGCCAATATGCAGGATTTTCAACCGCCGAAGACTCCAATGCCTTTTACCGCCGAAACCTAGCCGCAGGTCAAAAAGGTCTCTCCGTGGCGTTCGATCTGGCCACCCATCGCGGATATGATTCTGATCACCCCCGCGTGCCAGGGGATGTCGGCATGGCGGGCGTTGCCATTGATAGTCTTTACGATATGCGGGTTTTGTTCGATCAGATCCCGCTCGATAAAATGTCCGTCTCCATGACGATGAATGGAGCCGTTTTACCAATTCTCGCCCTCTACGTAGCCGCCGCTGAAGAACAGGGCGTTAAGCAGGAGCAGCTTTCCGGGACAATTCAGAATGACATTCTGAAAGAGTTCATGGTGCGTAATACTTATATCTATCCGCCCAAACCGAGTATGCGAATTATCGGAGACATTTTCTCTCACACCTCAACTTATATGCCGAAATTTAATTCTATCTCTATTTCCGGATATCATATGCAAGAGGCAGGTGCCTCAGCCGATATTGAGCTTGGTTATACCTTAGCGGATGGCTTGGAATATGTCCGCACAGGCCTCGACGCCGGAATGAAAATCGACCGTTTTGCCCCGCGCCTTTCCTTCTTCTGGGCGATTGGAATGAATTATTTCATGGAAGTCGCAAAAATGCGCGCGGCCCGTCTTTTATGGTCTCAACTCATCAGCCCATTTAACCCTGAAAACCCGAAATCAACTATGCTCCGCACCCATTGCCAGACCTCGGGTTGGTCTTTAACCGCGCAGGACGTTTTCAACAATGTCGGGCGCACCGCAATTGAAGCTATGGCAGCCGTGGATGGCGGTACGCAAAGTCTGCATACGAACTCTCTGGATGAGGCTTTGGCACTGCCGACAGATTTCTCGGCACGTATTGCCCGAAACACCCAGATTTTCCTTCAAACTGAAGGCGGTCATACGCGCCAGATCGATCCTTGGGGCGGGAGTTATTATGTCGAAAAACTAACCCATGATTTAGCCCAAAAGGCATTGGGACATATTCAGGAAGTCGAAGGGCTAGGCGGTATGGCGGCCGCAATCGAAGCTGGTATTCCAAAGCTTCGAATCGAGGAATCCGCAGCCCGAACTCAAGCGCGCATTGATAGCGGCGCGCAAACTGTTGTCGGCGTAAATAAATATCTTTCTGATGAAAAAGACGACATTCCGATTTTGAAAGTGGATAATGATACTGTTCGCAAAGGCCAAATTGCCCGGTTGAAACAATTAAAAGCAGACCGCGACACAGATGCCACCATGGAAGCTCTTGATGCTCTCACCAGAGCAGCAGATAGCGGCGAAGGCAATTTGCTGGAACTTGCCATTGATGCGGCGCGTAAGAAAGCCACAGTCGGGGAAATGTCATCCGCTCTTGAAAAGGTCTATGGCCGCTTTGATGCTAAACCCGCAGGGGTGACAGGCGTTTACTCCTCTTCTTTTGATAAGAATAATCCAGCGTTTAAAGATGCAAAATCTAGAATTGACGCCTTTACGGAACTTGAAGGTCGGAAACCCAAAATTCTCATCGCAAAAATGGGTCAAGATGGACATGATCGCGGGCAAAAAGTGGTTGCGACGGCCTTTTCGGACATGGGATTTGAGGTCGTTATAGGCCCGCTGTTCCAAACACCGGAAGAGGCGGCGGAACTTGGTATCGAATCCGATGTCGATGTGATCGCGGCAAGTTCTTTGGCGGCGGGGCATTTAAGTCTTGTTCCGAAACTTCGAGATGCCCTCAGCTCACAAAATCGCCAAGACATTATGATAATTGTGGGAGGTGTCATTCCGCCGGAAGATGTTGAGACATTAAAAGAGATGGGCGCTAAAGCAGTCTTTCCTCCAGGGACGAATGTTCCCGAAGCAATCCTAGAAGTTCTTGAGGTAGTGAACAGACGTCTTAGCCAAGGCAGCTAAACTCGAAAAATAATTATTGCGGCGTAGATATAGCTTCCTGCGAAATTGATTTCAGAGCCGCTTCAATTTTTTCTATACGTTCGTCTTGATTTGTCAGGCCGTACTTTGGGCCTAAGGATTTGATGTCGGTTCGGCGTAGGCCGAGCTCTCCTGTTTGAGTTGTATAAATCAGAATTTTCATGGGAAGCTCTAAGCCCATTTCTCGGTTTGCCATCATTAGAGGCGTCCCCGTTTTTGGATTTCCAAAAATAAATAGTTTGGATTGTCCAATATCCATTCCGGCCGACTTTGCACCCTCCCCATGATTTACAACAGTAAAAAGTTTCAAATCCCGTTTTTCGAGGGCTTCCAGAATGTTAGCTTCCACGGCCTCGAAACTTTTATCTTCTATTAGGATGGTTTCAGACATAGGCGAGTCCGCCGTCTGAGAGTTCATGTCTGAAACTGAACAGGCAGAAACCAAAGCTGTAAGGCAAAGCGGGGCAATTAAATTTTTCATATTCTCTCCTGACAGTCTGTCTTAAATTACTCCTTCCTCGCTTATCTGTTCCCAATAAAAAACCCCGCCGAAGCGGGGTTATGTGTGAGTCCTCTAATCAAAACCAACTAACCACGAATGGTGAGTTCCAGTCCAATGATCCGGCCTTTTTTCAAAGGCGCTAAAGTTCCTGCGTTAGGGAAACGGTCATAAGGACGATCGACACCATTTGCCAAATTTTGAGAGCCGGGAACTAAGGCGCTTACATTCCCCCCGAATGGCACTTGTGTGTCGTTACCAGCTTGAACTTCATCAAGAAGGTTCTTTCCGTAAAGGGACAATGAGACACCTTGCACAGGTGTTGCCCAACTAATATTAGCGTCTAAAATATCTGCGGCTTGTATCCAGCCAAAGTTGGAGTCTGTATAAGCAAACTCATCACGGCGTTGAAAGTTCAAGCGGCTTGTAAGAGAGCCGGAGCTTCCTAAATCCATATCATGAATGACGCCAGCTCCAAAAGTTATCGGTGAAACTCGCGGTATATCCAATGCCAGATCAGCATCATTAATCAAGCCGTCTCCGGAAATGTCAAAGAGAACTGAGTCATAGTCCCCGTCAATAAGTCCAATATTCCCTGTAAAAAGAATATTATCAGTGGCTTTTAATCGACCTTCGACTTCTAGACCCTTAATGGTCGCGTCCGCAGTATTAACAATTGTTTGGACAACACCTGCTCCTACTTGACCGGATGAGACATTCAATTCTCTCTGCATATCACTAATGTCTGTTAAAAAGACGGAGGCATTTATTTGCGCTCGACGATCTGCAAAATCAATCTTGGTCCCTAGCTCGTAGGAATCAACTTGCTCCTCATCGGTTGCAAGGTCGGAACCTGGAGGAAACACGGCTTCAAACCCGCCGGGTTCTGTTATTCGGAAGTTGTAACCGCCCGACCGGTATCCGCGCGTCCAATTCCCAAAAAACTGGCTGTTATCATTAGGGGTATATTGGAAACCGACTTTTGGAGACCAATTTGTCCATTTGTCACTATCTGTAAATCCATTGTTTTCACCCGGAATGAATGGATTTGTTCCGGATGTTGGACAGGTTCCCCCAACGACACTACAGACAGGACGGGGACGAATATAGGTCACCCCCGCATCTTTTTCTTCTTCAGAATATCGTATACCGAGTAGAACTTTAAACTTTTCCGTTAAGGAATAATCTATAGCGCCAAAAATGCCGAGTACGCTATGGTCTTGCAACCCGCCTCCATAAGATGTTGGAGGTGGAGTAAATGGAAAAGGTACGAGTAGGCCAAAATCTTGTTGTAGTTCTCGCGTCTCAGTATAGGCAACATCTTGATCGAAATAGAAGACACCCGTCGTTAAATCTATTTTTCCAAATGTTCCATTATACCGTAGTTCGTTAGAAATCTGATCCTGTGCATATTCAGTAGTAGAGTGGAACAAGTTCAAAGGCGTTGAATCAATATCACCGCTAGTAGAGCCTTCCGTATCCCGATACCCAAAGATATTCGTGATCTGGCCGTCACCAAAAGCAACATCAATTTCAGTTTTCAAAGTCCCGGAAATAGCTTCGGACTTATAATCCCCCTCATTATCAATTGAGAAGTCAAAAGAGTCACGTTCAAAAAGGCCCCGGTTTTGACCAGCAGGGCCTTGACCGTCACTGTCAAAATATTCCCCTTTTGCCAAAAAGCGAATATTGTCGGACGGCATGAAATCCAATGCCCCTCGCAGAATATAAGTTTCTGCTTTGCCGAAATTATTACCTGTTGCGAGATTTTTGAAATACCCGTCGTCATTATTGTAATAAGCTGCAATTTTTCCGTTAAGTTTGTCTTTGACTAAAGGACCGGAGACGACCCCCTGAGCGAAAGTGTTGATACCGCCGCGCCCTTTATCGACAGGCCCTTCAACAGCAAAGCGGGCTTTATATTCCAACTCGTCAGTCGGATTGCCCGTATTGAGTAACACGGCGCCGCCCGTTGTATTTCTTCCAAAAAGAATGCCTTGAGGCCCCCGTAAGACTTCAACACTATCAAGATCAACGACATCGAAAACCACACCCGTATTTGTCCCTAAATAAACTCCGTCCACGAAGACACCAACCGTCGGGTCAATAGATGGAATTGAAGAGTTTACCCCTAAGCCACGTATAGAGAAGTTAGCGCCACCACGGGACGTGCCAACATCATCAAGAGAAACGTTCGGAGCAGAAAATGATAAGTCCTCTAGCGTTCGAACCTTTAAAGCTTCCAGGCTCCCGCTACTAAATGCGGTAATAGAAATCGGTACGTCCTGAACATTTTCAGCATCAGATTTTTTAGTTGCTGTGACGACGATTTCGTCTGTTAAAGCATCAATTGCGGATTGTCGTTCCTGAGCGAAGACAGAGTCACTCATGAGCAATGAGATCGCGAGCACAGACAGGCTTGCAGATAAAGCGGCTTGCTTGTTCATAATTTTTTCCCGATTTGATTTATGTTTTAATTTTTTGAAGTGCGTTTATTAACGTCACTTCATTTTATCTATGCGCATTTGAACAGCGCTTGCGAGTAAAAAATCCTAATTTCACTAAGTTTACAAGGACTATGTGGCAAATTGGCAACGTTTAACCTGCCTCTAGGAAGCATAGCAATTATTCAAATATGAATGGAGGCTAACCGAAAAATGGAAAGTGGGTAGGGTATTTAGGAGTTTCCCGGCTGCTTAGAGCCGGGAATAAATAGACTTTTCTGAAATCACATTGCGTGAAATCCAGCAAATATTACATTTGCATCGCCCAGCCTTCGATGTCCATTGCTGCCTGACGCACAGCTTCGGATACAGTTGGGTGGGCGTGACAGGTTCTCGCCAAGTCTTCAGAGGCGGCTTTAAATTCCATCGCCACGCAGACTTCGTGAATCATATCTCCGGCCAAGGGCCCTATGATATGTGCGCCAAGAATCTCATCCGTTTCGGCATGGGCAAGAACTTTCGCAAATCCGTCCGTTTCATGATTACAACGCGCGCGCGAATTTGCTGTAAAAGGAAATTTCCCTTTTTTATACGGGATGCCAGCCTCTTTAAGCTCTTCTTCGGTTTTGCCTACCGTAGCAATTTCAGGGTGCGTATATACAACGCCGGGAATCACGTCGTAATTAACGTGTCCGGCTTTACCGGCAATGAGTTCAGCCACAGCGACGGATTCTTCTTCGGCTTTGTGCGCGAGCATCGGGCCTGTTGTGCAATCACCGATAGCCCAAACGTTTTTAGCGGATGTCTTGTGGCCTTCTGTCTCCACAAAGCCGCGCTTATCTGTTTTGATATCCAGAGCTTCAAGGCCCAATCCTTTGGTAAAAGGTCGGCGTCCGATAGAAACTAAGACAACATCGGCGTCAAAGCTCTTTGCTTTTCCTCCGTCTGAGGCTTCGGTCTCGACTTTCAGGCCTGACTTTGACTTCGTGACTTTTGTCACTTTCCGTCCCAACTCGAACTTCATTTTTTGTTTTTTAAAGCTTCGTAAGGCCTGCTTTTGCAATTCGCCATCAGAACCCGGCATGATTACATCCAGAAACTCAATGACGGTGACTTCTGCGCCAAGACGACGCCAGACCGAGCCGAGTTCCAGACCGATAACACCGCCGCCAATAACGATCATTTTCTTTGGCGTTTCCTGAAGATCAAGCGCCCCCGTTGAGGACACGATCTGCTTTTCATCTATCTCGACATTTGGAAGCGTGGCGACTTCGGAGCCAGTTGCAATGACGATATTTTTTGTCTCGTAAACTTTACCATCTACATCGACTTTGCCCTCACCAACAATTTTGCCAAATCCGGTAATATGCTCGACATTGTTTTTCTTAAATAGATATTCGATGCCTTGGGTAAGGCCGCCGACTATTTTGTTTTTAGCCTCAATCATGGCTGGAATGTCGGCTTCGACTGTGGCTTTCATCCCCATCGCAGGGAAGTCTTTTTGCGCCGTTTCATAAAGAGCCGTTGCGTGAAGAAGGGATTTGGATGGGATACACCCGACATTAAGACAGGTCCCGCCGAGCGTTTTACGGCTCTCAACACATGCGACTTTCAGACCGAGCTGTCCCGCGCGAATAGCGCAATTATAGCCGCCCGGCCCGCCGCCGATTATAATGACATCATATTTCTCTGACATGGAAAACTCCGCGCTTAAATCTAGTCTCTGTGACTTAGGCGCGCGAGGCTTTCAGGTCAATCAGGCTTAGTGTAATAGACCTTTTCTCACGAGAGTTCTGGAAACTAAATATTGCAAAATCCCCATAATTGTCACGAAAATCATGATGCCGAGATAAGCGCCTCCTAGCACGGCAAAAGTTCCTCCGATAAAATCAATCACCAAGGAAAGAAGGATAAAGACTAGGCTAAAAAGAAAAGCCTTCGCTGCCCAAAACTTTTTGAATAAAAACAATAAAGCTCCAATTAAACCCGGCCAAACAGCCAAGGCAAAAACGGCCAGATAGTAAGATGGAACCTCTAGCAGAAAGGCAATCTGTTCTTCCGTATAGCCCTGCGCCGCATAGCTTTCCGGAGTTGCCATAACGCCTGATAAATAATTCATTACCCCGAAAAGATTCCAGATGAGAAAAATCCCCCCCATAATCCAGAACCAAATTGGCGCTTTCACCCCTCTTGTCATAACTCCCCCCTTTTTGTTTAAACTAGCATAAACTTTGCTTTTTTACAATTGGGGACGTTTCACTAAAAAGGCCGCCAGATGCGGCCTTTTTTTATAAATCAAGAAGAAGTCTTTCTGGATCTTCTAAACATTCTTTGACGCGCACGAGGAAGGTCACGGCTTCTTTGCCATCGACGATCCGGTGATCATAGGAAAGAGCAAGATACATCATTGGACGAATTTCAATCTTCCCGTCCACAACGACCGGACGTTCCTGAATTTTGTGCATCCCCAAAATGCCCGATTGCGGTGGGTTCAAAATAGGCGAGCTCATCAACGAGCCATAAACGCCGCCATTGGAAATCGTAAAGGTTCCGCCGGACATATCGTCCATAGATAGCTGTCCATCACGGGCCTTTTCACCCAATTTCCCAATCCCTTTTTCGATCCCGCCGAGAGAAAGTTCGTCACAATCCCGGAGAACCGGTACAACGAGGCCTTTATCCGTTCCGACAGCAATCGAAATATCGTAATAATTCTTGTAAATGATGTCTGTCCCATCAATCTCTGCATTTACACTCGGGACGTCTTTGAGGGCTTGAACACAGGCTTTGACGAAAAAGCTCATAAAGCCGAGCTTGATACCATGTTTCTTTAAGAACAGCTCTTTATAATCCGAGCGCATAGCCATGATATGGCTCATATCCGCTTCATTATAAGTCGTTAGCATGGCCGCTGTATTCTGTGCGTCTTTTAAACGACGGGCAATTGTCTGGCGTAGGCGAGACATGCGGACACGCTCTTCGCGCTCTCCGGTCTCCCGCGGAGCTGACGGCGCTTTTGGAGCCCCCTCAGCCTTGTCAGAAGAAGCTTTTTTAGGGGGCGGATTGTCTTTGGCTTTTAACGCATCTGCTTTGGTAATGCGTCCATCTTTGCCTGTACCCTCAACATCTGCGGCCTCAATCCCGCTCTCTTTCAAAATGCGAGCAGCAGAGGGCATAGCCACTTTATCAGAAGGGCCAGAGTCTTTATTTACGGACGGCGTGCCGCCAACAGCACCGCCTTCATCGCCTTTGGAAGGCGCGTCAGGTTTGCCTTTAGCCGGGGCAGAGTCGCTCTCGCCAAGGCGGGCGATCGTCTGGCCGACTTTTGCGACATCGCCTTCGGCGACTAAATGTTCAACGATAACGCCGGAGCGTGGGGCGACGAGTTCCTGCGCCGCTTTATCTGTTTCCAATTCAACAATCGGCTCGTCTTTTTCAACCGTGTCGCCGACTTGTTTCATCCAAGACGCAATGGTGACCTCTGATACAGACTCGCCCACATTCGGTACGTCAATATCCAGGGCCGGACCAGAATCGCTGGCTTCATCAGAAGAAGGCGTTTCGGTTTGTGATTTAGTTTCCGCGTCCCCTTTTTTGGCATTCTCGGGTTTGTCTTCTTCTTTTTTATCGTCTTTGTTTTTAGAATTTTCTGTCTTCGCACCCTTACCAGATCCGAGCTTGGCAATAACTTTGCCAATCTCTGCGACATCGCCTTCAGCGACGAGAATCTCTTCCAGGACGCCGTCTTCGGGCGAGACGAGTTCCTGAGAAGCCTTGTCGGTTTCCAATTCTACAATCGGCTCGTCTTTCTTGACGCTGTCTCCGGCTTTTTTCATCCAGCTGGCAATAGTCACTTCCGAGACGCTCTCGCCGACATTTGGAATTTTAATATCTGTCATAATTTTCGTCTTACCTTTGTGATAGCGCCTTATTTAGCGAAGGCCCCATCGAGTATGGCTTGTTGTTCTTTTTTATGCTTAGCGCTGATACCGGTCGCCGTCGAGGCCGCAGCCGCACGTCCGACATATCGGGGACGAGTTGTTTTCGCGCCAATAGCCTGAAGGCTGTCTTCAATAAATTCGTGAATGAAAGACCAAGCGCCCATATTTTTCGGCTCTTCCTGACACCAAACGATATCAGCTTTTTTGAATCGTTTTAATTCTTCCTGAATAGCGTCGTCGGGATATGGGAATAACTGTTCGACCCGAAGCAGGTATACATCATTTATGTTCTGCTTTTCGCGTTCTTCAAACAAATCAAAATACACTTTACCGGAGCAAATTATAACGCGTTTGATTTTAGAATCAGAAACCAGTTTGATTTCAGTCGTTCCGGGGCGATATTCCGCATCATCCCAAAGCACACGATGGAACTCCGTATCATTTGCCATTTCCTCCAGCGTTGAAACACAGAGCTTGTGCCGCAAAAGGCTTTTCGGACTCATATTGATGAGCGGTTTACGGAAATGACGTTTCACCTGACGGCGTAGCGCATGAAAGTAATTAGCGGGCGTTGAAATATTCGTGACCTGCATATTATCTTCAGCGCACATTTGAAGGTAACGCTCCAGACGCGCGGAACTATGTTCCGGTCCTTGGCCTTCATAGCCATGGGGCAAGAGCATGACGAGGCCCGACATGCGAAGCCATTTTTGCTCGGCCGAAGAAATAAATTGATCGACCATGACCTGCGCGCCATTGGCGAAATCACCGAACTGGGCTTCCCAGATGGTGAGCGCTTTAGGCGCCGCCGTTGAAAAGCCATACTCAAACCCGAGAACCGCTTCCTCTGACAGATGTGAATTGAGGACCTGATAATATTCTTGGTCGTCGGATAAGTTATTCAGAGGGGTATATTTATGTCCATCAGTCTGATCGATGAAATGCGATTGGCGCTGTGAAAATGTGCCGCGTTCGGAATCTTGCCCTGACAGACGCACCGGATGGCCTTCTGTAATCAGCGTCCCAATCGCAAGGTGCTCAGCAAGACCCCAATCAATATTTTCACCGCTGTCAATTTTCTCGGCTCTCGCCTTGATAATCCGTTTCAACGTTTTGTGAATATTGACGCTATTCGGAATGGTTGTGATTTTTTTACCGATATCTTTGAGCGTTTCCAGATCGACATCCGTATCACCGCGACGCTTTCCGTCTTTTTCGGTCGGCAAACTTAAGCCTTGCCAGACACCTTGCAGCCAGTCCGGCTGTTTGGTTTCATACGTTTTGGCCTTCTCGAATTCTTCATCCAAATAGCTGTAAAAATCCTCAACGCGCTTTTCATGTTCTTCTTGCGTTAGATCGCCTTGCTCTATCAATCGCTTGGCGTAAATCTCGCGTGTTGTCGACGCATCTGAAATAGCTTTGTACATCAGCGGTTGGGTAAAGGAGGGATCGTCGCCCTCATTATGACCATAACGGCGGTAACAGGTAATATCCAAAATTACGTCTTTGCCAAATTTCTGACGATATTCTGTCGCAATTCGCGCAGCGTAAACGACGGCTTCGGGATCATCCCCATTCACATGGAAAACCGGCGCTTCGACCATGAAGGCAACATCTGAACAATATTGCCCCGATCTGTATTCATCCGGAGTCGTCGTAAAACCGATCTGGTTGTTGACAATAACATGGATGGTTCCGCCCGTTCTATATCCCGTGAGCTGCGACATCTGGAAGGTTTCCATAACGACGCCTTGGCCCGCAAAGGCTGCGTCACCATGGAGGATAACCGCCATGACTTCTTCGGGCTTATGAGAGCGGTATGTGCCGGAAGCCATTTGCTGCTTGGCACGGGTTTTCCCGATAACAATAGGCGCAACGACTTCCAAATGGGACGGATTTGGCGCGAGCGATAAGTGAACGGAGTTTCCGTCAAATTCGCGGTCATCCGAGACGCCCAAATGGTATTTCACATCGCCGGAGCCAAAATCTTCCCCGCCAGCGGCAACGCCGCCCAAGAATTCATAAAAGATTGCAGAATAGGGTTTTTGCATGACGGACGCCATGACGTTTAGTCGCCCCCGATGCGGCATACCAAAGTTTATATCTTTGAGTCCAAGCTGACCGCCGCGTTTGATAATTTGCTCCAATGCCGGGAGCAGGCTTTCCCCGCCGTCCAGCCCGAACCGTTTTGTGCCGGGATAGCGCTTATGCAGGAGCTGCTCAAAGGCCTCGCCTTCAATCAGTTTTTGCAAAATGGCCAAGCGGCCTTCTTTGGAGAAGCTGATTTCTTTTTCCGGGCCTTCAAGGCGTTCCTGAATCCATGCTTTTTCATCGGGACTTGACACATGGGTAAACTGGACACCCAGAGTTGAACAATAAGTGCGTTTTACGATGTCGATAATTTCGTCCACCGTGGAATATTCTAATCCCAGAACCCCATCGATAAATATCTCGCGGTTCCGGTCACTTTCAGAAAACCCGTAAGTCGCCGGATCAAGCTCGGGATGATCGCCGGGCTCGGAGAGGCTCAACGGATCAAGATTGGCAATGCAATGTCCGCGAACGCGATAGGCGCGGATCAACATGAGCGCGCCGATGGAATCCTTCGCCGCTTGCTGGACTTCGTCTTTGCTGAGATTTGGGTTGGCGTGAGCCACCGCTCTTTCGGCCGCTTTCGGATCTGCGCCCCAATCCCCTGTCAGGGCAGAGGTCAGCTCGCCATTTTCCGCAATCGGCCAGCCCTTCTGTTTCCAAGCCGGGCCATCCGCGGCATGTTGAGCGTCGCCGCTTTCTTCGCCAAGGTCGGCGAAATAAGCGCGCCAGCTGGCATCGACACTTCGGGGGTCGCGCGTATATTGCGCTTGCATCTGTTCCAAATAGGCGGCGTTGCCGCCGTCTAGGAATAAAGTGTCCAGGAATTCCTGATTCTGATCAGAACGGCTCTTGTCCGCCATAAGTCGACCTCTGGGTCTAGTTAAAAAGCTCAAATAAGCTACGCCTGAGCTTTACATATGTATCCGTAACTAACTGTTTAAGACATCCATCATAGTTTCGCCCAGTCTGGCAGGAGAGTCAGACACTTTGATGCCTGCCTTTTCCATTGCGGCAATTTTATCGTCTGCGCCGCCTTTGCCGCCGGACACAATCGCGCCCGCATGACCCATGGTTCGTCCGGGAGGGGCGGTGCGGCCTGCGATGAAACCAACCATTGGCTTTTTAATGCCTTTTTTGGCCATATGCGCGATATATTCCGCGGCTTCTTCTTCGGCAGAGCCGCCGATTTCGCCGATCATGATGATTTGCTTGGTGTCGTCATCGTTCAAAAACAGTTCCAAACAATCGATGAAGTTCGTGCCGTTGATCGGATCTCCGCCGATGCCGATCGCCGTCGTCTGGCCAAGACCAACCTGAGTAGTTTGGAAGACAGCCTCATAAGTCAGTGTGCCGGAGCGCGAGACGACGCCGCATGTGCCTTTTTTGAAAATTTTACCGGGCATAATGCCGATTTTGCACTCATCCGGGGTGAGAACGCCGGGGCAGTTCGGGCCGATAAGACGGGATTTGGAGCCTTGAAGCGCGCGTTTGACCGGGATCATGTCAGAGACAGGAATGCCTTCGGTAATGGCAATGATAAGCTCCATCTCGGCGTCAATCGCCTCGAGGATAGAATCGGCCGCGAAGGGCGGCGGTACATAAATCACAGAGGCGGTCGCGCCGGTTGCGTGTTTGGCTTCGGCCACCGTGTCAAAGTTTGGCAGATCCAGATGGGTCGTGCCGCCCTTGCCGGGGGTCACGCCGCCGACCATTTTCGTGCCGTAAGCAATCGCCTGTTCCGTATGGAACGTCCCGGTTTTCCCGGTCATGCCCTGCGTGATAACTTTGGTGTCTTTGTTAATTAATACTGACATTTAAATATCTCTTTTGAATTATCTTTGGGCTTACGACTTGACAGCAGCGACGATTTTCTTCGCCGCGTCATCGAGGTCATCGGCGGCAATCACGTTCAGGCCGCTTTCATTGATAATCTTTTTCCCGGCTTCGACATTCGTGCCTTCGAGGCGGACGACGAGCGGAACTTCGAGGCCGACTTCTTTAACCGCGTCCACTGTGCCTTGGGCAATGACGTCACATTTCATAATGCCGCCAAAGATGTTGATAAGGATTCCTTCGACTTTAGAGTCGGATGTCAGAATCTTAAACGCCGCAACGATATTTTCTTTGGTCGCGCCGCCGCCCACATCCAGGAAGTTGGCCGGTTCTGCGCCGTAGAGTTTGATAATATCCATAGTGGACATCGCCAGACCCGCGCCATTGACCATACAGCCGATATTGCCGTCGAGAGCGACATAAGAGAGGTCAAATTTCTTGGCTTGGGTTTCTTTTTCATCTTCTTCGGTGATGTCGCGAAGTTCCTGAATATCAGGATGACGGAAGAGGGCATTTTCATCAAAGCTGATTTTCGCATCGAGGCAATGAAGGCGGCCATCTTCGGTGACGATGAGGGGATTGATTTCCAGCATGCTCATATCTTTGGCGAGAAAGCCTTCATAAAGCGTCTTGCCGAGCTTGCCGGCTTGTTTCGCCAAATCACCGGAAAGGTTGAAGGCTTTTGCGAGCGTCCGCCCGTGATGCGGCATGAAGCCTGTCGCGGGATCAACGTCGAAATTGATAACTTTTTCCGGTGTGTCATGTGCAACCGCTTCAATATCCATACCGCCTTCGGTGGAGACGATGAAAGACACGCGGGACGTTTCGCGGTTAATGATGATGGAAAGGTAAAGCTCTGTTTCGATGTCAGAGCCGTCTTCTATATAGAGGCGGTTAACCTGCTTGCCGTCTTTATCTGTTTGGGCGGTGACAAGATATTCGCCGAGCATTTCTTCGGCGTTTTTGACAACTTCATCGACAGAAAAAGCGAGACGGACGCCGCCTTTGGCGTCTTTTGGGGCGCCGATAAAGGTACCTTTACCGCGTCCGCCGGCGTGAATTTGGGATTTGACGACCCAGAGTGGGCCACCGAGCGCTTCTGCGGCTTGTTTTGCCTCAGAGGCGTTAAAGATGGCAATGCCCTTTGAGACCGGTGCGCCAATGTCCTTGAGGACAGCTTTGCCCTGATATTCGTGAATGTTCATGAAGTCGTGTCCGCTTTAGCTATAGTTCCTGGACTTGGCCCCCGAAAGAGCCAAAAATCCCACTCCATATAGTCAGTGCAACCCGCCCCCGCAACCGTGGAATCTGGTAGCGGGGCTGATTTTGCCCTATTTATTAAGGCTGGTCACCGCTTGACCTGCGTGGGACAAAATTCAGTCGGCTTTTCGCCGCGCCCAATCTTCTCGGGTCTGGGCATAAACCCAGCACAGTTCATCGGTGATCGCCGGGATACCTTGCATCGAATAGTCCCGTTTGGATCCCAGAGCTTCGGCCGTTTTCATGCTTGCAATATTACCGTCTTGAATCGTGTGAATAACGCGATCCCATTTCAAGGTTTCAAAGGCGTAGTCAATACAGATAGCGGCGGCCTCTTTGGCGAAGCCTTTCCGCCAGTGGTTTCTATGAATCGTCCACCCTATTTCAGGTTCCGGCCAGTCCTGCGGATTCCAAGGGCCGACACGACCAACCCAATTCTGGGTGGATTTTTCAATGACTGAAAAAAAACTAAACCCCCTGATTTGCTCATGTCCGATGACCATTGCCATGCTGCGCCAAGCCTGAGCGCGGTTATAACCCGGCCCGCCGCCAATATAGGCCATGGTCGCTTTATCGGAAAAACAATCCGCCCACGCCTCAAAATCTTTGTCCGGATCAACGGGGCGTAAAAAGAGGCGTTCTGTTTCAAGAGTCGGTTGGGTCATGGATCTGTCCTGCACGGGTTCGGGAAATCTGGCAAGATTTAGGTTTAGACACGCAAAAGCGCTCCGCCAAAGGCCCTTGGCGGAGGAGGAGATTTGGGGAGCCTCGGATGCGGGGCGGGGCGCGGGAGGCATATCCCTTGCCTGTGT
>OJHO01000134.1_pt1 | contig 35092 bp, 34 predicted proteins | sample 1595311 | NCBI WGS metagenome assembly OJHO01 (sample SAMN05416879, study PRJEB24817) | seawater metagenome | isolation source: Sea water | place: Canada:Atlantic | collected 2013-11 | reverse complement strand
TCTACACGTAAGGAGTCGTCGGCAGCGTCAGATGTGTATAAGAGACAGGCCAACATCTGTGTGGTGAATGGGATAATAATATTGGTATCGCTCAAGGTTTCCGTAATGGCAAGGGCAAGGGCGTCATTATAACTTGGTGTCGTTTGACCATATTCATCGATATGATTATTGTTTTTCAAATAACGGGTAATTGCTGCTACTGTCGAAATATCTTCATTAATAGGATCAAGCAAGCTTAAAAGAGATTGTTGTTGAGGAATTAAAAAATTAGGATTATCGACTAATAATTTAATAAAGCCTGCAGTGTTAATAATATTTTCACCTGAAAGTTCATACTTTTCAAGCTGATAATCGTCGTCTGAACTAAACGCTTGGTTGTTATTACGATCTTTTGCGAGTAAATATGTTGCCGTTGATAACTGCGTGATATTAGTTAGGTTTTTCGCACCAGCTGATAAATTTCTCTCTTCATCCATTAAGCTTAATAAACTTTGTGTACTACCAATTAGCTTTATTAACTCAACGTTAGCTTGGCTTGCGCTGCCTTTAGCATGAACAATAACAGGAATATCGACAGTATCGATTGTTATTGGCAGTCTGTACTGGCCTAAATCATTGGTTGAGGTAGTAAAGGTTGTTTCATTTAAATCCACAGTAACGGTAGCGTTAGCTAATGGAGCATCGGTAACTAAACCAATTAATGTTACGGTATGATTAACGGTGATAGTAACTGAGGCTTGAGCAGTAAGTTCGCCATCGGTTATTTGATAGGTCAGCGTATCTGAGCCAATATAGTCGGCTGAAGGTTTATAAACAATTTTATTATTTACCACTTCACTAGTGCCATGTGTTGGTGCTACGGTTATCGCATCAATAGATAAGGTACTATTTTCTGCATCTGTATCGTTAGCTAAAACATCTATTGTTGCAGAGAGATTGTTTTGTGCTAAGGCAGAATCAGTGACAGCTATTGGTGCAGTGTTAGTCATTGGTGGCTTAACAGGAACCGTCACCTCGGGATCTTCACTACTGCCACCACCACAGGCACTAAGCAATAATAAAGGAATGATTAATATATTTAGCTTTTTTTTCATCTAGAAGTCCATTTAATTTATGTTGTTATTGTTTTAAAGCAATTGGCTATAATTTTTACAACTGATTACTACAGGGTGTTGATAAATATTTTTTATTAACCCGAAGGCATAGCTAGAATAGCTTTAATATCGAGAGTATCTTGATACTGAATAAAACCTTCAGTACGCTTAGTACGAGCTAATACTGCCATTCTATCGGATAACTCATTACCTTCTATGTTAGCGTGGCCTTTTACATGGCTAATGATGAGTTGTGCTTTTGATGTTTGGTACAATGAAAAGCATTGCTTGATCACTTCAAGGTTTTTAATTTCTTCGCCTTTGCCGCGGGTCCAACCTTTAGCTTGCCAACCTTTTGCCCACTTGGTGATGCAATCGATTGAGTATTTAGAGTCAGACAGTACTTGTACGGTTTTACCCTGTTTAATATGAACTTGTGCGTATTTAAAGGCTTCAAGCATACCGTTAAGCTCTGCGGTATTATTGGTGCCCATGGGTTCATATAAACCATACCATAACTCAACTAACTGCTGTTGCTGGTAAACCGCCATACCGGTCCCCGATTTACCAGGATTAGGAGAGCAAGCACCGTCACAATAAATGTTAATATCTGCGTTTTTTGTTGGCGCTGCGCTGCTTTTAACGGCGCTATTACTGCCCTTAACGTAGCTTGTGGGTTTGGTGGTAGTGCCTTTACTCATAGAGCGTTTCGTTAGCGCTTTGGTATAAGTTGATTGAAAAGCAAGCTCAGCTTCTGCTTTTGATTCAAATCCCATATATTGAGCATCAGCTCGCCCTTGAGTATAACTTTTTACATCATTCCACTGTTCAAAAACACCGGTTTTTGCGCCTTTCCATACCACGTAATACTTTTTAGCCATGAATTTATAACCACATTTTATTAATTATATTTTTCCGCCACTATACTTTATACACATGAGTAGCGGCGTTAACCGTTAAGGTTAATTTATTTTTGTATTTTTTTATTATTTTTAACTGACCAAATAACTAAGGCAATACCGGCGATGAAAAACGGAATACTTAACATTTGTCCTGCTGTGAGCGTAATGTCAGCGGCATAAGCTGCCTGTTTCTCTTTCAGCAATTCAATTAGGAAACGTGCGGTAAATATTAAAATTAAGAACACGCCTAAAATAGAACCTTGTGGTGTTTGTGCTTTTTTACCTTTATAGAAAATAATTAAGATAAAAAATATCGTTAAATAAGCGAAAGCTTCATACAGTTGGGAAGGGTGGCGAGCCACATTATCAATGCGTGAAAAAACCACTGCCCAAGGAACATTACTTGCCGTCCCTAAAATTTCTGAGTTGACAAAATTTGCGCTACGAACAAAAAAACCAAATAAAGCTGTGCATATTGCCAACCTGTCGAGTAACCAAATAAAGTTCATTTGGTGCTTTCTGCTATAAATACCAGCAGCGATTATTGCGCCTAAACCACCACCATGACTAGCCAGTCCACCTTCCCAAATAGCAAGTATCTTCATCGGATTAGCAAAGTAATAGCCAGGATCATAAAAAAAACAGTGGCCTAAACGTGCACCAACGATAACGCCAATAACGATATACACGAGTAAGTTATCGAGTGCTGTAATATCTTGTTTTTCAGTTTGAAAAATCCATTTCATTACTTGCAAACCTGATAATATAGCCGCTGCAAATAATACACCGTACCAATGAACAGTTAATGGTCCAACCGAGAAGAATACGGGATCGAGATCCCAAACTAAATGTTGCAAAGCATAACCCTTAATATTGCGAATATTGAAATTTGGCGAACCTGAGCTTGCCACTAAACTGTCAACATTCTATCAAGCAACTTGTTGATGTGGTGAATTAATTTGTTCCAAAGCGTTAATGATATTTTTTGGTTGCTCAACATTGATTAAAATATCATCGAATGACTCAACAAAGCTGCCCATCATGCCCCAATACTTAATTGGTCGGTTGAATAAGATACTAATGTTGTGGTGTTTACCTCTACCAACTTTTAGTTGCTCATTGTTTTTCACCACACCTTCAGGTTTATTGCTCTGTGTTACAACATCATTATTTTCAACATTGCTTACTGACTTTTCAATTTGGCTATGCTGGTTTGTTATTATCGAAGCAGATTTAATTGCATCAAGTGGTATCACCATAAAGTTAAAAATGCTGTTGTTGATGATGAGTTTTTTATCTTGAATATAAATCGAATAATGGCGTGATAAACGGTAGTTTGCTGTTAGTAAAATAAAGCTATACAGAATAAAAGTTGCAGCCATTATTGCCGCAGTTTCACTCCAATCAATCAACATCTGATAACTTGTTAATGCAATTGTGATTAATAAAAGACTCACTAGTAAGTAGTGCCATGATCTACCAGACCATAATCTAATTTTATCTAATGACTCAGTATGACGTTTAGATAAGCGAGGGATCGCGTAATACCAACTGGCTGGCTCGGTTGCAAAAGTTAAGGCTAAGCCCTGTTTTTTATCGTCATCGTACTTTTCAATAGCCCCGATACGCGGATCGCCAGATAAGTTACGTGCTTGCCATAAGCCCTTTACAATTATAACAATTAAATAAAGTTCGATGATCAGCAATATAGCCATGATTGGGTAGCGTAACCAGAGTATAAAGTCGAAATATTGCGCAATATCTGCTGGGTAGCTGTATCGAGCAATAGCGCTAGATAGGCTGAAAATTATGAATAGTTTCCAAGCTTTTTGTTTGCCAGCTTTGATGATCATAAACCAATAAAGTATTGGGAGCACGACAAAGTAAGTAACACTCGCTAAGATTACCGGATAGAGTCCAAGCGCTGAATCTGTAGTTTCAGGTATTAACGAAAACCCTAGATAATAAGTTGAGACGGCTATAAATAGAAATAGCAGGCGGTACTTAACTGACTTTCTCACAAGAATTCCCTTTGTAATTATTAGTATTTTTAGTCGTTTACATCTTGTTTACATGATGTGTGCACCGAGTATAAAGTAATTACGTTAGGGCTTGAAGTTGAAATATGTAAATAAAAATGAATTGAGAATGTATTAAGAGTGTACAGGTAGTGTATTAAGAATTTATTGATAAAATTGACCATAATAAAAAATGATTGGCTTATGCTTTATTTCTTATTACAGGCTCTGAACAGGCTATGCCATAGCCTTATGTGCATAGCCAAAGCTTTGTTTAAGTTGTCGAGAGTTGCAACGTAATGGCGTTTTTTTTATATGGCTAGAGATATTCAGCCATGAGCTGACTTTGACATAGAACACCTGAGCAGCGCTGCGATTAACAACGTTGCGATGAATGAACAGAAAATATTACCGTAGCTTATGCCTTTTTCTAAGGTTTGCTGGGTTTAAGGACTAATTGTCGACGATGGCGATAAGTCTAACCATAGCTCAGAGCGATCCAGTGGTGTTAAAGGAGAGAGTAGTGGGTTAAGCAATTTGAATACGCGCCTTTGCTCGTTTTTTAGCTTGGTAATAGTCTCGCCATAGTAACGCATAAATAGTTTTTCTAAGCTGCCATCAATCAGCGCTAGTTCAAGACCTTGGCGAATACTTCCCGCTAAGGCTAGTTGATTTTTACCAACATAAAAATACACCGCTTTGGGGTACCAAATTAACGTGTGTTGTTCTTTTGCTATCTGTAAATGTTGATGTCGGTTTAAGTCATTGTCTACTTCTAGTACGGAACGGGGGAAATAGTCAGCTCGTTTGCTATCTAACATTAGGTATAAGCCCTCGACATCACTACCTTTAACTAATTTTATGTTATTTAAGTGTAAGGTTTCACTATCTGACCAGGTATGAAATTGCAACGCTCTTAATTGTTTGAATTGCTCTAAATTACTGATATTACGTAAAATATTTTTATTGTCTTGATGAACAAGTGGCACACGCCAACCGTACAAACCTTGCATAATAGGAAAACGAATGGCCAATGCTAGTTGCTCACGTCTCATGGTAGCGCCCGCAACAGTCACATCAATACCATGTGATTTACCGAGTAAATTAAAGCCTCGCATTGTCGGTAAATTTTTACCGAAAGCGGCTAAGTTATAGTCGGTTTGTTGATCATAGCTTAAAACATGACGCAGCAGGTCGATAGCATAGCTTTTGCGCTCCGTCCCCGCATAAATAACCTTAGTTGCAACGTTCTTTGACAATGCTACCACAGGGGGTTGTGCTTGCAGCGGCAAAGCAAAGAGTAGAAAAAAGCATAGCGCCGAAATGGTAAAGCAAAAGTTATTCATTAATAGCTCAGAAATAAATGTCGAAAAATAGGTTTTAACAAAATTAACATTAGCTATTTAGCAATAAATTTTAAAAAAAATCCATATAAAAAAACAAAAGAATATCAATTATTTTTTAATTTCAACCGTCGAACGACGCGAGTGGTTTTTTATCAAAGTATTGTCGTGAATGTATTAAAAATTGACGTTAATTCACTAGTAAAACAACAAAAAGTGAGCGGTTTATTTCAGGTTACTTTTTGCAAGAAACTTCATGGTCGTCCTGTTGCCAATATTGTTTATATTGTTCCTAGCTTGTTAGATTTTTTTGTTTCTGTGCAGTTAATTCTAGCCAGTGCATATTAATTTTTTAATGACTTATTTTGTGGTTGGTTAATTAAATTACCTTAATTAATTGTGCTGTTTTTGGAATTGATGCTTTACTTAAAAGGTAAATGGAATTTACCCATTGGCTTGTTGTGAACAGTTAACAGCGATGGATTATAGGTAACTGAAAATGCAACTCTTTAGCGTTGGCATATTTTTTAGAGTCGGATTGGTATGAGTTATAGTAAAAAGGAGTGATTTATGGAGGGTGGATTGTCAAAAGAGCCTCAAACAGATGTTTTTGAAATAGAGCAACGCGCCATAAGTTGTAAACTGAATATAGTCGCAGAGCAGCAGATCGTTGACGGTGTTTTTATTAATTTCATTTTATTAAACCAAAGTAATAAAGATCTATCAGTATTAACTTGGAATACACCGTTAGAAGGTTTTTATTCCAATCTGTTTATTATTCAAGATCAGCATGGTCAAATAATACCTTATCAAGGCCCCATAGCTAAGCGTGATAAACCGTCAACCGCTGATTATCAACTGATCAGGGCTCGTGGTAATGTGGCGACTATGCTAGATTTAAGTTCGGTCTATGCGTTAATACCGGGCAATTATACCTTGCAGTTAAATAAAAAAACCTTACAAGTGATTGAAAATGATATGCCGATGAGCATTTGTCAGTGTCAAACTGAGTGTTTAACCTTTAGTGTTTGTTAGTGGTATAAAAAGTGCTGGCTATAACACAGCCCAAGTGGCCATAAATAAAAAAGCTTATTCAGATGAATAAGCTTTTTTTTATTAACTTGATGTTAATGAAAACCAATGGCCGGTTTATAACAGTTCTTATCGGTTAAATGTCTAAAATCTGTTTATTACCATGCTTGTCAGCCACAAATCACAAGCCATATTTTACAAGCTAGACCTTATAAACCAAGCCCTACAAGCCATTGTGGTATTGAATATTAGTCGATTCAGGAACCAAGTTATTTAATGGCTGTTTATCTGCCGACTTATTATTGAGTAACTCTTCAAAATGACTGATCAACAGAGCTTTATCTGGCGAGGCTTTATCACCGGCACCTATGTTAGTTAAGTCAATCATGAAGCCATCAAATAAGTGTGATAAGTCGTCAATAATTTCCATATTCAAAAACTGATCTTGGTTATAAATACTTGGATATCCCGCCTTTTGTTTATCAATAGCGAACGACACACCTTTAAGGTTGGTAATGCTGGTTGATTTATCGCATGACAACATACAGCCGTTATCGATACGTGGTTTTTCACAGCCTACACTTTGCTGGAAGAAACACTGTCTACTGGTCATCAACAAAATCGGATGGTAAATACTGTAAAATAATTTAAAATGTTCAGGACGAGCAATATTTTTCATTTGCATAGCGTTAATTTCATTAGAAATAAATGCGCCACTGCAGTCAAAGTCTTCTTTCATTGCCAATAATGCGTATGAATTTGTGGTATTTAAAAATGGTCCTGCAATCCACTTAATACCTAATTCATTCGCGCGATAAGCAATACCGGTATTGTTAGTAACAATGAGCTTAGGTTTTACCTGTTCTAAAATATTTACCGCAACGTCGTAATCCTTGCCGATAAGCACCGCTGGAAACCAGGGTATTAAGCGAGGGTTTGCCTGTAAAAAGTCAACATATTTTGTGCAACCACGTTTATAAGCGTCGGGTAGCTTGAAGTAGATATCAGCGTTGGTAATGTTAGCCAATTCTACATCGGCTTCATCACAAATTAGTATAGATAACTTAGGCTTACTGTCGGCTTTAGGGTGATTAACTAGCGGCGGTAATGTAACTTCAGGTAATAAGGTTACTGAATGATTAAGCGTGCTAGCAATGCTATTTTTAAGGGCGGTTAGTTCTTTGAATGGAATACTTAAACCTGAATTTACCTGTTCGCAATTGAGCTCAGTAAGAAAAAATTCGGCATTGTTGAAGCTTTTAAAACGTTTTTCTATTGTTGCTTTATCAATACTGGCGTTTTCGCTTGCTCGTAATAAGCTAGTTGAGCTTACTGTGAAGGTGTCTTGCTCAACAGTAAAGCCCGTGGTGTTGATATTTTTAGTAACGGTTATTGTTAATGGTTGATCTAGCTCGCCTGCAAAGCTCAAGGTTAACGGTATTTTTTCAATGCTTAAGTGTTTAATTTTCTCAACAACTTCAGCCTCAATCGTATTTTTATCCGCTTGTAAGTTTTGTTCAACATCTTGAATTTGAACAACCGAGATACTTTGGCTGTCATCAGCCTTAAATTTACTGACCGCATGCACCTTTGAGTTATCACGGGGGTTATCAATAAACATTGACTGGTTTAGATCTCCACGTAAAAAGGCGTTTGAAAAATCGCGGTTAAATACTTTATATAAACGTTCGCCATCTTCAGTCAATTCACCGGTATTGAGGAAACCATCAATTTGTTTACGAAAGCTATCAACCACGGTATGCACATAGTTCGCACCTTTAATACGACCTTCAATTTTAAATGAATGCACGCCAGCTTCAATTAGCGCAGGTAAGTCGAAAAAAGCGGAGTTGTCTTTAATATTTAGAGGAAAGTTATTACCTGATGGTGTGGTTTCATACTCTTCACGACAGGCTTGACTGCATCGGCCGCGATTACCTGAATTACCGACACTGGCTGAGGTTGAATAACATAAACCAGAAAAAGCAACACACAGTGAACCATGAACAAATACTTCCGTTAGCACATTATGTTCAACACACACTTTATTTATCGCGGTAATTTCGCGTAGGTTCAACTCGCGAGATAAATTAACCCGAGAGGCACCTAATTTTTTCAAAAATGGAATTTGACCAATATTATGTGTGGTTAACTGTGTTGATGCATGAATATCTAAGGTTGGAAAATGCTTTTTAATGATATTAAACATGCCAATGTCTTGTACGATAACGCCATCTAATGTGGTATTTACCAATTTGCTTAATAGTTTCGCAATCGACTTAAATTCACGCTCTAATATAATGACATTTAAGGTTAAAAATATTTGGCAGTCATATTGATGTGCTAAGCGAATAATGCCGATAAGCTGTTCAAAAGATATATTAGCAGCGCGATTACGAGCATTTAAGGTATCTAAGCCGCAATAAACCGCGTCGGCTCCAGCGATAATGGCCGCTTTAATTGCATCGACATCGCCGCCAGGCGCTAATAATTCTATTTTATGATCCATTTGTACAACTTATTTTTATTCGCTAAATTTCAAAGCAGGGATTTTACCCGTATATTTCAACAATGAATACCGTTAAAGTGAGCGAATATTAACGGTGTAACATCAAAAAGAAGAAAATCATGGCATTACCTATCCTTTACTCCTTAAGAAACTGCCCCTACGCCATGCGAGCACGGTTGGCTATTTTTAAATCTCAACAGCCTGTTGCACTGCGGGATGTGGTGTTAACCAATAAACCCCCAGAGATGATTTTAGCCTCAGCTAAAGCCACGGTGCCAATTCTAGTGTTAAGTGTGCCAAAACAAAGTACTCACGCTGGCTCTGTTACCACTGAAGTTATCGATGAAAGTTTAGATATTATGCTGTGGGCATTAGATAACTCAGATCCGAGTGACTTGTTACACAGTGCAAGCCCTGAAATAAGAGGAGATATGTTGACGTTAATTGCCGATTTTGATGTTGAATTTAAACAGCGGTTAGAAGCATATAAATGTGCTAAACGTTACCATGAAGATAATCTTGCTGATTGCCGAATTGCTTGCGAAGCATATATTAAGCAATTAGAAGCTCGCTTAACGCAGCATGAGTTTTTATTTTCAGCAAAAGAAAGCTTAGCAGATATTGCTTTGCTCCCTTTTATTCGTCAGTTTGCTCGTATAGAACGTCAATGGTATTTACAGTCGCCTTATCCAAATCTGAAAAGATGGCTGAATAACTATTTACAAAGTTCTATGTTTACTAAGGTAATGGCAAAACATCCACTGTGGTTAGACAGTGGTGAAGAGGTGGTGTTTTAAAGGCAAAGCACAAATAAAGAGTTATTGATCATACTTTGCCATTTTCCTTAATTTTTTAAAACCAATAGCGTGGATAGTGTCTTAAGGGATCCCGAGATAAGTTATTAACTACTAAAGCAATCGCTAATAAAATCAGGGTGCCAATCGCAACCGGAGAAATAACAAAGTAGTATCCATTGCTGTGTACTTCAGCAGTACCAATAATCGCGATTAGCGCGGTAGCGCCACCTGGCGGATGCAATGTACGTGTATAGTGCATCGCTACAATTGAACACGACACGGCCAGTGCGCCCACTAAGGCAACATCTAAGGCCAGATACTTTTGCATACTTACCCCGATGAAAGCCGATATGATATGACCTCCGATAACGTTTCTTGGTTGTGAGAACTCAGCTTGCGGTGCGCCATAAATGAGCACGGCTGATGCGCCAAATGAGCCAACAAGAAACATACTTTTTAGAATGTCGACCTCAGTAAGGCTGCTTAAAATAGCAATAAAATACATGCCAATAAACGCGCCAAGCCACGACCAAAAAACTTTTGAAACCGGCTTTCTAGGGGGGCAGATGTCGCCACCTTTCATTCTTGATAAAACAACTTTAACCATATAAAAAGCGCTTCCTTTGATTGTTAGTATGGGTACAGTGATAAATTAATCACGGCTATCAACAACGGGCTGCCCCGTGCTGTTGGCTAGATAAAATAGCGCGAGCGCATTTTATTTTGCTAGATAGTTTTACATCGGCAAAAGCCCAAGTGCGTTAAGTTACTAGGCTAAATGACGCATGCCAGATGCTGCATAGCTCACTGACATCTTTGAGCGCTTGATTTCTGTGTTGGCTAAGTACTGAAACATACAGCTTGTTATCTTGAGTGATAACTTTTTGAATACCGGCGATGGTTGATACTTTTTGGTAAAAAATATCTTCATCGGTACGGCATTTAAAAACCGTCGTTGTAATGTCAATTTCTATGCGCATATAAACAATATCCGTCACGGGCTAACCCAGTTTACACACTATATGAGCGATATTTTTTACGGTCGGTAATATCCCATAATGTGCTGAAAATGCGTAATAATTAATTGCGAACTTTTATATCTGTTAGTTATTAATAAGTAAAATTAATCAAGGCTCATGTTATATATGAGCTTTGTCGGTAATTTAATAGAAGCTATATGTGTTCGTTTAATGTGAAGTCAGTTTCAGCATTATTGTCACATTTAATACAATTCAGTTGTGTCCCTAGCATAGCTGCTCTGGTGGTTTGTTGAGTCACCTAGGGGCGGTTAATAAAAGGAGGTTGGTGTCGAACATGCTGAAAGTGCAGGCACTTGAGTCTTGCCACCCAATGGTTTTCGTCATCGAGGTGATAGCCGATAATCGCTTGTAGCATAGTGGCTTTCCTTTAAGGTAAGTTAAAGTTTATTGTTGCGTTTGCCATTGCTGTTCATCAATGGCATCACTTTCATTGTCAAGTCGTTCTATAAATGTAATACCATCGAGGTGGTCTAATTCATGTTGAAAAATACGCGCAAGAAAACCTGTTAAGTGTTGGTTATGTAAAACGCCGGTTTCATCAATATAACTGACGTCAATATCGCTATATCGCGGTACTAAAGCACGTTTGCCCTTAACACTTAAGCAACCTTCCCAACCTAATACTTGCTGCTCGCTGGTTTTGATGATTTTTGGATTAATAACGACAGTAATCGGCAATAATGGTGCGTCAGGATAGCGTTCACTTGGCGCAGAACACATTAAAAATAACCGTAAGCTTTTGCCAACTTGTGGTGCAGCAATGCCAACGCCTTTAGCTTCTGCAACCGTTACTGTTAAATCATCAATAAGTTGTTTTATGTCTGCGCTATTAACATCATGTATGGTTTGCGCTACTTGTGCCAAAACCGGTTCACCGCGCTGTAAAATAGTTAAGTTGTTTGGGGCTTTACTTTTATTGTTGCTGGTATTCGTCATGATTATGCTTCTTTTTGCGGGTGATTTTTATCGTTAGTGCTGTGTGTAAATACCTGTTTTACATTACTTTGCTCTTTTTTATAGTAAAACCAACTGACCATAAACAAAATAACAATAAAAGGTAAGCTTGTTAATACCACCACGTGCCAACCCGCTTTAAATAATATCCATCCGGCCATTAATGACGCGGTAGCTTGAAAACCAAAGATAATAAAGTCGTTAATGGCCTGTACTTTATGGCGCTCGCTTGCTCGGTAACTTTGCGGTAATAGTGAGGTGCCAGTAAGAAAAAGAAAATTCCAACCTATGCCGAGTAAAATTAATGCCCACCAGTAATGCATAACTTGCTCGCCCGATAAGGCAATCACTGCAACTAAGGCATAAATGACCGTACCTGTGAGCATTAAATTTTTCAAGCCAATGCGCTTTACTAATAACGCAGTAAATAATGATGGAATAAACATTGCTGCGATATGACTCTGAATTACCCATTTAGTGTCATGTAAGCTATGGCCATGAAGGTGGTGCATGCTTAGTGGTGTTGCAGTCATTAAATAGCTCATTAAGGCAAAGCCTATGGCAGCAGATAATATGGCAATTATAAAAATAGGTTGCTTGATTATTACACGCAAAGGGCGAGCTTCGCCTTGGCTGTCACTTTGTTTTATTTCAGGGTTACTAAAATTTAGCATCAATAACATTGCGATTAAGAATAACCCAGCGAGTAAAAGAAAGGAGCCGGCGTAACCATGCGGCGAACTCAACCAGTCTTTGGCTGTAACCGCTATTTCAGGTCCTAAAAAGGCAGAAAAAATTCCGCTTAACATTAATATTGATAAAACTGTTGGTACATCTTTACTATCTGAAATACTTTCAATGGCGGCAAAACGTAATTGTTGAATAAAAGCAGTACACGAGCCTAATAATAAACTAGCCATAACTAATAACTCGAAACTACCATTTAGCGCAGCTAACATGGCTAACATGGTGCCTGAAAAACCCAGCGTAAAGCCAGTGAAGGTTGCAAAACGTCGACCTTTCTTTTTAGCTAACAACGCCGCAGGAATAGCGCTGCTAGCCACACCTAAAATCATCACTGTAACCGGTAACGTTACCAATGCAGGGTCTGCTCCCATGCTTGTGGCTAAAATGCCACCAATAAAGACGATCACTGGCGATGCCGCCATCACCAAAGCTTGCACTAAAAACAGCAACCAAACATTTTTCGGTAGGGTAAAGAGCTTTTGTAAGCCCAAAAAGCTTAATAATAATAGTGCTAGCGTTATGATGATGTTTGTTAACATGGCTTGCCTTTATGGCTCAAGGTGAATGCAGGTGTTTGCTTAGCATAATACTGAAATTTTACCGCTATGGGTAAATTAGCGTAGTTAACGGACAAAAAATCTTTTGAATTATATATTATCAATCGTTAAATCGAATGATAAACTTTACAGACAAATAATCCCCTGTTTGCTTTATCGTTATTGTTTTCTCGTGATTGCTACCACAAGTTAGTATTTCGAAATAACGATACAAATAGGTGATAAAACTTAACTCAGCCTAAAAAGAGTCGAAATGAAATTTAGCCCGTTAGTTCAAGAACTTATTGATTCCCTCAAGTGCTTACCTGGTGTTGGAGCAAAATCTGCACAACGCATGGCATTTCATTTACTTGAACGAAATCGTCATGGCGGTAGCAAGCTTTCTCAAACGTTGGCACGAGCCATGGAAAATATTGGCCATTGTCAGCAGTGCCGTAATTTTACTGAAGAAAATTTATGCGATATTTGCCAAAGTCCAAAGCGTAAAATAGCAACACAATTATGTATTGTTGAAACGCCTGCTGATGTCATTGCCATTGAACAAACCGGCGAATTTCAAGGTCGTTATTTTGTTTTAATGGGGCATTTATCACCGCTTGATGGTATTGGTCCAGACGACTTAGGTTTAGATGTTCTAGAAGAGCAATTAGCGACAGGGCAGTTTAGCGAAGTTATTTTGGCGACTAACCCAACGGTTGAAGGTGAAGCAACTGCGCATTTTATTGCTGAACTTACGCAAAAACATGAGGTTAATATTTCACGTATTGCTCATGGTGTACCGGTTGGCGGAGAATTAGAATATGTTGACGGTAATACCTTATCGCATGCCTTATCGGGACGAAAAAACTATAGCTTTTAATTCATTGTTATTGGTCTTTAACTTATTTTCGAGAACATTAATATCAATATAATCATCAAAAAATTATTACGTAATAGCGCTATTATCAGCGCGATTTTTGTTGTTGGCTGTACTTCAACTAACCAGTTAACGCATGTAGAGCAAAGCAATTCTATTGTAAAGTACAAAGATAATCCTGAGTATTCAACACGTTTTTCTAACTTGTATCCGGGCAAAAAAAGCTACGCAATCACTTGCCAAGAAAATTGTTATCAGCCGATAGAAACCGTTGAGTGCGAAAGCCCAGCTGAAAATTGTCGCTTTATTGGCAAGCAATTAAAACCTGAGGTTAATACGGGGTTTACCTTTCGCTGGCTAGGCCATGCAAGTTTTTATCTCAAAAGCTCAGCAGGTAGTACTTTACTATTAGACCCAGTTAGCAAACAATTTGACTGGCCGGTTGATTGGGCTTTTAGGTTGGCTAATGGTTTCTTTCGCGATGAACCTCAGTGGCTATCTGCCGATGAACTTAATAATGTAGACGCTGCTCTGTATTCACATATTCATTATGATCATTTCAACAAAGGCGATATTGAAAGTATTGGTACTAACGCACAATACTTTGTGCCATTAGGCTTTGGCGAGCACTTTCCTAGTGGTGGTTATAACATTAATGAAATGGCATGGTTTTCAACAACAAAGTTAGCAGAGTTAAGTCTTAATTTTGTTCCTGCTCATCATTTTAGTAGTCGGATTTTAGTCCCGTTTGTTTATGAGGATAACGATGCTACGCTTTGGGGCGGTTGGGTTATTGAGCAGCAAGATAAACGGATATTCTTTGCAGGTGATACAGGCTACTCAAAGCACTTTAAAGATATACAACAGCGTTATGGTGATATGGATGTTTGCTTAATGCCTATTGCTTCTTATTACCATAAAGAAAACAGTGCATGGTATCGCTATGTCCATACCACGCCTGAAGATGCGTTAGTTGCTACCCAAGAGCTAAATTGTCAGGTAATGATCCCATGGGGCTATGGTAATAACAGTTGGAAAATGGGCGATCATAGCTCGCATTCGCCTTTATTACGGTTATTAAAAATGCACAAAGAGATGAACTCAACAATGGTGCTATATATTTTAAATGAAGGCGAAGAAATCACCTTGTAGTTTATGGTTTTTTTAAATGTTCAACTATGTGGTAATTAGGTCTGAAAAGCTTTTAAAGGAAGTAGAACTCTATGAGTAATTCAAGTAAAAATATTAATACGGTCATAGCTGCGTCGCTATTAGCGATAGGTATTGCCAGTGCGGGATACTTTATTAGTGAGACGCTTTATAAGTCAAGGGTGGCAATTAATACCGCCGTAGTTAAAGGGCTAGCTGAGCGAAAAGTGCAAGCAGATAAAGCTTTTTGGTCTATTGAGTATACCGTCACGGGTGATAAACAAAGCGATATTGCTAAGCTTTATAAAGACTCGGAGTCAGATCAGGAAAAAATTATAACGTTGTTAAACCAGAGCGGCTTTTCCGCACAAGAAATAAAGCCTGGTGTGGTTAATTATTTCAAAAGAGAATTTCGAGATGAAAACCAGAAACTTGTTGATGAACAGCATGTTTTAGTGGGTGAAATTGAAGTTCAAACCTCAAAAGTATTATTGGTATCTGAAGGTCGTGCGAAATTAAACACCTTAATTGCTCAAGGGCTCGACCTACAAAATAATGCGCCAACTTACCATTTTACAAAATTGAACCAAATAAAACCGGCAATGCTTAAAGAAGCTACAACCAATGCTCGTTTGGCGGCAAATGAATTTGCAACGAATGCAGGAGTGAAGGTTGGCGGTATTCGAAGTGCAATTCAAGGCGGTTTTGTGATACGAGATGTTGGACAAAATTACGGTGATACCCAAAAAATTGATAAAAATGTCCGTGTTGTTACCAACGTAACATTCTTATTAACGGATTAACGGATTAACTGATTAACAGGTTAACGAATTAATGCGCTCGATGCTTTATCGCTAAGGTGACTTTTTTAAAGGTTACGCCGAGGCATTAAGCGCTTCTTTTTATTTATTAAATGTGGGGCAGGTATGTCTTTTGAAAGAATAATGGCGTTAGAAGTCAGTGATGATACACTATATCAACAGTATCGTGAGCACATGACCCCTATTTTACACTCCTTCGGTGGCAGCTTTGGTTTTGATCTCAAAGTCAGCGAGGTTTTAAAGTCGAAAACTAATACTGCAATAAATCGGGTTTTTACTATCGACTTTCCAAGCAAAGATGTTATGGAGGCATTTTTTACCGATCCAGCTTACCTTGCGGTTAAAGATAAATATTTTAACCGTTCAGTGGCGTCCGTAACGACTATATCTCTGCATGAAAAATAATATTGTCAGATGAAAAACAAACACTAAATAAAACCGGTGTTTTATTGCTTTTTTGAATACGGCTTTTAACTAACACAGCACGTTTTTGATAGCTTTGTAACAGTTATTAGCGCGCTTTGTCAGTTTCAGCGAGGTATTATAAATTACCCGTTATAAGTCATGAGCTATAGGGTTACTGTGCATTAACCGTGTTTGCGCATATTTAAGTAATATGATCCCTGTAATTACAATAAAGGCGGTGAGATACAACGCAGCATTATAATTGCCAAATTGTTCGATAAGTGCGACACAATATAACGGGGCTACCACTTGCCCAACACCATATGCGGCGGTGATCACCCCCATAATAAATACCGGATTTTTTCCTGCTAGCTGGCCAGCAAAGTTCATAAACAATGCCACTAAACCAATAAAGGTTGCGCCGTACAGCATGCCACTAATTAAATTAAGCATAATGTTGTTGGAGAAAATAGGGATTAAAATGCCAACCACTTGTAACGCCATCGCTAACATCATCATGTCGATGCTATTGAAGCGATGAGCTAAACGCATCCAAATAATACAAGAAGGAATACCAGCTAAGCCAACGGCCAACCAAGCGTAACCACCATATCCTGCTAAGCCGGGTAATGAATTAACAATATCGGGTAAAAATGTAGCCTGTACCACCATACCAACACCTTCAGTAAAGTAGGCAAGGGCAAGAATAATCACCAGCGGGCTAAATAATGACTTATCAAATTTATGCTTAATTACTTGATCAGCATTTTGCTTTTCAAAAGTTAGAATATAGGCTGAATAACAAGCAAAGAGTGTTCCTACCATAGCGAGTGCTAACCATGCATGTTGCCAGTAAGTGCTAAAATTAAACACTGCACGCATAATAATATCTGACACTAAGATGGAAAAACCAAGACCACTAAAGTGAATGCCCATCGCTTTAGTTTTATTGGTGTTTTGTAACTTTGACATTACGATGGCGGAACCAACTACCAGCGCCATAGCCGCGCCAAAACCCGCCAATAAGCGGGCAATTAACCAAGTGACTTGATTTTCAGTAAAGGCTAATAATAAAGAGGTAACGATACATAAGACTAAACCAAACCTAAAAAAGCGCACTTTAGCGTGGATATCTTTAATGAAAATAGCAAAAATAGAACCCGATAAATAACCAACATAGTTGACTGATGCCAACATACCGGCAAAAGCTATGCTGAGATGATTTTCCAGCATAGCGGGCAGTAATGAAGTAAAAGCAAAGCGCGCAACCCCAACCCCTACCACTAATGCTAAAATGCCGGCTAGTAAAATAGCGGCGTTGTTATTTCGATCAAACAAGTGTGTGGATCCCTATGTTTTGCGCATGCGGCAAAATGTTGATGCGTGTTGGCAGATAAACCGTCAAAGCTTTAATGTAAAGGACAGTGTTAACACAAAGCAACTTATTATTTGTTATAGGCAATATGTTGAAGGTTAATAGTGATAAGAGCCAAACATACCATTGCTACGGTTTAATCAGGCGGCATCTATGACATTTTTTTAATTTTTTGCTTGAAAACGTTTTTGCTACCCCCACATGTTAACTATCGAGTGAGTATTGAATAATAATGTTTGGTACTCACGATAAACAATCGTTTTAATGTTAGTTAGAGTAGGAAGTTTTCAGATGTCTGAGACAAGTCAAAAAGAAGTTCATGGTTTTCAAACCGAAGTAAAGCAACTATTACAGTTGATGATCCACTCACTTTATTCAAATAAAGAAATATTTTTACGTGAGTTAGTTTCTAACGCCGCTGATGCGTCAGACAAGTTAAGATTTAAAGCCTTGTCTAATGCCGACCTTTACGAAGGTGACGGCGATTTACGTGTTCGTGTGAGCTCAGACAAAGAAGCGAACACTGTAACCATTTCTGATAACGGTATTGGTATGACTCATGACCAAATCGTTGAGCACTTAGGTACTATCGCAAAATCAGGTACAGCTGAATTTTTCTCACAATTATCGGGCGATCAAGCGGCAGACTCACAATTAATCGGTCAATTTGGTGTTGGCTTTTACTCAGCATTTATTGTTGCAGATAAAGTGACGGTACGTTCACGTGCTGCCGGTGTTGATAAATCTGAAGGTGTTGAATGGACATCGGAAGGTGAAGGTGAATTTACTACAGCTAAAATTGAAAAAGCCGGTCGTGGTACTGACATTATTTTACACCTAAAAGAAGATGAAAAAGAGTTTGCTGATGATTGGCGTTTAAAGTCAATCGTGACTAAGTACTCAGACCATATTTCTGTTTCTGTTGAAATGTTAACGCCAGAAGTACCAGCCGTTGAAGCGGTTGCTGAAGTTAAAGACGATGAAGGCAATGTAACAACGCCAGCCGTTGAAGCTCGTGATGCGGTACCTGCAAAATGGGAACCGGTAAACAAAGCAACGGCACTATGGACGCGTGAAAAAGCAGATGTAACAGACGAAGAATATAAAGAGTTTTACAAGCATGTGTCTCATGATTTCGCCGATCCTATGCTTTGGGAGCATAACAAAGTAGAAGGTAAAACTGAATATACGTCATTATTGTACATCCCATCAAAAGCACCGTTTGATATGTACAACCGTGAAAAACAACACGGCTTAAAACTCTACGTACAACGTGTATTTATTATGGATGACGCTGAGCAGTTTATGCCTGCTTACTTACGTTTTGTTAAAGGTTTGTTAGACTCAAATGACTTACCACTAAACGTATCGCGTGAAATTTTACAAGACAGCAAAATTACGCAAGCTATCCGTAAAGGTTGTAGCAAACGTGTATTGAAAATGCTTGAGAAATTAGGCAAAAAAGACGCTGATCAATATCAATTGTTCTGGAATGAGTTTGGCCAAGTGCTAAAAGAAGGTCCAGCAGAAGATATGGCTAATAAAGACGCAATTGCTGGTTTATTACGCTTTGCTTCAACTCATGCTGATACCAGCGTACAAAGTGCGTCTTTAGCGCAATACATTGAGCGCATGAAAGAAGGTCAAGACAAAATATACTACGTGGTTGCCGATAGCTTTGAAGCTGCTAAAAATAGCCCACATTTAGAAGTGTTCCGCAAAAAAGGCATTGAAGTATTACTCATGTCGGATCGTATCGATGAGTGGTTAGTCAGTCATTTAACTGAATTTGACGGCAAGCAACTACAATCTGTAACGCGCGGCGGCTTAGATTTAGGTGATATGGATGATGCTGAAACAAAAGAAGCACAAGAGAAACTTGAACAAGAATTTGATTCTGTAGTAACACGCATTAAAGCTGCACTTGAAGGTAAAGCCAAAGACGTTAAAATTTCTCAACGTTTAACTGACTCACCAGCGTGTATCGTTGCAGACGAACATGATATGAGCAGCCAAATGATGAAGTTAATGCAATCAGTTGGTCAAGAAGTACCAGATGCCTTACCAATTTTTGAAATTAACGCTGAACATGAGTTAATCAAGCACGTTGCCGATGAGCAAGACGACGAGCAATTCAAACAATGGACTGAAGTATTGTTTGAACAAGCAATGTTAGCAGAGCGTGGTAGCTTGAAAGACCCGGCAAGTTTTGTTGGACGTTTAAACAAATTGATGCTGAGTTTGACTAAATAATGACTTAGGTCATATTGACCTTAGACTTTAGTCAAAAAAAGGAGCTTTTTAGCTCCTTTTTTGTTTTTTTGCATAGCTTGCTACTTGTTTGAAACCCTTTGAATATGTATAGTGTTTGCACTTTCGCAAAACCATTTCATTAATTAAATAGGGTTATACTAAATGCGCATTATTTTATTAGGTGCACCAGGTGCCGGTAAGGGTACTCAAGCACAATTCTTAATGGCTAAATTTGGCATTCCGCAAATATCTACCGGTGATATGCTTCGTGCTGCAATTAAAGCAGGAACTGAACTTGGCAAAAAAGCCAAAGAAGTGATGGACGCAGGTCAACTCGTATCTGATGAATTAATTATTGGTTTGGTTAAAGAGCGTATCGCACAAGATGACTGTAAAGCTGGTTTTTTACTGGACGGTTTTCCACGTACAATTCCACAAGCTGATGCAATGAAAGAAAATGGCGTTGCTGTTGATTATGTCATCGAGTTTGATGTACCTGATGAAGTCATTGTTGAACGTATGGCTGGTCGTCGTGTTCATGCTGGCTCAGGTCGCGTTTATCATATTGTTTATAATCCGCCAAAAGTAGCAGGTAAAGATGATGAAACGGGTGATGAATTATTAGTTCGCCCAGATGATGAAGAAGCGACAGTTCGCAAACGTTTAGGTATTTATCACGAGCAAACAAAGCCATTAGTTGACTACTACCAAGCAGAAGCAAAAGCGAATGCTTGCGCTTATATCACTATTGATGGCACACAAGCAGTGGAAAAAGTTAACGCACTATTAGATGAGAAGTTAGCTTAAGTAACCTGTTTTTACAAAATATTCAAAAATAAAAAAGCTCGCATAAGCGAGCTTTTTTTATGCTAAAAATTTGACTGTTGATTATCTACGCACGCTTTTTATGGTAATGACGTAAAGCATGTTCTTTTTGTCGGCCTTGGCTAAATGCAGTAATGCGTTTTAAATAGCCGATAATGCGTGTGCCGTAGTCAATATTTTCACTGCCACAAACGTGACAGCGCATTAAAGTACGTTTATCTATTTTTTCACAGTCATTACAAATGGTAATTTTTACGTTAACGCAAAAGTAATTACAGCCCGTTGCCGCCGCAACATTGAATAGCTTTAGATAGGCTTCAGTTGACAATGATTCATCAAGGTTTAAATGCAACGCTGAACCACCATCTAAGTATTGGGTGATTTCTTTACCATGAAGAACAAACTTATCTAGGTGGTTGGTGTTATTATCTTCCACTAAATAAAAATATGAATTATAGCAATCACGATTAACTTGATAGCCATCCTTGCTGTCCCATTTAGCATTTTTTACCCCTAAGTTTTCTGCCGGCACAAACTCGGTATTGAACATATAGCCATAACATTCTTTAGCTACTTGATTAGCATGATAAATTACTTGTAGCTTATTGCTGACGAAGTCTTTATAGGCTTGATTATTACTGGGTGAGATATTACAAAACTCCGCAGCTTCAGCCATGCCATTAATGCCAATGGTAAGAAACTGTTTATCGAGAGAAATAAAGCCGGCATCGTAAACCGACAAAGCCCCTTTAGCTTGGTAATCTTCCATTAATTTGCGGTAGGCAACTTGGTATTTTTGAATTTTTTCGATTTCGCATAATAAATCACGTCCATCTTGTACTAATCTGTTCATGTTTAAGGTGATCACATTAATTGATCCTGTTGCCACGCCACCCGCCCCCAAGGTATAAGAAAAAGTATTATCCGAAATTTCGTTACGTAAACGACAACATGAGGCAAGAGAGTCGGCGCTGTCAGATAAATAAATGAAAAATGAGTTTCCTTGTGCTTTTTGCTCAGCTAATTGTCGGGCAAAAGTGTCATCTTTGCAGCGGCCATTCTCCGTTAGCATAGCGGCAGTAACCACAGGAAAAGTTAATACTGCTTTCTCACGCTCCTTATTTAACCAATGCAGGAAAAACTGCTGTAACTGTTCAACGGTTTGCCAGTTAGGTTTGGAAAAGTCAGGAAAAACAAAGTTTTCGAACATAGCGGCAAAGTAATGTTGATCAAACAACGAAATATTCCAAAAGACACTTTGATAACCACGTGCTGCCGCGGGTTGGTTGATCGCGTAAACCACATGCTGTAGGTGATTTTCAATAGCTTTTTTATGGCTAGTTAAGTAGTTATCACCGTATTCAAGTCGAGCAAAATAATCAAAGTAGGTAATAAACTCGACGGTGGCAACGGCACCGGCAAACTGTGCAGAAATAGCAAAAATTAAATTAACAAAAGCACCGCAGAAAGATTCTAGGTGCTTTGGTGCTTTTGATTCGCCACCTAATTGAGTTAAACCGTCAAGTAAAAATGGATACATGCTGATCGAGGTGCAATAAGGCTTTAAGCTAGTTTCATCATGCACATAAATTTCATGTTCGGCAATTTGGCGTAAATACTCAGTTGCAAGTTCGTCGCCAAATGTTTCGCGTATTTTATCTTGTACCAGAGCGCGATTTATTTGTACAAAGCAGTCTTTTAATAGTTCAGCTTCTAGGGTGGCGATATTTTTTTGCTCAACATTGGCGTTGGCGTCAATTTTTGAACCGTCAGCGGCATTTTGTGCGAGAAAGTAGTCGTTAATAAAGTTCTTTTTATGGTTAATTTGGCTTTCACTAAGCTGCAACATGGTTAACTCCTTTTGATAAGTGATGATGATTATTTTTAATAAATAAGTGATTGAGTTTTTCGCCGGTTTGTACATTGCGAAAAACTTGATTGCTATCAATACGGTCTAAACCACCAAGCGTTGATTGCCACGGACCTGTTTTTAAAAAATTTAGATGTTCACAAATACTGATATCAATGTGCTTTTCTCCTGAGTAAAGGCAGGTTTTTAAACCCCAACTTTTCGCGATACGTAACTTTTCAATTAAAGCTTTGGCCTGCCATTCGCCACCAAAAAATAGTACACAACTGATTAAGTTTTGATATTTAGTTAGCCAATTGCGAAAGCTTGTATTTGATAAGTGATTGCCATTGCTTGCATGCCATAACTCGGTACTATGGCAGCCAGTGCAAGCAACTTTACAACCCGTGATACTAAAACAAAGACTAATTTCATTAGGTACTTCCTGAAATACAATCGAAGGAGGTAGACAGTTAAATTTCATATTTAAACCCATATGTGGTTATATTTTTATTGTTGGGCACAATATATAGTGTTTCATTGGTTTTTGCTGTTGATCGGGATCAAGTATTTGTTAAAGTGAACCTATATGTAGTGGTTTGTTTCAAAATTTCGTCTATATATGGGTTTTTATTGCTCGGTTGAGCCGTTGATTTGGTGGGGGAGATAACGGCTTGTTACGCTTAGCTGTGACTTATTTGAGTTTTACCCGTGAGTTTTATGATGACATGCACGATAAAGCTAGTTGTTTAAAATGGTACTGACCTTTATAACCTCATTCTTTACTTAAATGGCGCTATGAATCGTTTACCTTACTCGGTATGATTTCTCCAGATAATGATTTACTGATAATAAAAAGCATAAGGAAAAAAAATGGCAACACTATCGTTAACAGGCTTCTACGCGAGTTTACTGGGTATTTTATATATTGGCTTAGCCTTTAACATTATTCGTTTACGTAGAAAGTTTAAAGTTGGTATAGGCTCGGGAGACAATAAATTTTTAGCTAAGGCGATTCGTATTCACGGTAACTTTGCTGAATATATTCCTTTAGCATTAATTTTATTGGCGGTTTACGAGTTAAATGGCGCCTCGGTGATGGTGTTACATGCCTTGGGTGCTACTTTGGTTGTTGGCCGTGCGTTACATGCGATTGGTTTAACAAAAAGTATTGGAATTTCAATTCAACGACAAGTTGGTATGATGTCGACATTTTTAGTTATTTTGATTTTAGCTATCGAAAATATTCGTAGTTTTATTGTTGCTTAAAGACGAAAAATTTTACCATGACGAGTCTGTGCCTAGGCTCTAAAATGTTATGACCTAGGCATGCTCTGTTTTACAACCTATCGGGTGTATTATTGCTGCAACATACTGATGTGTGGAATACCATCTTCTAAGTAGCGTTCGCTTACTCTAACAAAACCATGTTGATTATAGTATTTCTCTAAATGCTCTTGTGCGGAAATTTTTATAGTATCTTCTGGAAAGTGCTGTAAGCATTGAGTTAAAGCAACTTGCATTAATTGGTGTCCGAGTCCTTTACCACGCGCGCTTGGCGCAATCACAACACGACCAATACTGATGTTGTCGGGGTAGGTTAGGCCTTTGGGTAATATACGCAAATATGCGGTCATACTGCCATTTTGGTAGCAAAATAAATGTTGAGTTTCGGGATGGCGATCGTGCTCATCTAGATCAGGGTAATAGCAGGTTTGTTCAACCACAAAGATATCAATGCGTAATTTTAGTAAATCGTAAAGTTCATTGGTCGAAAGTTGGGAAAAATTTTTGTTTTTCCAGTTTATATCGTTTTTTATCAAGGGCTTATTCCATTCTATTTCTAATTTTTATTAATCGCTGATGGACAGTGACTCGTCACTTTATTTCAGAGCAATCACAGCTTAACATTTGCTATAAGTGCATAATGAGATTTATTCATTTTGAAAAATATTAGCAAGAGGGTAAAGCGATATTAAATATTTTGATTAATCAGTAATTGCTTAAAATCCGCAGTTGATAGCGGCCTTGCTAATAAATAACCTTGCCCTAATCGACAGCCGGCCTCTATTAACAGTTCTCTTTGCTGTTCAGTTTCTATACCTTCGGCGATAACTTTGATATTGAGTTTATTAGCCATAACGATAATTGCTTCACAAAGCGCGACATCTTTATTGTCTACAGACATGTTTTGAACAAAGCTTTTATCAATCTTTAAATAGTCTATTGAGAAATTTTTCAGGTAAGAGAAAGAGCAATAGCCCGTGCCAAAATCGTCAATAGACACGGTTAGTCCTTGCCGACGAATATTATCCAGTGCTCGCACAACTTCTGCTTGATTTTCCATCAATAAGTTTTCTGTTATTTCAATTGATATCGCTTCAGGAGGTATATTTTGTTGCAATAATGACTTCGCCCAAGCAATAATTTGTTGGCCTTTATTTCGGTATTGCACGGGTGATGTGTTAATGCTGATCATTAAGTCGTGACAGTGGCTGTTTCGCCATCTTTGTACTTGTTGTGATACTTCATTAAATACCCATTCACTAATTTCTACAATAAGTCCGGTTTCTTCTGCAACAGGAATAAAGTCTAAGGGAGAAATTAAGCCTTTTTCAGGGTGCTGCCAACGAATAAGTGCTTCTGCTTTAGCGATACGGTTATTTGTTAGGTCAACAATGGGCTGATAAACCATATGAAATTGTTGCTCAGTGAGGGCAATTCGAAGATCTTGAATGATTTCCATGCGCTTGAGAAAGTTGATATGCATATTTTCGGTAAAGTAATGAATACTATTACGTCCGCGGGCTTTTGCACCATACATAGCTTGGTCTGCGTTTCTTAGTAGCGCGTCTATCGACAGGGCATCATTTGGGTAAAGTGCAATGCCTATACTTGCAGTGCAATAAACGCTTTTTTGTTCAATGGTGTAAGGCTGTGCAAGTGTATTTAATAACTTTTGTCCAATGTTATCTATATCGGTGTCTGTACTAGTGCCGACCAGTACGATAATAAACTCATCGCCACCTAATCGTGCAACAATGTCATTTTTTCTTAGGCATTGTTTGATACGCTTTGCGGTATCAATAAGTAAAGTGTCGCCAGCATTATGACCTAAAGAGTCATTCACATCTTTAAAGTTATCAAGGTCTAACATAATAATAGCGAGTTGCTCTTGATTACGTTTGGCATTGTCGACAGCTGTTGTTAGATGTTCATGTAATAAGTTACGATTGGGTAAGTTAGTTAAACTATCAAAATTAGCTTGTTGCCAAATTATTTTGTTGGCTTTTTCACGCTCTATTGCAATACGTGCTAAATTAGCAAATTGTTCGATGAGTTTAAAATCAAGTTCTTTTGGAGTCGATATTTTATTGTGATAAATCGCAAAGGTACCCAGAACATTCCCTTGGTTATCAATAATCGGCTCTGACCAACAGGCAGCAAGTTGAGCTTGTTTTGCCAATGCTGTCCAAGCGGTCCAATAAGGGTGGGTTGCTATATCGGTGACAATAACTCTTTTTCTTGTGTATGCCGCAGTACCACATGAGCCCATGCCTTCGCCAATTGCAAAGCCTTCTACGGCTTCGTTATAAAAGTCAGGTAAACTCGGAGCAGCACCTAATGTTAAGTGCTTTCCTGTTTTGTCGAGTAATAAAATACTACACATTGCGTTGGGGTATTCATGCTCAATACCTTTAATAACAGCAGGCAATACTTTTGATAATTTACTTGAGCTGGCGATTAACTCTAAAATGTTATTACGCACTTTGTTGATTTTGTCTTGTTCTGATAGCTGACGATTTTTAGTTTGCATAAACATAGAAAGTGCACAGGCAAACATATTGGTTAACACTAGTGCGCCGATAACACGATGTAGGGTAAAGTTATCGAATTGTTGGTAGCTAAGGAAGCATGCCAAGGTAATGAATAAACTGTTACATAAAATAGCGGCAATGGGGGAGAGTAAATAGAAAGTGGCAATAACAATTGGGAATACCCAATATAGTAAACTTGCTCCTTCTACCTTTAAAGCGACTAAAACTAAAGCCTGCATAAAAACAGCGAGTACACTGCTGTAAAACTTTGTATTGTTGCTAAACCAAACACCGGAAAAAATAATGCTTGACCCTAATACCGCAGAAAGGTCAATGATAATAGCGGTTGTTTCTTGGCTTTGAATACTGCCGATAAGAAATGGAAGTATTACTAATATGGCTAAAGCGGTTACTGTTAAAAGTATTTTGTCTTCTACTGGGCGGTGCTTTAATTTAACCGTCATACTTGATTAACTTCTTATCAATGAGTTATGGAGGCGATATAGCATGGGCTATCGCGCTTATTATTATCCTAGCACAAGAAATAATAAATTCGTATTTTATAGCGCATTAAAAAGGCTATCGAAACAATATTAAGCGCGTCAAATGAACTGCTATTTAGTCATCAATAACAAGGGCATGTAGATCTTTCAAGTACATGTCACTTTGCTTTCGAGCAAGATATTGACAGATTTCCTGTTTATATTGCGCCATATTAAGCTCTGGAAATTCGATATATATGACATTTTTTAAGCTGCTTTTGTCAAGAAAGAGCAAGTAGGCTAGCGGTAAGTATTTGGGGTTAAAGTCATGTTGATAAATCGTGGCTCGTACTTGCGAGGCACTATAATATTTTGCCTTACCATAACGTTTTTCAAGCGCCGGCAGAAGTTTTTTACTGTACTTTTTAAGTGAGTAATATTTGAACATATGCTAATCCTTAGCGTTATCTTTTACATCCTAGAATTTAGGCATACATTATAGGTTGTTCAAAATTCGTTCGTCAAGTGGAAAAGCCTGCAAGCCCTTTACACTCTGGCTTTTGTGGATTTCATTGTACTTTTGTAGGTTGTTTTTTGTTCTGAATTTTGATAGGTCATTGATTATTAAAGAGCAGATAGTCAGTAAGTTTAATTCGAAGTAAAAACTATTAATCGAATTAAACTTATTTTAAACAGGAGGATTTAAACTTAATGGCTTATTTCTTTTGATGCCTTGCTTGTAATACTGCCATTACCTCATTAAGTTCGATATTTTGATCTTGTAGCAATACTAAAGTGTGATAAAACAAATCCGCACACTCGCCTAATAAGTCTTCTTTAGTTTCAGCAACGGCAGCTAATGCAACTTCAACACCTTCTTCACCCACTTTTTGAGCCATTTTAGTGGTGCCACGTGAGAATAAATGGGCAGTATAACTGTCTTCGGGAGCGTCATTTTTGCGACTAGCAATTACTTGTTCGAGTTGGCTGAGAAAGTTTTGCTGGCTAATAGTTTGCTCAGGAAAACAAGACTCTGTGCCTAAGTGGCAAGTAGGGCCTTGTGGACGACAAGCAATAAGCAAGCTGTCCTGGTCACAGTCAGTCACTATTTGGCTGACTTTTAAATAGTTGCCGCTAGTTTCACCTTTGCACCAAAGTGCTTGTTTGGCACGGCTATAAAATGTCGCTAGGCCCGAGTTTAATGTTTGCTCTAATGCCTCAACATTCATATAACCTTGCATCAACACTGCGCCAGTGTCCTGATGCTGGATTATTGCAGGGATCATGCCGGCCATTTTATCCCATGCCAATTGGCTGATATTTTGCTGTGTTATTAGCATAATCTGATCTCCACTTTTTCATTTTGTAAGTGTTGCTTTAATTCATCCATTGCGATAATGCCCTTATGAAACACGCTAGCGGCAAGTGCGCCATCAACATCTGCTTGTTGAAAAACATCAACAAAGTGCGATATTTCACCGGCACCGCCAGAGGCAATTAATGGCACATTACATAATTTTCGTACTTGGCTGAGCTGTGCAATATCATAACCTTGTCGGACACCGTCTTGATTCATGCAGTTAAGTACAATTTCTCCTGCACCAAGTTTTTGTACTTCTTGGATCCAATCGAGTGTTCGCCATTTAGTTTTCTGTGTGCGCGATTCATCGCCGGTGAACTGGTAAACTTGATACTCACCTAAACCATTATTGGCGTCTTGATTGAAAAAGCTATCAACGCCAACCACAATACATTGCTGACCAAATACATCGGCTAAACGTGATATTAAACTTGGATCTCTTAATGCTGGTGAGTTGATAGATATTTTATCAGCGCCCATCATTAAAATTTGCTTCGCATCCGCTTCGGTTTTGATGCCACCGGCAACACAAAAAGGTATATCGATAACTTGTGCTATGCGACTTACCCAGCTTTTATCTACTACACGGTCGTCAGAGCTAGCGGTAATATCATAAAAAACTAATTCGTCGGCACCAGCCTCTGCGTATTTTTGCGCAAGTGGGACGATATCACCAATAATTTCATGGTTACGAAATTGTACGCCTTTAACTACCTTACCGTCGCGAACATCAAGACAAGGAATTATACGTTTGGCTAACATAGGAAAAACTCCTTCATTTTATAGTCACCTAATTTAGTTATTGTGACCATAGTTATGACCTTAGTGTTGCAAACATCAAGGCAAGCTGTCATCTCTTTAACTATGCGTTTGGCCAACATGCGATCGCCTCCTCTAAGGTAAATTTACCTTCTAATAATGAGCGGCCAAGAATAACACCGTCTACACCGGTAGGAATTAATGCTTTAATATCATCTAGTGAGCCAATACCACCTGAGGCTTGCCATTTAATACTTGGGTATTGTTGGCAAAGCTCTTGGTACATTTCGACATTACTACCACTTAATGTGCCATCTTTACTGATGTCGGTACATAATACGTGGATCAAGCCTGCGGCGATGTAATCATCTAACAAGCTTTCCAAGTTAACGCCGCTGTCTTCTATCCAACCATGGGTTGGGAGTGTTTTGTTACCTGAAGCATCAATTTTTACATCTAGTGCTAAGACAATATGTTCACCACCAAACTCAGTTAACCATTGTTGCACTAGTGCCGGCTCTTTGATAGCCAGTGAGCCTATAACAATACGGTCAGCTCCTAAAGACAGTAACTGTTGTACGTCAGCTTTACATCGAACTCCGCCACCTACTTGAATGGTCATGCTGTCGTGTTTAACGAGGGTTTTAAGTAAGGTTAATTGACGTTTAGTGCTGTCTTTTGCGCCATCTAAATCAACAAAGTGCATTACGGTTGCACCTGCCTTAGCATAAGCATCTTGTCGCTCTTTGGCCGTGTACTGATATTGGGTCTTTTGCTGGTAATCTCCTTGAAATAATCGTACGACTTCGCCGTCAATTAAGTCTATTGCAGGGATCATCATTATTTACATCTCCAAAAAATTCTTAATAATTTTACTGCCAAGGCTACTTGAGCGCTCAGGGTGAAATTGACAACCAATAAAGTTGTCTTTAGCAATTGCCGCAGAAAACTCGCTGCCATACTGACAACGTGCGACAGTATACTCGGACACTGGCGCCGCAAAACTATGCACAAAATAAAAATAGTCTTCAGCGTTAATACCAGCAAAAACGGGGTGGTCGCTGACCTGCGTTAACGTATTCCAACCCATATGTGGCATACGTAAATCTTTTGCGTCAAGCGGGCATATGTCGGTTGGGATCAACGCTAAGCATTGCACTACTTCGTCTGTTTTTGCACCTTCAACAGAAGAGCGCGCCATCAGTTGCATACCTAAGCAAAAGCCCAAAACAGGCTGTGTGAGCTGTTGTAAAGTCGCGACTAAGCCTTTAGCTTGTATATTCTCCATAGCATGGCGAGCACTACCAACACCGGGAAGAATGACTTTATCAGCGTTTTTTATGGTGTTGATATCATCGGAAATAGTAACTGCAAAGCCTAAACGCTCGACGGCAAACTTTACCGACGCTAAGTTTGCGCAACCGGTATCAACAATAACAAAGTTAGCTGGCTTGTTTTTGTTCATCTTACAAACATCCCTTAGTGCTCGGTAAATCATCGCCTGATACCGTTATTGCTTGTCGTAAAGCACGGCCAAAGACTTTGAATAAACTTTCAACTTGGTGATGACAATTACCCTCAGTGGTTGAAAGGTGTAAAGTGATGGCCATTGAATCAGCGAGTGAGCGGAAAAAGTGCGAAACCATTTGTGTCGACATTTGTCCGACCATGTTATCGGTAAAGTTGGCATCAAACTCTAGCCAAGGACGCCCAGAAAGGTCAATCGAACATTCGGCGCGACACTCGTCCATTGGTAAAACAAAGCCAAAACGGCCAATGCCGCGCTTATCTCCCAAGGCTTGCTTAAGTGCTTGACCTAAAGCTAAGGCGGTATCTTCAACACTGTGATGTTCATCAATGTGATAATCGCCATCAACCTTAACTTGCATACTAAATCCGCCATGGGCAGCTATTTGCTCTAGCATGTGATCAAAAAAACCTAAGCCTGTTTTGATGCTAATATCACCCACTTTATCTAAGTTAATCGCGACATTAATGTCGGTTTCTTTAGTGGTGCGCGTTACTTGTGAAGTACGTGCTTGAGTCAGTAATTGCTCGGCAATATCGTTCCAATTAAATGACTGTCTATCGTATTTAAGGCCTTTTATGCCCATATTAGCTGCCAATTGAACGTCGGTTTCACGATCACCAATGACATAAGAGTTGGCGAAATTGACTTTACCTTGTTGCAAGTAGCCACTGACTAAACCTAACTTTGGTTTACGGCAGCTACAATTATCAGCTTCGAAGTGTGGGCAAAGTAGTACATCATCGAAGTTAATACCTTGCGAGGTAAACATTGCCATCATTTTATCATGCGGCAGGTCAAAATCGCTTTGTGGATAGCTTTGTGTACCCAAACCATCTTGGTTTGACACCATAACTAAACGATAACCCTTTTTTTGTAAGGCGATCAGGACAGGTATCACGTTAGGCTCGAAAACTAACTTTGCTAAACTGTCAACTTGTTTGTCGCTGACAGGTTCTTCAATTAGGGTACCGTCACGGTCAATAAATAAAATGTTTTCTTGGCTCATACTAATTCTCTTCTGCCGCCGTTTAGGCTTTTGTGGTGATAACGTTATTGGTGTTAATTTTTTCGCTAGCAAAACTATTTCTAATACTTTGCATTAACAAGTTCAGTTCGTCTTCGCTACCAATACTGATACGCAAACAATCACTTAAATTCAGCTGCTTGGATTGATCGCGAATTAAAATTCCTTGTTTAGCGAGACCATCAAAAATAAAGTTTTTGATGGCCTCATTTTGACAGCGAAATAAAACGAAATTAGCGTCGCTGTTAAATACTTGACTACACCATTCTTGTTGCGCTAACCAGTGAGTAAGTTGTGCACGTAGTTCGTTGGTTTCCTGCACACGGATATTCATTTGCTCTAAACCTGATGACGCTAATGCTGTGCTAGCAATATCAGCGACCGGTGCCGACACAGGGTAAGGTGCAATCACTTTGCTGAGCATAGCGATAACATCGGTATTAGCAAGTGTAAAACCGCAGCGTAAACCTGCTAAAGCAAAGGCTTTTGATAGTGTTCTTAAAACCACCAAATGTGGATATTTTTTTAACCAGCTTGCCACAGATTGCTCAGGGCTAAATTCAATATAGGCTTCGTCAACTACAACCATGGCTGATTCAGCGAATAACTCAAGTGCAGCTTGGATTTCATCTTGTGATAATAAATTGCCGGTTGGATTACCTGGCGAGCATAAAAATACCACTTTTGCCTGACCTACTTGAGCTTTTAACCCAGCTAGGTCGAGTGTTAGATTTTTAGTTAATGGCACTTTGATAATATCAGCACCGTGATTTTCGGCGCTGATGGCATACATGCCATAAGTCGGAGGGCAAATTAACACACTATCTTGATAGGCTTGGCAAAAAGTTCTAATGATCAACTCTATACCTTCATCAGCGCCGCGAGTAGCCAAGATGTTCTCTGTTGGTAGCTGACAATATTGACTGTAAGCCTTAAGTAGATTTTCAGGTTGAAAGTCAGGATAGCGATTAATGCTATCACTACTAACTTGATAATTTCCAGGACCTGATGCTTCGTTAGCATTGAGCCAAATTTTACCTTGCATATCACCACTACTGGCAAATAGTCGACGTGCTGATTGATAAGGCACCATAGCGATTAGCTCTTTACGAGCGAGTTTATTTGCAATACTCATTTATGCCTCCGAGCGTTGTTTTTGCGTGCTATTTTGCTCAGGTGACTCAGCCTCTAAGCGAATAGTCACTGCACGTTTGTGACCGTCTAAACCTTCAGCATCGGTAAGTTCACAAATGCACTGTGCTAAATTATTTAAACCTTCACGGCTAATTTCTTGTACGGTGAAACGTCTAGAAAAATCTGCTAATGACAAGCTGCTAATGACCTTTGAGTACCCATAGGTGGGTAATACATGGTTAGTGCCACTGGCATAGTCACCGGCCGATTCGGGGGTATAAGCGCCAACAAAAATAGAACCAGCATTACGTAATTCCGTTAATAATTGTTGAGCGTTTTCGGTTTGAATAATTAAATGTTCAGGGCCATATTCATTTGACACTTCAACAGCTTGAGCTAAGTCTTTAGTTAATATCAAACGGCTTTGTTGTAGTGCTTGTTCAGCTATACTCGCTCTTGAAAGTTCAGCTAATTGGCTCACTAATGCTGTTTGCACTTGTTCAATTAAGCTTGTGCTGTCAGATAACAGTATTACTTGGCTATCAGGGCCGTGCTCCGCTTGTGATAATAAATCAGCGGCAACAAAACTGGCATTTGCTTTGGCATCGGCAATGACCAAAACTTCTGATGGCCCGGCTGGCATATCAATAGCAAAGCCATTTACTTGTTGTGATAGCTGTTTTTTAGCTTCGGTAACATACTTGTTACCAGGACCGAATATTTTATTAACCGCAGCTATAGTTTCAGTGCCAAATGCTAAAGCGGCACAGGCTTGTGCGCCACCAACACTGTATATTTCATCTATTTGACATAGTGATGCGGCAACTAATATTTCGTCTGCTAGTTGGCCATTTTTATCTGGAGGGCAAACTAAAACTTTACGTGGGCACTTTGCCAATTGTGCGGGCACGCCTAACATTAATACGGTTGAAGGTAGCGGGGCACTGCCTGCTGGAATATATAAACCAACACTCGCGATAGCTTCTGTTTTTAATGTACAAATAACACCGGGAGTTGTTTCTACCCGAATATCTGCACTGATTTGTGCTTGGTGAAAACGTTTGATATTAGCATAAGCACTTTCGATTGCGTTTAATCGAGCTGCGGTTAATCTAGTTTTTGCAGCATTGACTTGTTCAGGACTCACTTGCAAAGTGCTTAATGTCACGCCATCAAATTTTTCAGTTAAATCGTATAAAGCTTTATCGCCATTTTTTCTGACATTACTTAAAATGTTTTCTACTTGTTGTGACAACAAGCCACTTTCTGCGATAGCAGGGCGAGATAAGGCAAGTTTACGCTCGGTATCTGACAAGTTTTGCCAATTGATTATTTTGTTTTTCATCATATTCAACTTTTCATAATTTACGCTAGAAAGGTAATGCGTTGTTTAGCCAATAAATGTAAAACACTTATTGGCTAGCAACGATTATTTATCCCATCATTTTTTCTATTGGCATCACTAAAATAGAGTTACAACCTAAAGCGTTTAGTTGCTCCATGGTTTCCCAGAAAAAAGTCTCAGTGGCAACAACATGCACTGCAACGAGGTCATCACGTCCAGCTAAAGGCAAGATAGTTGGCGTTTCTTTACCTGGCATTAGAGCACTTACTTGCGCTATTTTATCTTTTGGCGCGTGCAGCATGATATATTTGCTTTCTTTTGCTTTCATCACCCCTTGAATACGAGGTAATAGTGTATCAAGAATGCTTTGTTTTTCAGGCGCTAAGGTATTTGCTGTTTGAATTAATGATGCTTTTGAACGGAAAATTTCTTCTACTTCAACTAAGCCGTTTGCTTCAAGTGTTGCACCGGTTGAAACTAAGTCACAAATACCATCAGATAATCCAACGCGAGGGGCAACTTCTACAGAGCCTTTTAATAAGCAAAATTCAACGTTAATTCCGTTTTCTTTGGCATAACGATTTAATAATTGCGGGTAGGTTGTGGCAAATCTTAGTCCATTTAGGCTTTCAATACCCTGATAATCAAAACCTTCTGGCATGGCAATTGATAATCGACAGCCACCAAAATTTAAGCCTGAAGTACGAATGTATTGTGATTTCTGCCCCATTAAAGCACGCTCTAATGCTGTTTCTTCTAAGGTATTGTCGCCAACAATACCTAAATCACAAACACCATCCATCACCAGTCCTGGGATATCGCTACTTCGTACGCGCATAATATCAATCGGCATATTTGTTACATGTGCCAATAGGCGGCGATCTGAAACATTGAGTTTAAGTCCACAGCGCTTCAATAGTGCTTGTGTGTCGTCGCTTAAACGACCTGATTTTTGCATTGCAATTCTTAAGCGTGGTTCTGTTGTCATGGTATTTTCCTATTAAATTTTAAATGTTTTGTACTGTAAAATCGCGCTTTTATGTGGCTAAAATTGCTGAAAAAATATCATGTATATCTGTCTCTTATACACATCTGACGCTGCCGACGACTCCT
>OJHO01000104.1_pt1 | contig 40301 bp, 37 predicted proteins | sample 1595311 | NCBI WGS metagenome assembly OJHO01 (sample SAMN05416879, study PRJEB24817) | seawater metagenome | isolation source: Sea water | place: Canada:Atlantic | collected 2013-11 | reverse complement strand
CTTGAACGATTTCGTTACGAACACGCAGTTCGGCAATAACATCACCGTCTTGTACGAATTCGCTAAATGATTGTGCCTGAGTCGGCATGGCAGCCGCTAAAAGAGCAGAACTAATGGCGCTTGCTAGGATAATTTTTTTGGTCATTTGAAACTCCTGGTTTTAATTAAACCTTAAATATGAAACTTTATTTTTACAATAATATGAGTTTTAAGCACTTTGCTTGTCTACTCGATTGTGCTTTTTAGTAGGCTTAATTAAAGGCTCTACTTTACGTTGCTTCTCGTATAAGAAGCTTAAAACTTGTTGGCGATATTGATTGTATTTAGCATCATCTGCTAGCTCAATTCGGTTTCTAGGGTGAGGCAGATCTATTTTTAAAATCTCACCAATGGTGGCTGCAGGGCCATTTGTCATCATTACAATGCGATCCGATAATAAAACTGCTTCATCAACGTCATGGGTAATCATGATGATGGTATTGCCTAAATCTTTTTGAATCTCCATCACTGAATCTTGTAAATGAGCGCGAGTTAATGCATCGAGAGCACCAAAAGGTTCATCCATTAATAAAATTTTAGGCTCCATCGCTAAAGCACGAGCGATGCCAACACGTTGTTTCATCCCCCCAGATATTTCATCTGGGCGTTTATGCATTGCGTGGCCCATATGAACTAAGTTCAGGTTATGTTCGATCCACTCCTTCATCTCGTTTTTGCTTTTACTTTTATCAAATACCGTTTTAACCGCTAACTCTACATTCTCATAGGCGGTCAGCCATGGCAATAGTGAATGATTCTGAAAAACCACAGCCCGTTCTGGCCCTGGTTCATTAACTTCTTTGCCCTCAAGTACAGCTCCGCCCTCAGTCGCTTGTAATAAACCTGCGACAATATTTAATACCGTTGACTTACCACAACCTGAGTGTCCTATAAGTGAAATCATCTCACCTTTGGCAATTTTTAAATTGACATCGGTCAAGGCTTTGAAAGAGCCTTTTGGGGTCGGAAACTCAATCCCCACTCCGGTTAGCTCTAAAATAGGGTTAATAATCTTATTGGGCGTATTCATCATAATTCTCACTTACTTCAAAATTGACGATTAATGCATTTTATTTTTAGCCATAACATAAATAGGCATTAACGTAGTACAGCTTGTTTATCCCAAGAGAAAATGCGCTGCAGCATTAGCATAATTCGGTCTAATAAAAATCCAATTAAACCAATTACCAGTACGGCGACCATGATGCGCCCTAATGAATTAGAGCTACCGTTTTGAAATTCATCCCAGACAAATTTCCCCAGCCCTGGATTTTGCGCGAGCATTTCAGCAGCGATCAGTACCATCCAAGCAATCCCTAGAGATAAACGCAGGCCGGTAAATACCATTGGGATCGCTGAAGGAATGACGACCTTAAAAACGTGAGTCATAGGCTTCAGGCGTAAAACTTTGCTCACGTTTAATAAATCAGGGCTTATGGAAGCTGTGCCGACGGCAGTATTGATCACTGTTGGCCATAAAGAGCAGAGCAGCACAGTAATCACCGAGGTGATAAAGGACTTGGCAAATAAGGGGTCATCACTGGTATAAACAGCACTTACAACCATCGTCACTAGGGGCAACCAAGCGAGTGGTGAAACCGGTTTAAACAGTTGGATAACGGGATTCGCGGCGGCATATAGGTTTTTACTTAGGCCGATCATAATACCGAGTGGAATTGCGACAATCGACGCTAATAAAAAGCCCGTCAATACTGTTATTAAGCTCGTACCGATTTGATCGATAAAGGTCGGTTTACCAGTATAGTTACGAATCTTAATTTCATAATTGGGATCTTCTGCTAAACGCGCATTATTTCTATCTTCTTGGCGCTGATAAAAAGCGACTTCTTTCTCGCGTTCTATATTGTGCTCACTGATTAACGATTGAAACTGTTCAAGTGCTTTTGTCGGTCCAGGGAATTCCCCTAATGAGGTATTAATATTTTGTGCAACTGCCGCCCAAATAAATAAGAAAAATAATAAACCCGCTATGGGGAGCATGATGGCCTTGACTGCTTCTTGCATCCAAATAGGCATTACGTCATCGGATAAACTGCCCCAGTTAAAAAAACTGTGGGGCAGTTTGTTGATTTTGTTGTCCATAAGAACCTCTCGTTTTGTACGTTAGCCGTACAGCTATTCTTTGATAAATTGGGCTAGCAAGTGTGATATTAACTTGCTAGCCCGTTGAATTTAGTTAAAGTTTGTCTTTTCCTTTCAATCCAATAGTAAATTTATCAAGGTAAGCATTTGGCTGGCTGCCGTCATAAACGATATTGTCAATGAAGTGTTTTTGCGGTGAGCGATAGCCTGATTCTGATGTGAAATCTGGGAAGTCTTTAGCGTTTACTTTTCCTTCTTCAATCAATTCTTTAGCCGCACTTGCATAGATATCAGGACGGTATACTTTTTTGGCTAAGTCCTTATACCAACTATCGGACTTCGGCTCAGAAATTTGTCCCCAACGGCGCATTTGCGTTAAGTACCAGATGGCATCCGAGTAATATGGGAAGGTTGCGTTATGGCGAAAGAAAACGTTGAAATCGGGCACTGCGCGTTTATCGCCTTTTTCATATTCGAAGGTCCCTGTCATGGAATTCGCGATGACGTCGTAATCGGCTCCTACATATTGACTCTTGGCTAATATTTTTACTGCTTCAGGGCGGTTGGCATTATTGTTTGCATCCAACCACTGGGCTGCACGAATCATGGCTTTAACGATGCGAATATGGGTATTTGGATTTTTATCAGCCCAGTTCTTACTGACACCAAAAACCTTTTCTGGGTTATTTTTCCAAATTTCATAATCGGTCACGACTGGGACGCCAATACCTTTAAATACTGCTTGCTGGTTCCATGGTTCACCCACGCAATAACCATTAATGGTTCCGGCTTCCATGGTCGAAGGCATTTGTGGTGGTGGTGTCACAGATAACAAGGCGTCGGCATCAATTTGTCCTGAGGTATCACCTTTGTGGGGGGCATAATACCCTGGGTGAATACCTCCGGCAGCTAGCCAATAACGTAGCTCATAATTGTGGGTCGATACCGGAAATACCATCCCCATGTTGAAAGGTTTACCTTCATTTTTATATTCTTCAATCACCGGTTTTAGTGCATCGGCTTTAATCGGGTGAACGGGTTTACCATTCTTGTGGGGGATGTTCTTTTTCATTTTCCCCCAGACATCATTAGAAACCGTAATTGCGTTACCGTTTAAATCCATGCTGAATGCTGTAATAATATCGGCTTTTGTTCCATAGCCCATCGTTGCGCCTAAGGGCTGACCTGCTAACATGTGTGCGCCATCTAGCTGGCCATCAATAACTCGGTCTAATAAAACCTTCCAATTGGCTTGAGCTTCAAGAGTGACGTACAAGCCTTCATCTTCAAAAAAACCTTTTTCATAAGCGACCGCAAGTGGCGCCATGTCGGTTAATTTAATAAAGCCAAATTTTAATTCTTCTTTTTCGGCATAACCAACCTTAGCAACGGCATTTATTGATGTTAAGGGTGAAATAGCTAATGCTGCACCGGCAGCCAGCGTGAGTGTGCTTTTTAAGATTGAGCGACGTATTTTACTTAGTTTGAATGAATCGTTATTAAACATGATGTTTCCTTTAAGTTTTTAACAGTAATTAAATGGGTTGTAAGAATAATTTTTAAGCAAAAAAAAACGCAAATGAATGCTCTATTCTTCTGGAATAAAGTATTTATTTGCGTCTTTGCAGTTTGATATTTTTACAGCTTTAAATCGTCGTTGATTTTAAGTTGTACGAACTGTATTGCGAGTAGTGTGCCAATATAGAAGTTTTATCGTGTTTATATTTGTTTTTTTAATCAACTAAATAAGAATGTTAAATTACGGTGCAGAAATAATATAAAACTATCTATATTGAAAACTATTGGTGCGATTTTTTTTAGATGAATAGTCTATTGATAAATTTTCTATGAATTTTATATGTGATTTTGTAGTGCTTAATATAGATCTTTGGGGGCGTAGAGTGAGAAAATTTTACTTTTTTAGGGCGAAATATAAAAAAGTGCACAGGTTTGTGCACGAGTTTAGTAGCTTAAACATTGAAAGGCATGAATGGTTGTTATCGCTAGTTCAAAGAATTGCTAAGTGTGTACTGTGGAAATTATCGTTTGGCATTTCTAAGTGAGTTAATGCCTGGCGATAAATATCTGGACGATAACAACTTGCCACCAATTGTTCATTATCGACATCATCTGGTAGCCAATGCCAGCGTTTCATTTGTGCACAGATGAGTTGACCATGGGATAACCAAGGAAAGTTGGCCATAGAGTGATTGAAAACTAATAGACTTGGTGCTTTGCTTTGTTTGGATTGTTGAGTGAAAATATTTTTCCCTGTGATAGCAGGAATTAAGCAGTTTCGGTTGATTAGTGGTGAGTTAAGGGATAAATGTTGCTCTAATAATGGCAGCGCTTCTTCTGCATGCAACTCAAGCCATTGACAAGCCTCATGCAAGGCGCGAATTACAGCACTATGAGTATTAGGATTTTTTTCCGCCCACTCTAGGGTTACACCAAGTACTTTTTCAGGGGCATTCTCCCAGATGTCCATGCCGGTTAATAAACAATGGCCATGGCCTTGCAAAATTGCGACTGAATTCCACGGAGCACCAGCAAAAAAACCATCAATATGCGCTAGCTTTAAATGATCTACCATTTGAGAAGGCGGCAGAATGACAAGATCAATATCTTTATCGGGATCAATGTGAGCACTAGCAAGCCAGTATCTTAGTTGCAAATTATGGCAGGAATAGGGATAAACCGTAGCAAAAACTAAACGTGGTAAACCTGCCATTTTTCGCTGTTCGATTAGCAGCTTCATGGTATTGGAATGATCAAACTGGTTTGAGTCAACGTCAGCCAGTGCGGACTGAAGCTGGTTAGATATTGTAAAGGCATTGCCATTCAAACCGAGTGAAAAGGCTGTAATGAGCGGTTTCTTTATACCGCCTAAACCCAAGCTGGTGGCAAACAACATAGGCGCGAGCATATGTGCCCCGTCAAGGTGACCGACAATGACTTTGTCGCGAATATTCGACCAGGATACTTCTTGCTGCAGTTCAACAGTTAAGCCTTCTTGTGAGAAAAACCCTTTTTCTTGCGCGATTAACAGCGGCAAGCAATCGCTGAGTGGCATATAGCCCAGTTTTAGTGCTGTTTTCTCAATATTTGCACTATTCATGCGCGTCTCCAAATAGGTTTTAAATTAATCACGGGGTTAATAATTCCAATACAGAAAGTATATTGTGTGCAATTTCAACGAGAGGTTTACTTTGATCCATCGCCATTTTTCGCATCGCGTGGTAAGCCTGTTCTTCGTCTAGATCTTTTGCTTTCATTAATAAACCTTTGGCTTTATCAATCACCTTTCGGTCGGCTAGCTGATCTCGTGTGTTTTTTAATTCTTTACGCAGTGCTTGGTATTCTCGAAAGCGTGCAATCGCTACATCTAAGATTGCTTTCACTCGGTTAGGGTTTAACCCATCAACCACATAGGCGCTAACACCCGCTTGTACCGCTTGGGATATGATTGCGCTATCACCTTCACCAGAAAACATGATCACTGGTTTTGGGTTATGTTGATTTAATATCGTCATATTCTCGAGGGTATCTCGATCTGGAGATTCTAAGTCCATAATGATGATATCAGGCTGGTGAATCTCAACATTTTTTATTAATCCTTGGGCGCTCTCTAGGCGGCATACCACCAGATATCCTTGATCAAGCAAAGCTTGTTCTAATAATGCGGATCGTGTTGGGGTATCATCTACCAACATTACTCTAGCGGGTTTCATTTGTGTCATAGGCTCTATAGAACGTTAGTTAGGCTGAGCAATTATTAGGCCAGCAACCATTAAAACGAGACTGTTCAATGGTGAAAAATAAATATTTTATACGAGTATTTAAATTCATTAATTCATGGAAGGCATTATGGCTGAGCTATTCAAAGATAATTTGTCAGTAAAAGAAATAATACGATTAGAGCGCTCTATTGCAGAACAAAGTGCGCAATTCAATACTCACTTTGACAATACAATTTTTCATAAAAAATTAATACTGAGTTGCAGTGATATGGTTGGGCAGGAAAATGTTGTTGATGAGAATCAATGGCAATCACTTTCTTTAATGCAAAGACTGAGAGCCGCGGCGCAAGCATTGAACGGCGCAATGCCGCAAGCGGAAGGTGCTGAGGTTGTATTATCTGCGTTACAAAAAAATGATCAGCTATCAGGCTGGCTGTCTTTGGTTTGCTGTGAATATATTGCGACGCATGAACAGCTAACCTTAGAGCAAGGCTTACAGTCGCTGCAAAAAATGACAGAGTATTTCAGTGCAGAATTTGCCATTCGGCATTTTCTTGTTAAGCAGCCCGAGGCAACCTTGGCTGTCTTAACACGCTGGCTAACCCATGAAAATCATCATGTGCGTCGCTTAATTTCAGAAGGTACTCGCCCACGCTTACCTTGGGGGGTTCGCTTGCCGATCTTTATTGAGCAGCCAGAGTTGGTAATGCCTTTGCTCTTTGCGCTAAGAGATGATGAAGAGGAGTATGTGCGCCGTTCGGTGGCTAATCATTTAAATGATATTGCTAAAGATCATCCACAACTTGTTATTATTACGGCTCAACAATGGATGTCAGCTGAAGAACTTAAACGATTAAACCCGGTTCAGCGTAAGCAGCGTATAAAGCTTATTCGACATGCTTGTCGCACGTTGTTTAAAAAAGGTCAGCCAGAGGTAATGACATTGTTTGGTTATCATCCAGCGACAGATGTTTCTTGCCAATTAACCAGTAAACAGTTGCAAGTGCCTTTTTACGGTAGCTTTGAATTTGAGATGGTACTAGAAAAAGAAACGGATAACGATAATCTGCTGATGGTGGATTACGTGGTGCACTTTCAGAAAGCCAATGGCACGCAAACGCCTAAAGTTTTTAAGTGGCTTGATAGAAGTTTTACTCATAAAAACCAACAAACCATTTCACGCATGCATTCTTTTAAGAAAATAAGTACTCGTAAGTATTATCCTGGCACTCATCGTTTAGAGGTGATGGTGAATGGCATAAAAAAAGCCCAAATAGAATTTGAGCTTTTAGCGGAGGTACTTTAAAAGTGCCAGTCTAGCAAGACGCTAGTCTTGCAGGGGCTGACTTAATACAAGCTAACTTAATAAGCGCTAGCCATCTAAAAGAGCGTCTAGCCCAGTTTCTAAATCTGAGGTTGATGCAACATCTTGATAGGCTTTATCGGCATCCATACCGATGCTCTTGGCAACGGCGGTAGGAAACTCAGCAATAATTCGCTCTTCATCCCAATCTTCTTTATGAGCATTATGTAGGTATCTTGCGATGTAGATAATTCCTGCGTAAGTACCGTACTCCTGATCAAAATCAGCATTGTTTTGATCATTAATGGCTTCTACCATTTCTTCTGGAAATTTCCAGCGCTTGGCTAATTCAGAGCCAACCTTAGCACCATCAAAACCGAGTTCAGCACGTTCTAAGCTATGTCGCTTGCCGCCTAGATCTTCCGACGCGTCAATTCTGGAGACCTCTTCGGGTAATACAACACGGATTAATAAACTGCCAATTGAATTTAACATGCCACAGGTGAACGCCGTTTCTGCTTCAGCGCTTGGGACATATTTGGCGATCCATTTAGAGAGCGCTCCAATAGCAAATGACTGTTTCCAGAAGCTGTTCATATCAAAGCCTTCAGGGGCTTTAAACGAACTGGTCACGCCACTGGCTAGTACCAGAGTGCGTAAGGTATTAAAACCGAGTAAAACAATGGCATCACTGGTATTTGAAACACTACGAGCTGCACCGTAGTGGGCAGAGTTGGCAAGGCGCAATACTTTAGCGGTGAGCGCTTGGTCCATGGCTACTTTTTCACTGATTTTATCCACATCAATATCTTCGTCTTGAAAGCTTTGCATCAGCTCTTGTACGACTTGTGGAATGTGCGGTAGTTGTTGCGTTTGTTCAAAAATTATCGAAATGTTCATTCTTGGTACTTCCTTTGTCGTCCCATACAACAAGCATAGAAAAGGATTTATAAAAACGCGTAACTTTTTGTAGTAAGACGTAGCCTTTTATTGAGCTAAGTCTTATATAAGCCGTACTAATAACTCAGCTTTTGGTATTATTATCGAAAATTATGATGAGATAGGGGGTTCAGGTGGTCGCAGCAAATATTGGTTTTATTGGTATGGGGTTGATGGGAATCCCTATGTCATGCCGTTTATTGGCTGCGGGTTTTAGTGTAACGGTTTGGAATCGGAATTCTGATAAGACCCAGTTACCTGAAAACCACGGTGCTCAAGTTGCCCAGAGCATTAAAGAGCTGTGCCTTAACTGCGATATCATCATGCTGTGTGTCAGTGATACTGCGGCGGTCGACGCTATTATTACCGGCTGTGGTGGAGTTTTAGAGAATCTAAAAGCGGGACAAATTGTTATCGATTTCTCTAGCATCGATCCTGAAGTGACCCGACAATTAGCAAAGTCTGTTGATGAAAAGCAGGCTCATTGGCTCGATACACCTGTTTCTGGCGGTGTTGCGGGGGCAGAGCAGGGGACTCTGGCTATTATGGCGGGAGGAGAAGACGCTATTCTTGATTCTGTGCGTCCTTATCTAGAGCCACTCAGTCAGCGTATTACTCGTATGGGGGATGTCGGAGCCGGACAAATCACGAAAATTTGTAATCAAATGATCGTTAGTTGTAATGTATTGGTTATGTCTGAAGTAATGGCCCTGGCTGAGAAGTCGGGTGTTGATAGCCGACAGTTACCGCAAGCGTTAAAAGGCGGCTTTGCAGATTCAATACCTTTGCAGCTGACAGGCCCAAGAATGGCCGAACGTGATTATGAACCTGTAAAGTGGCACGTTAAAACCTTATTAAAAGATCTCGATATGGCCAATACTTTGGCTAAGAATAATAGTTCTTCAATTCCTATTGCAGGTTTGGGGGCAGAACTAATGCGTCTGCACGCCAGCAAAGGATTTAACGATAGCGATCCTGCTACGTTAATAGAGATGTACTTGGCTAATCCGCAGGGAAGCAAGGAATAATAATAATGAAATTGGCCGCAAATATATCGATGTTGTTCACTGAGCAACCTTTGCTAGAACGGTTCTCCGCCGCTAAAGCAGCCGGGTTTAATGCTGTTGAAATACAGTTCCCGTACGTTGAAAAAGTCGCAGATCTTAAAGCACGATTGAAAGAACACGATCTAGAATGCATTCTCATTAATGTGCCTGCGGGTGACTTAATGGAAGGGGGAGAAGGGCTTGCTTCCGTTCCGGGGAAAGAAGCTGAGTTTGCTGCGGCCTTGGTTGAGTGTTTAAGCTACGTCACCTCACTAGGGGTTAAACGCGTTAATGTTTTACCTGGACGATGCTTTGATGACAGTAAGCGTGAGCAGTATCTCAGCACGTTTAAGCGTAATTTAAATACCGCAGCGCAGATGTTTAAGCCTTTGGGTATTACGGTGATGTTTGAAGCCATTAATACGTTTGATATGCCTGGTTTTGTTATCCATAACGTCGATCAGATGCTTGAGGTTGTTGCAGACTGTGAGCATGAAAATATTAAAATGCAGTTTGATATTTATCATATGGCGCGCATGGAAGCAGGGGATATAAGCACAATTATTAGTCGATTAGGCGATAAAATTGGACATGTTCAATTTGCTGATGCACCGGGTCGTGGTGAGCCGGGAACTGGGGACTTAGATTTCAAATCGATCTTTTATGCGATTGAATATTCAACCTATGAAGGTTGGGTAAGTGCTGAGTACAAACCAACAAAATATACCGAAGAAACACTGCGCTGGAAGCAGTTTATTACTTCTAGCCTTGCGATGTGTAGCTGATTTTTTAAGCTGTTCGGGTACTGCGAAAAGATTAAAATAAGTCTATTTGTGGGCTTATTTCAACCGGTTCTGTCTCTGGGCCGGATTCTTCATAAATCACCGCTTCAGAAAACAAATCAAATTGGGCCTTTTGCTGTGCTTCGGCTTGTGCTGCTTGTAATAACTTTTTCCGCCTTGCGGCTTCGATACGTTTTTCACGCACGTAACATATTTGCACCACGAGGTGTTTTTGGTATTCGGTAAATTCATTCCAATGAAAGCGTTCTTCACGACTGCGAAAGCAGCCTTTGCAGAAGCCTTTATTATTCACCGTGCAAATACTTTTGCACGGGTTGGGAGTTTGAAAGAATTCGCCTTGATCAAACATTATTTTATCAGCCGCAACATGGTATTAATCCTTTAATATTTTTATAAATCGTCGTTTGAATCGGCTTTCTTTTCGATTAACTCAATTTTATAGCCATCAGGATCTTCAACAAACGCGATAACCGTTTTACCGCCTTTTACTGGCCCCGGAGCGCGAGTGATTTTTCCTTTTTGGTTTTCAATAATAAGACAGGTCGCATAAATGTCATTTACTTCTAATGCGATGTGCCCATAACCTGTACCAAGGTCATACTCGTTGACATCCCAGTTGTGGGTCAATTCGAGTACTGCACCTTCACTTTCTTCTTGGTAGCCGACAAACGCTAACGTATAGCGATATTCTTCATTATCTCTACGGCGTAATAATTTCATGCCCATAATTTGAGTATAAAACTCAATCGACGCTTCTAGGTCACTCACCCGTAGCATGGTATGCAAAATTCTCATGATCTTTCCTAGTCAATTTCTACTTTATCTTTATATTCGCACAAATCTTCAATAATGCACGATCCACATTTGGGTTTTCTTGCAACACAGGTATAACGGCCGTGTAAAATTAACCAGTGGTGTGCATCGAGTAAGAACTCTTTGGGTATGAGCCGAACGAGCCTTTGTTCGACTTCATCGACGGTTTTACCTGGGGCAATTTTAGTGCGGTTAGAAACGCGAAAAATATGAGTATCGACTGCCATTACAGGATGGCCAAACGCTGTATTCAGTACAACGTTGGCGGTTTTTCGCCCAACTCCGGCGAGTGCTTCTAATGCTTTACGATCATCGGGCACTTCACTGCCATGAAGGTCAATCAGCGACTTACAGAGTTTTATAACGTTCTTGGCTTTGGTATTAAATAAACCAATGGTTTTTATGTATTCTTTTAAGCCTTCTTCACCCAATGCATAGATAGCCTCTGGGGTATTGGCAACTGGAAAGAGTTTGCGCATGGCTTTATTCACACTAACATCAGTCGCTTGTGCCGATAATACAACGGCAACTAACAGCTCAAAGGGGCTGCTGTATTCTAACTCAGTTTCTGGGTTTGGGTTTTCGTTACGTAAGCGGGTAAAAATTTCGGTGCGTTTAAGCTTGTTCATGGTGACGCTTTTTCTAAAAAGTATGCCGTAGAGAATAAACCCCGTACGGCATAAATGAAAGTGAGTACTAGGTTATTTCAATACTCGACTTTTGAGAGGATTGGCTTTTGGCGACTGAATTAAGTGTTTTTTCATTCTCTAGGTTTTGCGTTGCTTGAACTTTATTTGGTGTCGCTTGAACTTTATCGGGTGTGTTGCTGTTTTTATTTCGATCTAAAAACATCAGTAGTGGAGGCAGAAATAGGAAGTCGACCAACAGAGCCATTAAAATAGTCACCGCTAATAACATGCCCATATTATTACTGGGATGGAAGTGTGAAAACTGCATCACCATAAAGCCACCCACCAAGACCGCGGAAGTCACTAATAAGGCGTTGCCCACGGTACTGAAGGCATAGCGAATTGCATCTTCGGTATCAAGACCTTGTTCACGGCGGGCGCGTAGATACTTGCTTAAAAAGTGAACGGTATCATCAACCACGATTCCCAAACTTAAACAGACGACCACGGATACGGCGGTATCAATTTGGCCATTAATCATTCCCCAAATCCCGTAGGCCAGTATCGCGGGCATAATATTAGGAATTAAGCTGATGATGCCTATTTTAAACGAGCGTAAGGCGAAAATGAGTAAGAATGAAATAAGTACCAGTGCAATGGAAGTACCGTTCATCATGCTGCCTATATTGCGGAAGGTGAGATTGGCAAAGACAACGTCTAAACCAGTGCCTTCTTCAACATGAATAGCAGGGGCATTTTCTTTTAACCACGCGATGGCTTTTTGTTCGAGTTCTAAAATGTAGATAGAGTCGGCTTTATGGAAAGACACCGTTAATCGAGACGCTGAGCGTGAATTATTAATGGTATCGTCTAACCCTAGTCCCAGCGGAAGAGATAGCTCGTATAAGAGTAAATATTGCGCGGCCAGTTCTCTGCTTTCAGGAATTTTGAACCATGCTTCGTCATTAGCATGCAGATTTTTATTCAGGCGCTTAATTATATCAGTGATGCTGTCGACGTTAGACACTTTATCTTGCGTCAGCAGCCATTCAGCAAAGTCATCGGTTTGTTGTAGGTAGTCAGGGTTATTAATACCATTTTCTTCTTGGCTATCCAGTACAAAGAAAATTCGATGTAATCCGCCCAAAGTTTCATTGGTGGCTTCAATGGTATTTCGTACTTCAAAGGACGTATCGAAGAACTCATGCCAGCGTTCGGTAATCGTATTTCTATTCAGTTGGCTACCCACTGCTACGATTAAGCATGCCATAAAAATGAAGAGTGGCTTATAAAAACGCAGAACAAAATTTGCAAACTTCTGCATGGCCGAGGGCTTGTCACTCTCTGCCTTTCCTTTAGGTGTAGGCATTAATGCCATCATCGCGGGTAAGAATGTGATGCTGTAGATCCAGGCGAAAAATACACCTGCGGCAATCATATTTCCCATGTCGCGATAAGGAGGAGAGTCACTGGTATTCAAGCATAAAACACCAATGACGGTGGTAATACTGGTAATAAAAACCGGTGAAAAGTTAATGCGTAATGATTCTTTAATCGCTTCGATCTTGGGTCGGCCATGATTCAGCTCGTAATAATAACTGATCAATATATGAATCGTATCGGCCACGGCAATGGTTAAAATTGCCGTTGGGACAAAGCCTGTTGGCGGTGTCATGGTGAAGCCTAACCAACCGAACAGCCCCATGGTTGAAATAACAGAAAAGGTAATAATCGTCAGGGTGAGCAACATACCCGAAAATGTACGCAGTAAAATAATCATGATGATGATCATGACTAAATACGAAAGCCCAAGTAGGTTTTCAATATCTTGCTTGATGGCTTCGCCCATGGTGACGTTAGAGGTCAGAGAGCCGCCGACTAATATATCAAAGTTCGGATAGTCTGGACGAATACGCTCGGCTAAATCTCTGGCCGCGTGAACGACTTCTTTTGACGTTAGCATTGTTGTGCCATCTGGCAATACAACACGTACATTGACACCTGTTGAAGCACCGTCTTCTGATATTAGGTTGTTAAGTAACGTAGGCTCAGAAAAGGTATTGTCTTTAATTTTGGCCAACTTATCGGTGGTTAGATCTTGCGAATCGTAATAAAGATAATCGATCATCAAGTCGTCATCTTCGACATCGGTATGTTGATAATTTTGCAATGAGGTGACGCGTTGAGAGTAAGGTAGTTGCCAGCCTTCGTCGGTGAGCTGTTCGATCAGGGCAAGCCCTTGCTGGTTAAATAAATCACCTTCTTTTGTATGAATATAAAAGAAAACACTGTCTTGCTTTGAGAAGGTTTTTTCCATTTCTTCAAAGGCAAGTAGCTGTGGATTGTCGGGGCCAAAATAAGCTCTAAAATCGCTGGTAAAAATGAGTTTTGTTGCGCCGTAACTGATGATGATAACCATTAAAATGGAAAGGCTGGTAATCCATTTACGTTGGGCAATGATCCAGTGAATATATTTTTCTAGCATAATAATTATTTTTATAGCGTTATGAAGTTCTTTTATTCTATGGCGCTATGGAATGCATGCAAGGTGAATAAAGGACTATTTCATTAGAAAAAGGCCCAGAGGCAAGACAGAATTTGGATAATGTCCATAACACACGTATAACGTATTAATTATGTGAGTATGCCGTTGTGTGAATGATTCAAGCGAACGCTTAAAATGAAGGATTGAAATGACAAAAAATGTTTGGGTTTTAATGATCGCGCAAGCTTTTGCAATGTGTGCAGCACCCTTGGTGGTGTTTGCTGGTGGTTTAATTGGACAGCAACTGGCGATAAATAGTAGCTTTGCGACGTTACCGGTTGCGGCGATGGTGATTGGAACCGCCTTGGCGGTTTATCCGGCGGCGATGTTGGCCAGTCAAAAAGGACGTAAAGTAGTATTCCTGGGGGCAATGGTCATTGGAGTGTTGGCTTCGTTATTGGCGGTTTATTCTTTGCAGATTGAAAGCTTCTCAGCCTTTGTGATGGCGGCTGTTTTAGTCGGTATTGTACTGGCGTGTATTCAGCAATTCCGCTTTGCTGCGATGGAGAGTGTGGCTGTGGATTTAATGCCGGTTGCGGCTTCTCGATTGTTATTGGCAGGCATAATTGCAGCCTATTTAGGGCCAGAGTTAGTGACTATAGGGCAATCGATACATGAGCAAACCTTTACTGGGGCTTTTTATCTGTTAGCCGGGTGCTTTGTTGTTGCGTTTTTTTTGCTGCTTTTGGGGTACGAGAATATCGAACTCAAGCAAGAAGCTGGTGAGCAAGTTCAAAGAAGCTTTGCTGAGTTGCTCTCTAGTCCAGGCATTTTATTAGCCATGGGTAGTGCGTCGGTAGGTTTTGCAGTAATGAGTTTTATCATGACCGCGACGCCCATTAGTATGCATGAATTGAATCATTACAGTTTAGAAGAGACAAAATGGGTGATTCAAAGTCATATTATGGCGATGTTTATACCGTCGTTATTCTCTGGCTGGTTAGTCCGAAAACTAGGGTTTACCAATATGATGTGGGCCGGCTTGGGTATTTATCTGGTATGTCTGTTGATTGCTTATTGGGATCAAGCCTTGGTGCATTATTGGTCAGCACTCGTATTGTTGGGCTTAGGTTGGAATTTATTATTTGTGGCGGGAACGGCTTTATTGCCGCAAATGCATCAAACGAATGAAAGTCATCGTGTACAAGGATTGAATGATTTGATGGTCTTTAGTGCGCAGGCGATTGCATCGCTAGGTTCTGGGGTATTATTGCTGCTATTAGGCTGGCAGGGCATTATGTGGGTCGTTCTGCCGATGATCGCAGTGCAAGTGTTGCTACTATTGAATTGGCAGCGCGTTAACCGCCTGCAAACGGCTTAAGTAAAGCTCAGGTTAGTAAAGCTCAAGGGGGCTATTATGAGGCTCTTTTTTAAAAGCTTCATTTTTAAGCGCTCCTTTTTTAAGCGCTACTCTAGTTTAAGGACTCTTCTTCAGGGGTATATTGCAACGCGCTTTTACTGGTGGATTCTGTATAGCCACTGCGGATAATACCGATCACGGTTACTAGACCGCCTAATAGAACGCTGCTTGCAAAGAGTGTATAAAGCAAAACCATGATATTTCCCCTAGCGGTGAGTGACTTTACTTACAGCTTAGATGATGTTTCAGGCTTTGCTTTTATACTTTGACTATTGAACCTGACAAACAGGTAGCAACGACATATCAAGTCTTAGTCTTAGTCTTTAAACTTATGTCTTTAAACTTATCTTTCTAAATTTTAGTATTTAAGTCTTAAAACCTTAAAACCATTTCCTTGAACCACAGACTCTACGCTATGGCAGCTTTTCTCAGCCCACTGTTCATAAGCAAGCTGGCGGTTAGCCACAATCCACACTTCGCCTCTTGGCAATAGATGTTGTTTTGCGGTACGGATCAACTGTTGAGCAAAGTTGTAGTCCGTCTCTTTACCTTGGTGAAAAGGAGGGTTGCAGATAATCGTATTGAATTTCTTGGTATTGCTTAAACCATCGCTGACAAATACTGGGCAATCAAGGCCGAACTTCTTGGTATTAAACTCTGCCGATGTTAATGCCATGCCATCAATGTCGACCATTTCGACATACAGCTCAGGTTGACGCAATTTACAGGTAATACCAATGATACCGCTACCGCAGGCAAGATCTAACACACGTCCGCGCTTGTTTAGGCTGATATTGTCGAGTAGCAGCTTAGTGCCTACATCAAGCTTACCGGTATTGAAAACCCCAGGGTACGTCGAAAACTCTAACGCATCACCGTCTAAGTTATCGTAAGAGAAAGTACTGAGTTCTTTCTCCCAGCTGAAATCATCTATGGGGGTTAGCTTAAATGACCACAATGAACATTTGCGCGCCACATCCAGCTTGATAACCTCTTCACCAAAGTCTTTTACTGCATTGTTTAAACTTTTACCGCCAGCATCGTTAGCGGCCAGTAGATAAACGGTTGTTGGCTGTTTAATTTGGCTAGCCAACCAGCGTAAAAGACTATGGCCAAACGCTTTAGATTTTGGCCAATACAGTAAGGCTGATGCAAATTCATGCTGCGTAGGTAAACCAAATTCAGAGCGCAGACTTTGCTTCTCGCAGGCCTGATGAATGCGCGCATCAAAGTTAATTATCTGGCAATTATGTGGCTTAACCAATTGAAATAGGCCCTGATCAAGCGGAGGGTTCACTGTTAATAATTGGTCGTTAATTATTTCTGGATTACGCAGTAATAATTGGTTTATCGGTAAAGAGGTCATAGGTACGCGGTGCCGGATAGATAAGGATGAGAGCGAGCGAGAAGAACAATAAAGGTAATTATACTGCACTAGCGAGTGGTTATCATACCACTTGCTAGTGCATTAAAGCTTAGTCGTGCATTAAAGCATGTAGCTAACGTTACTCTTTATATGCCGCCGCTGATTTTAAAATAGCAGCACGAGCCGCATCGGCATTTTCCCAGCCTTCAATCTTCACCCACTTGCCTTTTTCAAGATCTTTGTAGTTCTCGAAGAAGTGAGCGATTTGGTCTTTTAATAATTGAGGTACATCGTCGATATCTTGGATATCGTTATACAAAGTGGTCAATTTCTCGTGAGGAACGGCTAATAGCTTTTCATCACCGCCAGCTTCGTCTGACATTTTTAAAACACCAACTGGACGAGCGCGAATTACTGCACCTGGTACAACGGGGTATGGTGTAATGACGAGTACATCAAGGGCATCGCCATCATCTGCAAGGGTATTGTTGATGTAGCCGTAGTTTGCTGGATAAAACATCGGTGTTGCCATAAAACGGTCAACTAGCAATGCATCCATATCTTTATCAATTTCGTACTTAATAGGTGACGAATTGGCTGGAATTTCGATTGCTACATAAATGTCGTTTGGTAAATCTTTACCCGCAGGAATAGTATTATAACCCATGATAAATCCTATAATTGGCGTTCAGTGGTAATGAATCATTTCATAATATTATTATAAACTGATCTGTAGTCGCTGTCAGTTATACAGTAGTAAATCCGTGCTAACTCAGACTTAAATCATGATCGCTAAACTCCAGATAGTTTACCTGTCGCGTTATTACGCCTAGACTCACTATTAATAGTTAATGATTAATAGTGAATAGTCGATATTAGTGAAATATCTGCTCGGGAGCTTTATTTGTGAATAGGGTTTTGTTGTCTCTTGTGATTGGGTGTTGTATTGCGCCCCCTGCGTTAAGTGAAACGCTGAATCCTGATAGTAATCCGGGTTTTAGAGAGGGTTTTAGTGAGGGGGCTAGTAAGAGCTTTAGTGATGATTTTGCTGATGACTTTTCAGAAAGCATGGGCTGGGAAGAATCCATACTCGGTGAAGAGTTACCTACGGTACTCACCGCCTCTCGTTTAAAGCAGCCCAAAGCCGAAGTGCCCGCCAGTATTACGGTGATTACGGCTAAGCATATTAAATTGTGGGGTGTTAGAACACTGCCCGAATTGATGAAGTTTGTGCCTGGTATGTTTGTAGGTCATGCGGATGACGATAACAATGCCTCGGTCGCTTACCATACCTCGAACCCCAATATTATGCGCCGTTTACAGGTGCTGGTGGATGGACGGTCTGTGTATAAATCGGCAATTGCCACCGTTATCTGGGATGACATCGGTCTAGCGATTGAAGATATTGATCGAATAGAAGTAACCCGCGGACCGAATGCTGCTTTATACGGCGCAAATTCCTATTTAGGCGTTATCAACATACTAACCAAGCACCCAGAAGACAGCCAAGGCACTCTGGTTTCTTGGCGTAAAGGCAATAATGGCACGCAGGATGTCCACTTTCGTCATGGTTTAAGCTTTGACTCAACCAGCTTACGAATCAGTGGCTCAGTAAAAGCAGATGAAGGCTTTGACGGCGAAGACTCTACTGGCCCAGACGCTCAGCGAGATGGGCGTAAGCACGGTTTTATTAATGCCTATATTAATCATCAGCTTGATGAAACCTCTAGTGTAGATGTTCAGATGGGGTATAAATCGGGTAAGACCGAAATGAGAGCAATCGATTTTAATTACGAGCCACCTGATAAAACCACAACTAACGGTTACGTCTATGGGCGCTGGCAAAAGGAATTTTCTAGTCAGCACCAATCTCACTTACAGGTGTATTGGCAGAAAGAAGAAAAAAAACAGTCCATGAAGGTACTGGCCCCTTCGATTGTATTCGAAGACAGTATGATTGCCCTGCATAAAAGTAATCCGGCTTGGGCCACCATATTTACGGGTATACCGCCTATTTACAATGACAGCTCGGTGGTTAGAGATATCGTTGATAATTTGAAAGATGGGACTGTCTATGCGCCAGCCGATCTGATGGCCATTATTTTTGCACTGACTGAAAGAGAAGTTAATATCACCCAGCGAGATCTAGACTTAACAAAAGCAGTTTTGGATGGTATACCGGATTTGGCAAATGACTTTCCTGAGTTGATTAGGGGGGAAACTGATCTTGATTTAGCGGAGCAGAGAGTCGATATTGAATGGCAAGATACCATGCGTTGGTCAGATTCATTGCGAACCGTATCAGGTATTAGCTATCGTCAAGACTCGGCGTATTCTCGAACCTATTTTAATGGTGCGGTTAGTAATGATACTTGGCGCGCGTTTTTAAATGCAGAATATCGTGCACAGCCTTGGTTAACGTTTAATGCTGGTGGCATGTATGAATACGAAACCCACAATGTTGAGGCTTTTTCACCTAGATTGGCCGCCAATTTCTTAATTGATTCACAGCAGAGTATTCGATTAGTGGCTTCACAGGCGGTTCGCTCACCTGACTTACTTGAAACGCAACCAGAATATATTATTACCGTTACAGAGCTCGATACGAATTATTTAGGTTTTAGCGAAGCCGAGTTTTATCAGAAAAAGATCTCAGACGACGATGAAAAATCTCTTAAGTCTGAAAAAATAACCAGCTATGAATTAGGGTATTTTGTGGCCGGCCATATAGCGGATACACAAACAGAATTAGATATTAAAATCTTCCGTGAAGAAATGAGGGACTTAATCTCTGACCCTATCACGCTGCAGTCAGATTTAATCAGTAATAATAATGAAGCCGATGTCAATGGCATTGAATTCCAACTTGCTAGCCAGATAAATGAGCATCACTCTTTATGGCTTACCCATTCATATCTCAATATTGATAGTCGGTATGTCGGTAACAGTTTATCCGATGAGGAAGTTGATCGGGTAGAAAAACTAGAAAAGAAACTAAGTTCAAAAGGAAGTAGTGTTATAAGCTGGATGTATAACTCTGCATCTTGGTCTGCAAGTTTGAGTTATTTCAATCAGGACAGAGAGACGGTCAATAAACCGTATGAAAGGTTTCAATTAAATTTATCTAAGCCTTTTATGATTGCCGGATTAAATGCCGAAGTATCCTATTTTATTCAGCATAATAGACAGCCAGAAATGCCTTTGGTTTATAAAAACCAGCTTCATTCAACTCCCAATATTTATTATGCCCAGCTAGCGGTAGAATTTTAGAGAGTATGATTTGCACGGATGCAGAGATTATATGATGTTGTATATACGAATATTAATATTGCTTTTATGCTCTTGGCCGCTAATGGCGGCGCAAGAGACCAAGGTTCAGAGTAGTTCTGATAAAGCGAGCTTAGCGCAAGATAAAATTGTCTTAGTGGCTGAACGGCTTAGCCCTGCGTTGAATAAACTTATTTCAAATTTAAGAGCCAGCGCCCCTCAATTTTCTTATCAAATTAGTACTGCGGATACGCCAGCCGTTATCTCAGTTAATGATTATGTCATTGTCGTTGGGGCAAAAAAAATTACTCACACTGATTTATCGAAGTACCCAAAACGAATTGGGGTGATGTTAACGGCTCACCAAGCCGAGCTAGCTGATGCTTCCACTTCTATTTATATTGAACCTCCTGTTTCGAGGCAGTTGAAATTAGCCAACTTATTAATTCCTGGTAGTAAAAAAATTGGATTGCTGGTCAGTGATGAACAAGATAAGGCCAATGTTCTTAATCAATTATCTAATGTAGAAAAAGACATGCTGAAAGTTGTTAGCATTGCTGAATACGATAATATTAACCAAGCGCTATTTCATGTTTTAAAGGGAATCCGCCTATTATTAGGGCATTATAATAGTGAGATTTATAATGCTAAAAATATAAAGAACATACTTATTACATCGTATCGCCAGCGAAAAGTACTCATTGGCCCTTCGCGCGCTTATTTAAAAGCGGGCAGTTTCTCGACGACTTTTAGTGATTTATCCCATATCGCTAATAGAATCATAGAAGTTGTAGAGCATCATAAAGCTTCTGACCAGTGGTTGAAGGCCGGTTACAACCCCCATTATCGAATTTTATTTAATGCTCAAGTTGCGCGTTCGTTAAACATTAGAGTATTGAAAGAAGATTATTTACGCCAACAAATGGGGGATGACTGATGTTCAAAATTTCCCATTTGAGTGTCCGTAATAGAGCCTTACTATTAGGACTGTTGCCTGCCCTGATTATGTTTATGTCGTTAATCTCTTTATTTGTTTGGCAAAGAATTGATGATGCTAAAGTTGAAGTTGCAACAGTAGGGCAGGTGCTATCCAGTCAGTTGGCAGCATCTATTGAATACCCCGTTATATCAGGCAACTTTAGTTTGTTAGCGCCGTTAGTTGATAATGCAATTAAGGCACCAGCTGTTGTTAGAGTCACGATTACCACTCCAGATGAAAACGTCATCTATCAACGTGTTATGAAAGAATATGACTCTCTTGACCCTAAAGACATAGCTTTATATCAGAGTACGGTGAGCCAAGAACAGGAAGTTTTTTCTGAGTTCTCAGAATTTGATGATATCAATAATGCCAATTTTGTACGGACAGATATTGCTTATGTCAGCATTGAATTGAGTTACGTTCTTGGCCGTGATCGAGCGTTAATCATTGTCGGTAAGGCGATTGTTTGGGCGAGTTTTATTCTTGGTCTGTGTTTACTGTTGGCACACAGAATGGCTAATTCAATCGCTCGTCCTATTGAAAAAGTATCGTTAGCCTTATCTCAAATTGCCCGAGGGAACTATGAAAGCCAAATTGAAGTGACTGCACGCGCTGAAATTGGAGAGCTACAAAAAGGGGTTAATGCAATGGCGGTTGCCTTGCAAAAATCTGATGAAGCACATGTTGCTTCGATAGAAGAAATTGAAATTGCCCGCTTAAAAGCGGTAACTGCGAATAAAGCAAAAAGCGAATTTTTAGCAATCGTCAGTCACGAGTTAAGAACACCCATAAATGGTGCTATGGGTGCTATACAGCTTATCGAGCAACAAAAGAATAGTTCAATTGAGCCTTTGGTTGATATTGCTGATCGCAGTCTGAATAACTTATTAGAACTCGTCGAGGATATGCTGACACTGGGATCTTTGGAGAAACGAGAGCAATCCCTAAACCTTGAACCAACATCAATTCCTGAGTTATTACAGCATACCTTGCTGGAGCTCGAAGAAAAGTCTCGATTAAATAATAATCAATTAACGATCTACATGGATGGTTCAGTTAACGATGAGTTTGTAGAAATTGATGGTATAAAGTTTCGTCAATTAGTGAGGCACCTATTAGGTAATGCGGTGAAGTTTACTCAAGGCGGCTGCATTTATTGCTCTATTTATATAGAGAATACCTCGTCAGGAGTAAGCTTAAGGTTAGATATTAGTGATAATGGTATTGGTTTCCCTGAAGAGCATAAAGAAGCTATGTTCGAATCATTCCGACAATACGATACCTCGTTAACGCGAAAGTTTGATGGATTAGGTATCGGTTTGTCGATTTGTCAGGATATTATTTGTTTGATGGGGGGGCGTTTATCGGTGATGGATAATAAGCCAACGGGTACTTCCATAAACTGCTCAATGCCAATTCAATTAGCGGCCTTAAAAGAAGGGAGCTTAATCGCTAAAAAGTTACTGAGTGATAAGTTCGAGAATAGAAAAATACTTATCGTCGAAGATAATAAAGTAAATAGCATGGTTGCGGATAAGCTATTACGGAATATGAAGCTGTTACCGACGTGTGTCAGCTCGGGCGAGAGCTGTATCGAAATAATGGCCCAAGAAACCTTTGATTTGGTATTCATGGATTGCCAAATGCCAGGGATGGATGGTTTTGGAACGACTCAGGCGATAAGAGAATTAGAAGTAGAACTTAAGCGAAAGTCGGTTCCTATTGTAGCGCTGACTGCCAATACGTCTGCCGAAATTCGCCAGCAATGCTTACGCGCAGGCATGTCGGACTATATGGCCAAACCAATTAAAATGGAAATTCTATACGATATGCTGGCGCGTTGGATTTGAAGGCTATTTCAAACTGACAACGTATTCATGGCTGTGTCAGCGTGTTAATCTTAACGATATTAAATGAATTGACTAACTTAACGGGATTTAAATATGCGCGAGCAGCTTGGAGATTCAGTAGAAATAATGAAAGAGCGTATTGAGGATATAAATATGGGCAGTGGCTTACGTAAAGCGATCATGGCTGTTGTGATCATTTATTGTTTGGTTGCACTTATACTAGGTTATATATGGTCTTCTGAACCTGAAAACTTCTCGGTTCAACAATATGCCGGTGCTTATGCTGAAGAGTTAGGTGTTGAGCCTGTAATTGGCTTTACAACATCGGTGACCTTGATGAAAATTGCTGAAACCATGCTAGACAAGCCAGGTGGTTATTTAAGTAATGACATTATGCTACCGGGTATTTGGTTGGATAATATTCCTAACTGGGAGTATGGCGTATTGGTTCAGGTACGAGATCTTTCTAGAGCATTGCGTAAAGACTTTAGCCGTTCACAAAGCCAATCAACTCAGGATAAAGATTTAGAAATCGCTGAGCCACAGCTTCATTTTGATAATGATTCTTGGGCCGTGCCTTCAACAGAAAGTGAATATCGCCGTGGTATTACTGCTTTAGGTAATTATAGTAAGCGACTGACTAATCCAGCAGATGATAAATCCCAATTTTATGCGCGTGCCGATAACTTAAGCCAGTGGTTATTAGATGTGGAAACACGCCTGGGTAGCTTATCGCAGCGTTTAAGTGCGTCAGTAGGCAAGCGCCGTTTAAATACTGATTTGGCAGGGGATACCGCATCTCGTCAATCAACGGCGAATGCTGATGATCAGGAAGTGAAAACGCCTTGGACTGAAATTGATGATGTTTTTTACGAAGCTCGCGGCGCTTCATGGGCATTGTTGCATATTCTAAAAGCGATCGAAGTTGATTTTAGAGCCATTTTAGAAAAGAAGAATGCTTTGGTCAGTGTGCGTCAAATTATTCGTGAGCTAGAAGGGACGCAAGAAGCGATGGGCTCACCGATGATCTTAAATGATACGGGTTTTGGGTTGTTTGCTAATCATTCATTGGTGATGGCTTCGTATATATCTCGCGCGAGTGCGGGTATTAGCGACCTTAGAACACTGCTTACTCGGGGTTAAATATAGGAGCAGGTGTTATACGGCTCTCATATTGATGCGTGATAGATAATCAAAAAGGCTACTCTGCGGAGTGGCCTTTTTGTTAAGTTAAGAATGAACGATGATTAATAGATTGTTTAGTCAAATTTAAAGCAAAAAAAACCACCCAAACTATAATTCCTCCTGTTATCGCATAGCAATAAAAGTCAGTATTAAGCCAAGGTGGTAAAAGAGAGAATCGACTAGATAAATCTAATTGAGCTCTCCACCGTCAAAACATGATGATCCAATCCCCTAGGGACTGAATACAAAACAAATGATGACAGCTTGGCTTAAATAGTTCAATGGTTGTCTTTATAAGTCACTTAGTAAAGATTGTGTAATGTGAGTGTTTTTTATACAAAAAACGATCATTTCGGTGCTTTCTTCAAAAACTGTTAATATTAGCCCCCTCTTTTTTCCTTAGTGATACTCTTTCTATGCGCTTAAGTATTGAACACACCATTCGACAATTCACCGAGCAGCTGGCTGAGCTGAGTGAAAGTGCAAAGCTTGATGTCGAATTATTATTGGCGCATAGCCTAGGTAAAGATCGCACGTTTTTATTTACTTGGGCTGATCAAATAGTGACGGAAGGGCAGGAGCTTCAATTTAAGGCGCTATTCTCTCGTCGTTTAAACGGTGAGCCGATTGCTTATATTTTAGGTCAGCAAGCATTTTGGGACTTGGAATTAAAAACCGCTGAGCATACCTTGATACCGAGAGCGGATACCGAGACATTAATTGAGTGGGTGTTAGAGCTGGCTGATTCATTACCAGAACAGACCCGTGTTATTGACTTAGGCACTGGAACCGGCGCGATAGCATTGTCGCTGGCGTACGAATTTCCCCGATGGGATGTTCAGGGTGTGGATCTAATTCCTCAAGCGGTTGCGCTGGCTCAGCAAAATGGGCAACTCAATCAGTTAGAATGTGTTCGATTTTATCAAAGTAGCTGGTTCGAAGAAGTAGAAGGACAGTTTGATTTGATTGTCAGCAACCCACCTTATATTGATCCTGAAGATAAGCATCTTGATCAAGGGGATGTTCGCTTTGAACCAAAGTCTGCGTTAGTTGCTGATAATAAGGGACTTGCTGATCTGGAATTAATTGCTCAGCAAGGAAGAGATTTCTTGGCTGAGGGAGGTTGGTTATTAATGGAGCATGGATATGATCAGCAAGATGCCGTACAGCAGCTACTCTGTAATCTAGGATACCAAAACGTTGCTACGCGCATTGACTTGGGAGGAAACCCGAGAATAACGGGTGGACAGTTTTATAAGGGAGAAACATCGTGAGTGATCGTATTACTGGGCAAGGTGATGCTGGGCAAAATAATTTTGTGTCGCCTGAAACTGAAATAGAAAGCACAATGAATGACAGTGATTTATTGCGCTATAGCCGCCATATATTCTTACCTGAAATGGATATTGAAGGTCAGCAAGCGTTATTAAACAGTCGTGTGCTCATTATTGGTTTAGGCGGATTAGGCAGTCCAGCTTTGCAGTATTTAGCGGCTAGTGGTATCGGTAACTTGTTTTTAGTTGATGATGATGTGGTTGAGTTATCGAATGTGCAGCGCCAGATTTGTCATGGCACCGACGATGTAGGAAAAACAAAGGTAAGGTCAGCGATAGAAGAAGTTATGCGTGTTAATCCAACGATATTTATCGAAGGCTTTGAACAGAAAGCGGACGCAGAATTTCTAAATAGTTTACTACCCAATATTGATCTAGTTGTTGATTGTAGTGATAACTTTGATATTCGCTATCTAATCAATGACGCCTGTATTGCTCATAAAACCCCTTGGGTATCAGGGGCTGCTGTGGCCTTACAAGGGCAGGTAATATGTTTTGATCCACGATTAGATGATCAGCCTTGCTATCGGTGCTTATATCCGCAAGCAGGGGATGAGCAGGTGAACTGTTCTACGAGTGGGATTTTGGCACCTGTAGTAGGTGTTATCGGAGTACTGCAGGCGCTGGAAGCGATTAAGATATTAACCGGCATTGGCAAGCCAATCTTAGGGCGTTTACAAACGTTTGATGCCTTAGAGGGCCAATGGCGTAGCTGGGGCTTAAATAAAGATGCTGCTTGCACCGCGTGCAATCGATAGTACTTGCTAATTAAAGCCTGGGGAAAGGTAAAACTTAGCGCGATTAAGCGCTAAGTATAAATTCTTGCCAAGAAACTAAGGCATCCTGAAAATCTTCTAAGCCACATTCTGCATGCGACTCATCTTCATAAACGTTGGTATTTTCTGGCAGTTCTTCATCGACTTCTAAGCCTAAAGACAGCGCTACAACCTCCACGTCTTCTTGATTCATTCGTAGGCGGTATTCGGTGCCTTCGATCAGGCGTTGCTCAATGCGGCGGTTGATAAGTTGGTCGACAATATCGACTAATTCTTCAATGCGCTGCTGGTTCGCGCCCAGCTCATCATTAAACCAAGTGCCCATGGCTTCATGGCCCATTGAAAACTCAGCAATCGGTTTGTCGTATTCATTAAAGGTAAAATCGTAATCCACAGAATTCTCTATTGTGGTAGAAGAGGATGGTCATTCTACCTTAAAACGCCCTCTCATGCCCAAGTCTTACTTTCTTTTTAGTATCTCTATAACGAAAAAAGCCGCTTACAAAGTAATTTATAAGCGGCTTATCGATTCTTTCTGTAATGTTTAACAGGACAGAATATAGGGCGTTTATTCTTCGCCAAATAACGAGCAGTCAATTAGGTCGCACAAGCAGTGAATGACTAACAGGTGAACTTCTTGGATGCGAGCGGTTACTTCAGAAGGCACTCGAATTTCAATATCGTTTTCGGTCAGCAGTGCGGCCATATTACCGCCGTCTTTACCCGTTAATGCGACGACTTGCATATCACGGTCATGAGCGGCTTTGATTGCTTCAATCACGTTTTTAGATCCGCCACTGGTTGAGATGGCTAATAATATATCGCCTTCGTTACCGAGAGCTCTAATCTGTTTTGAGAAGACTTCGTTATAGCTGTAGTCGTTAGCGATCGAGGTCAGTGTTGATGTGTCGGTAGTTAATGCAATGGCCGGCAAAGAAGGGCGCTCGCGCTCGAAGCGGTTTAGCATCTCAGATGAAAAATGCTGTGCATCACCGGCTGAGCCGCCATTACCACAGCTTAAAATTTTGCCGCCGCTTACAAGACTAGCAACCATCATACCCGCTGCATGTTCTATATAAGGGGGTAATAGTTCCGCTGCTTGGGCTTTTGTCTCAATACTGGCATTGAAATGCTGCAATAAACGATCTTGCACGGATAACGCTCCAAAAGAGTGTGTTCTTAATAAGTTATCATCATACGAAAATCTAATGCCAGCGGGAAGGACTTTGAGAAGGTTTCTCACTAAAAAGCATTTTTAATCCACAATATCTCATTTTGGCCCTCAATACCGACAACATCAAAGCGACAAGCAGGAGGTGTATTGCCAAAGTGTTGCAGTAAATAATACTCAGCTGCGCGGCGTAGCTTTTTTTGCTTACCGGCGGTGATACTCGCGAGGGCACCACCGAATTCTTTGTTTTCTCGATAGCGTACTTCAATGAATACCAAATAATCTTGGTTTTGCTTAGTAGCGTCTTTCATTATTAGATCTATTTCACCGCTTTTGCAGAGAAAATTACGCTCGATCAACTCAAACCCTTTAGCGTTTAAGTACTCCTCTGCTAAGCGTTCTTTATCATCACCCTTAATGCGCTTTTCGGTTCGTTTATCGTCTTGGGTAAACCACATAGCAATCCTTGCTGAGTTTCATTTTATTTATTCTGATCTAAATTGATCGCGGTAGGACGTCCTCTTTTGAAGATGGCGAACGGCATTTTACGATGAATTTTTCCTTGTTCATCTATTGATAGGTCACCGGTTACACCAAATATTCTACTATGAGGTAAGGCCGATAGCTGTTTTAGTCTAGGATATAAACGGAAAGCGTCGACGCCCATCGCGTACAAGCGAGCATAGTTGCCCTTTGCACGTTTTTGGTTGGCCTCGACCACCGTCTTTAGTTCGGAGCTTTCTAATAACCAAGGTAGATCAGTAAATTGAATGCCGTTTAAGTCGTTATCTTTTTTACGATTTGGCTTACCAGAATATATCTGTGAGGTCGAGAATACCGGTAAGTCACCGGCGAAATTAAAATCAAACATCGGCCGAATCTGTCGGCCTTGCTTAGGAAGTGCAACTAAGAATACCCAATCAGCATCTTGGCGACGGCGTGGTTCAAACTCAATGGATTCACGCATTAGGCGGCGGATTTCTTTGTAGCGTTGTTGGCTATCGTCGACGTTTAACAGCGCTTTGATTTCTGGATTGTAGTCTTTCTTTTGCTTATAAAAACGTCTTTCGGCAATGTTTCCACCTAGATCTAACCAGCGTTCTTCGAAGGCTGCATAAATACGCTTGCCCCATGAATTATCGGGTGACAGGGCTAATACACGACGATGACCAAGTTGAAATGCGCGTTCTGCAATGAGGCGAGCTTCATCTTCGGCGGCTAAACCGAATTGGTAAAAATTATCAGGCTGCTCCCCCAGTGCTAGCAGATCAGAGTAGTTCAGTGCCAGAGTGGGTAAAGGCAGTGTTTCAAATTTTGCGAGCGCATTAACATTCTTTTTATCCAGTGGGCCGATCACCCATTCAGCTTCTAGTGCAACGGCATCATCATAGGCTAGGTTTATGCTGCCAGAAGCTTCTGTATCAATAATACTGATTGTTGGCACTTCATAGCCCTTCTGCAAGGTTTGATAATACGCGGCCATAAAACCTTCACGAACGGCTTGGCCGCTGCTCGCTAAATTGCCCGTTAATGGCAAAAGTAAGGCAATGTGCTTTGGCTGCTGCTGCGCCATTTCTTCTAATAGTGATAAGCCACCAGGCAGTTCAACTGCGGCAGGATGACCAGGGTTATCCAATCGCCACTGATTAACCGCTGCAATATGCCCCGTCAGATTGTGGCTAGTATCTTTTGCAATAGAGGCTAATTCTAACCAGTTGGCAAACTGAGTATTCGGCGCGTTTTTAGCCCACTTCAATAAGTTCTCTAATGAAATGTTAGTCAGGTCTTTCCAAATTTGTTGGTGGTTGGCTGAACGCACTTCGCCTTCCAGAATAGCGGATAGAAAATCACGCTCACGGGCTGCAGTAAGAAAATTACCCCCTAATTCATAGAACTGAGCTTTCAATAAACCAAAGCGAATTTGATCATCCACAGTACTCCGGTTCAGTTGATCACGACTGATGCGGTTAAGTACTTGCTGGGATTGGTCTACATTTTTTTGCTCAATCGAGTATTCAAGGGCGAGTAAATTGTACTGTAGAGTCTCTTCTTTGCTGCGCGCTGCCGTGTTTAGTTGTTGCAATAATGAGTCAGCATTGCGAAACTCCCCAGCATCGATGGCTTGCTTCGCTTGTTCAAGCAGGGTTGATGCTGGAACAGTATTAACTAGGCCATCATCTGTTATCATTTCGCGGCTAGGCTTTTGAGCGCAACCCACTAAGCTCATCAGTACTACAACGATCAATAATTTTTTAGAGTTCATCCTCAATATGCATCCACAGTCTGAACAACAGACGGGCACTCTCTATGTAGTGGCCACGCCAATAGGAAATTTAAACGACATTACCGAGCGTGCAAAAAATACGCTAACGGAAGTCGATATGATTGCCTGCGAGGATACCAGACACACGGGCAAATTACTGCATCATCTTGGTATTCAAAATAGACTTGTTGCGGTTCACGATCACAATGAACGAGACAAAATTGACTGGATTGCGAGCTGTTTAGAAAAAGGCCAATCAATCGCTTTAGTCTCAGATGCCGGAACCCCGCTCATCTCTGACCCTGGTTATCCGTTGGTATCAGGTTTGCGTGAGCGCGGCATGAAGGTTCAGCCTGTGCCGGGCGTAAGTGCCATTATTACTGCATTAAGTGGTGCAGGACTTCCGACAGATCGCTTCACTTTCGAAGGTTTCTTAGCTCATAAAAGCGGTGCCAAGCGTGAGCGCTTAGAAACCTTGGTTCAAGAAACTCGTACCATGGTTTTTTATGAATCAAAGCATCGGATTCTTGATACGTTAAAAGTTATGGCTGAAGTCTTTGGCGCTGATCGAAAAGCATCGGTAGCCCGCGAACTAACAAAAACGTTTGAAACGTATTATTCGGGTAACCTTACCGAAATTCTGGAAGAAATCAGTGCCGACCACCAACAGCAAAAAGGTGAGTTTGTGGTAATGATTACCGGTAACCCTGACCCAGACCCTGCCAGCGCGGTTGATAGTGAAAAGTTGTTTAAGCTGTTATTGAAGGAACTGCCGCCCAAAAAAGCCGCTGCAGTGATTTCTGATTTGACGGGCGAGAATAAGAAAGAGCTTTATCAGCGGGCTTTGGAGATACAGGGGAAGATTTAGGGGCTGCTCAATGTGTTGTTTACGGTGGAGGTGGTAAGGGCTGAAAGCGGTTTACCACCGCAGGCCAAAATCATATTTTTTCTTTCTTTTTCCCTACTTCTTTCCTCCGTGTAGCGAAGCGTCTCCGTGCCCTCTGTGGTAAATCATCTTTGGCTCTTCTGGGTACACTGCCCTCAATCGGGTGATGATCCAATAGTTTTTTGATTTACTTTCTACGAATAACTAATGACAAAATGTTCATTGTTTCGCTACACTAGCGCGGCTATTGCAATAAATGTATGCAATGGAGTAATGGAATATTAAATGAGAAAGAATATGTTAAAACAATCGCTACTTATCTTGGTCGCACTTTCAGGCTTGTCAGGATGCTCTACAATTTATAACGATAGTGCATCAGCGGGTGAAAATGGCCGTTATGTTACTGGTGCTAAAAATGGCCAGGCTGCTATGTATCTTTGCCCTTCTGCTGTAGGTCGTGGTGACTGCAAGCAAATTAACGTGAATATGAAATAAAAGGATTTAAACATGTTAAAAAAGATATATTTGATGTTGCTAGTCGCTATTGTCTTACCTGGTTGCGCTTCTGTGTATACGGGTATTGAATCTGCTGACGAAAAAAATACTTATTACGTAACTGAGTTAAAGCAGAATCCTTTTGGATTATTCTCAGATTTATTATTATGTAAAGCAGAAAGCTCTGATGAAATGACTTGTGAGTCATTGGATTAATTTTTGCTTTTACCGAGGACATAAATAGTATGATTTATGTCCTCGTTAATTAACTTTCTTCTTTACTTCGCACTAAGTCAGACCAAGCTTGGTGATGACTCAGATAAACATTTCCACTCAGCTGCTCAATAAACTGACTTCTCTTTAAACGGTCCATTACAGGCCCTTTCACTTCTGACAAATGAAAACTCATTCCCGCTTCAGTTAGATACAGATTTACAGCTAATAAACTTTCTATTGCGCTAGCGTCGATATCATTAATAGCAGAGCAGGTTAGAACTAAATGTTTCGCCTTTGGATGTAGCGCAACCAGTTCATTTATTTTATCCGCTAAAAATCGAGAATTGGCAAAATACAAACTGGCATCAATCCGTAGTGAAATAATCTTCTCATCGGTAATGACGTTATGGCGTTCGATATTACGAAAATGCTCTGTATTCGGCACTTGCCCTAAAATAGCAACGTGAGGAGAGCTTGAACGGTGAAGATGAAGTCCAATTGAAACAATAATGCCAGCCACTAATCCCCATTCTAATCCTTGTGTTAGCGTCAGTATTAGGGTGATCATTAACGCTGAAAAATCCTTCAAACTGTAGGCAAATGTGCGCTTAATTGCTTGTAAATCAAACAACGTGAGCACGGCGACTAATATCATCGCGGCTAGGGTTACGATGGGTAAATAAAACAAATAAGGCGTTAAAAATAAGCTGCTAAGAAAAATACTGATGGCGGTTAACGCACTGGCCGCGGGTGTTTTCGCACCCGCATTAAAACTCACGGTAGAGCGTGACAAGCTAGCAGACACTGGAAAGGCTGAGCTAAACCCTGCCGATAGGTTGGCGACGCCTAGGGCAATGGCTTCTTGGTTTGGGTTAATACGTTGTCGTTGTTTTGCCGCAAAGGTTTGGGCGGCCGATAACGAGCTGATAAAACCAATGATGCTGATTAATAAGGCCGAATTTAATAAGCCTTTCCAGTCTTGGTTAGAAAGGTTCAATGATTGCCATTCTGGGATTGAAAGAGTCGGTAGGCCGGCAGGAATATCACCGACTACTTTGATTCCATAAGATTGTAGATCGAGAAAAATAACGGTACAGGTAGACAGTATAATGGCAATAACGGGGGTGGATTTGCTTAAGCTGTCGGCTAATAAGTTATTACGACTGATGAAAAAAATTAATCGGCGTAAAAGCTTGGGCATAAAGTATAAGAATAAAAACAGCACGGCAGAGAATAATAATGTGGCGATATTAATCTGATCAAATTTCTGTATGACTTGAAGCAGCACATTAAAAAAATCATCATTCTGAATCGAAATCCCTAAGATGCTACTGAACTGACTAGAAGCGATAATAATCGCTGAGGCGGCAATAAACCCAGTGACCACGGGGAAGCTAATAAAGTTAGTCAGAAAACCTAAGCGAAAGAAGCCAAAAGCTAAAAGGAAAAAGCCACTTAATAAGGCCAAAATTGAAGCCGCGATGAGCATTTGTTCAAGGTTGAAGTTACCGGCAAATAAGCTGGCTAATGCGGTTGCGGTCATAATCGAGGTGATGGCGAATGGCCCGACGGACAGTGGTCCACTTGAGCCAAGTAGGGCATAGGCGATGAGGGGTAATAAACTGGCGTACAGACCCGCTTGTGGCGGTAATCCTGCCAGCATGGCATAAGCAAGTGATTGTGGAATTAGCATCATGCTAATCACAAGTGCGGCGATGCTATCGTCTAAAAATGTCGATTTTTGATAATTTTTTGCCCATTTCAAAAAGGGCAAAAAAGTCTCTGGTTTCCAAGCGCTCATGGCAATCTGCTAATACGGGTATAAAGAGTGAGTATAGCAGATGCGCTTTTATTTTTTCTTGCCTTCCTGTTGCTCGATCTCAACAGGGGTCAGGCCTTCTTTTTTGCCTTTTAGATATTTTAGGTAGGCAGGTATGTGCGTTTTCCCTAAGTATTTATCTAAGTACGGCAAGAACCCCGCATAATTCCCTTTGAATTTTGCATGATGAAAATCGTGATAAACCGGCCCTTCGTAAACCGGAAGTAAGTGTGCAGGATTCCAAGGAATGTCATAACCAATGTGACCATCCGCGCCTTCAAATTGACGAATGATGACCCAGATCCAAATCACATAAATATGCGCACCGATTAAAATCGGGCCTAGCAAGGTTAAGCTTGCCGTTAAAACATATTCAACCCAGTGCATGTAGTTGCCATTAATACCGCAGGTATTACGAATGCGGTGGTGCACGCTGTGGATATTTTTTAATAACCACTTATTTTCATGCATGTAACGATGCATCCAGTAATATAAAAAATCATCGAATAGCACAAAAAATAACAGCTGAGCGAGAATAATATACCAAACGGGTAATTCAGTATTATGCACCCCAGTGAGTTTTAATAACGGCCAAGCGGCAATTAATACGCCGACTAGAATAATGTTATTGATGATGATTCGAGCAATGGAGGGCCAGAAGAATTTTTTAAATTCGAAAGGCTTTTGCTGAATTTTATATTTGCGCAGCGACTCGGGATCAAACCAAGCGATAGCAGTCCACGGAAGTGCGACGGTTAAAAAAGACACCATACTAATCGCCAGTGTCGCCATGGGAAATTGCCAAAACCAAGGGTCGTTGTAGAAGTCGTGCCAGTACGAGAATAAATTCATATTTCACCTGTTGTTATTGTTTTGTGAAAATAAAGTGGTTGAGCAAACTATAATAATGTCAGCCTACTAGGTTCAGTAATTTAGGGAGCGAGTGTGTGAGGCAGGGATGCCTCACTCAAGCCTACAGGGATGTATTTACGGCGGCTCGCGGAGTAAATACTGAACCTAGTCGGCGTTAGGTCGAGACGATTAAATCTTTTATGGGTATTAAGACTTAAGCGTCAAGGTACCAAAATGCAAATCCCCATACGTCACCGTCGGTTTATAACCTGGGAATCCCCAATAACCGGTTAACTCAGATGAATTCGCCATGTTTGGAAATTCGGTATAGTTAGGGTGATTACCCGCAATGGTTTTTTCAACGACCATCGAAATGTACTGCTCTAAACCCCCTTCAAGGGTATTGCCGTTTAAGATGACTTCCATGCCTGTTTGCTTAGCGTATTTTTTCAAGCCAGGAATGCGAGAATTTTCAGGGGCATAACAATCTGGGCCAACGCCATTTTCACTGGTAACTTTTAAGCCTTCAGGGGTATGAGCAACAAAAGAATGATTGCCTTCGGTATGACCTGGGGTGCGAATAAGCGCTAAGCCTTCACCAATCATCACGTCACCATCAAGAAGAATAATGCGATCTTCAGGAATACCCTCTAAACCATTGGGGCAATACCAATCAAATTGCGGCGGCATTAAATTGTTAGCCGATATCCACTCATCACGCATCACCAATAACTTTGCATTAGGTAATAAACCAGGCTGCTTATCATCTCCTAACCACTTACGGATATCTTGAGTATGTAAATGGTCGTAGCTGATGTAATCGACATCTTCTGGGTTAAGCCCTAGCTGTTTTAAGCAGCCTTCAACGTTATTGATTTCTGGCGCAATGAACTTCTTTAATAACCCTTTTGCTGGCCCAGCCTTATCGGTCATCTTTCTGAAATACGGGGTTTCTGCATTACCTTCCACATCGGAAGGCGATAAAAGAATCGTTTTTAAACCTTCTTCCGTTTCTACCTGCACGACAAATAAACGATTCAGAATATGAATGTACGGCATAGGAATAACATTGCAGTTTAAAAAAGCATACTTGCTTGGGTAAGGCGCGCGAATCAGCGGCATGCTGCGATAAAACTTCACCTGCGGCTTCGATAGCATGTCTTCGCGGAAGCTCACCGCGGCTTTACGCATTTCATCTAAGCGATAGTGGGAGGTATGGCAGGTGCGAGCTTTATCAAAGTGGTTAATCGGCTTGATAATGCTGTCTTCAAGGCGGTCTTTGTTACGTGTTTCGGCGGCTATATTCATTCTGTGTACCTGAATTTCTTATTATTGTTTTTATTGTTTTTATTGTTGTCGTTAGTCGTTATTTATACTTAGCTCAAATAATAACCTGCATGTTTTAGATTTTATTGCTTTAATACGACACAGATATAATAAAAAGCGACATGTGGCGATAGATATGAATGAGAAACAAAAGACGGGTTTTGTGGTTGCCGCTTACATTCAGCCCGTCTTAAAGGCCTTTTTAAAGCAAGGAGGGCGACTGTCATCCTTAGCTGATGCAATGGGCGTGAATGATGCTTGGATGCTAGAGCCGCCAGACAAAATCGCTATTGATCAGTACTTCAGCCTGCTATTGCATGCCAGTCAGCTGCTGAATGACGGTCATTTAGGCATTCGTATTGGTCAATATGTGGCACTGGCCAATTTTGATGTATTGGGGCAAGCGTTAGCGAATACGCAATCAAAGTCATTAACCCTTGCCCAAGCCTTACAGCAAGTGATGATATTAGAACGTTTGGTTCACCGCTTGGGGGACTCACGCATTCAAATAGAAGATCAAAACGTTCGCTTGATCTGGCGGGCGCAATACCCACAAAGCAAAGCCTCGCGGCTGGTGGTTGAAAGTGTATTAGCAGGGATGATTCACCTTGCTCAGCAATTAATGGGGCGCTTAATTCCCATACGAGAAATGACGTTTATTCACGAAAAGCCCCATGATTATCGCGCCGATATGTATCAACAAGGCTTCCACACTCAGTGCTTATTTGGTCAAAAGGACAATAGCTTAGTGATTGCGTCGGAGGTGTTAGGATGGCCACTAAAAGAAACGGACAAGCTGCAGTCTCAAGCCCTGAGTACCGATTCGATTGTTGATCAGGTTAAGCATCACCTAGAACAAACCATCATGCACAACCCGAAGCTATTACAAATAGCGGCCATGTTGGGCAAGAGTGAGCGCACTTTGCAGAGAAAGCTAAAAGCTCAGGGGGTTAGTTTTCAGCAAATATTGTCGGATGTTCGTCATCAGCTGGCATGTGATTATCTGCAATTTTCAAATTTGACTATTTTACAGATAAGTCAGTTGCTCGGCTTTAAGGAGCAGAGTTCGTTTAACCACTTCTTTTTGCAGGTGGTAGGAGTCTCACCACGAGAATACCGATTACAGCCTGTTTAAACAGGATGAAGCATGCATAAACAGGGTGAAGCACAGAAAAAAAAATGGTATTATCCGCGCCGGAGATGCCTAGGCAATCGTCGCTTTTAGTACTTGTACTAAAGGGGGAGGAAAGTCCGGGCTCCACAGGGCAGGGTGCCAGATAACGTCTGGGCGGTGCAAACCGACGACAAGTGCAGCAGAGAGAAGACCGCCGATGGCTCGTTCGCGAGCACAGGTAAGGCTGAAAGGGTGCGGTAAGAGCGCACCGGACCACTGGTAACAGTTGGTTGCAGGGTAAACTCCACCCGGAGCAAGATCAAATAGGCTCTCTTATGGCGTGGCCCACGTTGAGAGCGGGTAGATCGCTTGAGCCTGCGAGCAATTTCAGGCCTAGATGAATGATTGTCCACGACAAAACCCGGCTTACTGGCGTCTCCACCAGTTACCAAGATCCTCTCATGTTTTGCATGAGGGGATTTTTTTTGCCTGCAATAAAGAGATAAGCCGAAGAATGGAATGATTGTCCACGACAACTCTCGATAAAGTCAGGGCTTACTGCTGTCTCCACTTAATACTAAGATCCTCTCATGTTTTCATGAGGGGATTTTTTTTGCTTTTAATAAGGTGAAAAATAGAAAAGCTAAAGTGCAGAATGATTATCCACGACAACTTGATTACGACCGTTTTTCTTGGCTTTATAAAGAAGCTTATCGGCCGCTAAGAACATATCATCAAGACCCTTATCGGCTTTTTCATCTAACGCGACACCGATAGAAGCGGTTATATTGAGAGTATTTCCCTTTGACTCAATGGCTAGACTATCGATGGAATCTCGGATTCGCTCGGCTATGGCAACTGCTGATGAGTACGTTGTATTGGGTAGCAATACGGCAAACTCTTCTCCTCCGATGCGTCCTAATAAATCATAATCTCTGAGCTCTAGTTTGATTGTGCTGGCTACTGTGGTTAAAACAGAATCGCCGCAGGCATGGCCGTAGTTATCATTGATGTGTTTAAAAAAATCTAAATCAATCATTAATAATGAATAACCATAATGCTCACGCATGCAGCGCTTTTGTTCGGCTCTTGCTTGATCTATAAAGTGTCTACGATTGTAGGTATTGGTAAGCGCATCGGTTGAGGCTAAGAAAAATAGCTCTTTCGACATTTCTGTTAAACGGCTTTCGGCATTTTTTTTATCGGTAATGTCAGCCGAAATCATAACAATGCAATCATTACTAACAAGTTGTTCTGATATTAAGTACCAGTTGCCATTGTGTAGATCGACTTCAAAATGTCTATGGTTTTTGCTGCGTCTTTTCTCGGCTGCATTAGTCAGCCAGGTGTCGAGGTTGTCTGTCTTAACAATAAGCCCATTTGGATTGTGATAGCAGTGGGTGATGATATCTTCAAATGATTTGCCGTCTACGGCAGAATGATCTTGAAAGCCAAACATATTGGCGGCAACATTGTTACTAAAAATAATTTTATCATTTTCATCAAACACACAGATGCCATTCATTGTGCCAGTCACAAACTCAGAAAAAATGGCAATTAGCTTATCCGTGTTATTAGGCATAAAGTCTACTGTTCAAATTCAATATTAAGTATCGCTATTATTGTTACTGTCATCTAACTAGGCTCACTTCGAGGGGTTACGTTAAACTATAAGCCTAGACGTTGAATGAACAAAAGACAAAGGCTTAGGCGTCGCGACAAGCCTCGTTTGGCCACTCTAATTCAATGGTTGTATGCTCCAAGCTAAAGGTTGCTAGCTGTTGCTTTAGCTCAGATTTAAGCAATTCTTGCTGGTGAACATCCAATCGTTGGTCCAGTTGCAAGTGTGCTGTCAGTACATGAGATTCCCCATCAAGAGACCATAGGTGAAAGTGGTGTAAGTCGGCGACGTGATTTAGCGTTAATAAGGTTTGTTTTACCTTATTAGTCAATTCTAAATCTGGACTGGATTGTGCGAACAGTTTTAGGGTTGTCCATAGGTTACGCGCGACATTGACTAAGATGAATAAGGTGAACGCGATAGAGAGTAGTGGGTCGAGTATTGGCAACTCAATAAACATAAGAACGATGGATACGATTAATACGGCAACCCAGCCCAGAACATCTTCTAATAAGTGCCAGTTTAGAACGCGCTCATTTAATGTTTCGCCTCCGCTGAGTTTGTAAGCTGCGAAGCCATTGACACAAACACCAAAAATAGCCAATAGCAGCATGCCTTCTGCTGCGGGCATCACGGGATTGAATAATCTTGGTAGGGCTTCGGTCATTACCCATATTGAGCCTACAATAAGAACTAAGCTGTTCAGTAGAGCGCCAAACAATGATAAGCGACGAAAGCCATAACTGAATTCGTTGTTCGCTTGTTTTTTACCCAGTTTATTTAAAACCCAAGCACTGCCAATCGACAGCGTATCGCCTAGATCATGAACGGCGTCGGACATGATGGCCGTACTGTTGGTTAGCCAGCCTCCAATAAATTCAATAATGGTGAAGCCTAGGTTCAGGAAGAAGGCCCAGCCGATGCGGTTTGAACTCATGTCCTTTGTATGTGAGTGAGCATGATTGTGCGAATGGCTGTGTGCATGAGAGTGGTGTGAATGGCTCATAAGTTGATCATCTTTGTACTATTCGTAAGATTAATAGATATGCAGTATTACAAATCATTTCATTCATGACTTGGCTCTGGTTAGCATCAGTTATCGATAAAAGATAACAGACAGACGTTACATAATACGAGGGATTTGACGATGGATTTTGAATTAAGCCCAAAAGCAAAAGATTACGTTAAAAGAACTAAGGCGTTTATTAAAAACCATATTGAGCCAATGGAAGCAGATTTCTGGGCTGATGTGAGCGCTAAACAGAATCACGGTGATTGGACTAAGTGGGAAGTGCCTGAAGTCGTGCAAGAGCTAAAAGCCAAAGCGAAAGCTGAAGGCCTGTGGAATATGTTCTTACCTTGCGACGAGTTGGGTGCAGGTTTGAGTGTGCTGGAATACGCCTCCGTTGCAGAAGAAACGGGTCGTAGCTTATTGGCCCCGACCATTTTTAACTGTAATGCCCCAGACAGTGGCAATATGGAGCTATTGTGGCGCTACGGTAGTGATGAACAGAAAGAGACATGGTTAACGCAATTGCTTGCTGGCGATATTCGTTCAGTATTCTTTATGACAGAGCCTGAAGTTGCGTCGTCTGACGCAACTAATATGGAAGCGACCGCGATTGTTGAGGGGGACGAAGTTGTTCTTAACGGCACTAAGTGGTGGTCTAGCGGTGTGGGCGATCCACATTGCAAGGTCGGTATTTTCATGGCCAGTACGCCTGATGAAAGCAAAGATCGTCATCATCAGCATTCTATGGTTTTAGTACCACTGGATACACCGGGAGTGAAGATCGAACGTATGCTACCCGTATTTGGCGCTTATGATGCGCCTCATGGTCATGGGGAGGTGAGCTTTACCAACGTTCGCTTGCCAGTTTCGAGCTTTATTAGTGGTCCTGGTATGGGCTTTGAAATTGCTCAAGGTCGCTTAGGGCCTGGCCGCATTCATCATTGCATGCGTTGCTTAGGCGCTGCTGAGAAGTCGTTAGAGTTGATGGTAGATCGCGGTATGGCGCGTACGGCATTCCATAAGCCAATCATGAAGCTTGGTGGTAATGCTGAGCGGTTAGCGGAAGGTCGTATTGCGATTGATCAGGCGCGTTTATTAACTCTGTTTGCGGCATGGAAAATGGATAAAGTTGGAGCGATGGGCGCTATGACTGAGATTTCAGCCATTAAAGTCGTTGCGCCAAACGTTCTGCAAAAAGTTGTCGATGATACGATTCAGATTCATGGTGGAGCGGGCGTTAGTCAGGATACTCCATTAACGGCTTTTTACATGCAGGCACGTTCATTACGATTAGCTGATGGTCCAGATGAAGTTCATAAAGGTGTGATTGCACGCATTGAGTTGGCCAAGCGCGGACACTTCTCTAAAAAACGCTAGGTTGCTTTCTTGGAATGTTTCTTCTGGGATGTTTCTTCTGGGATGTTTCTTCTGGGATGTTTCTTCTGG
>OJHO01000102.1_pt1 | contig 40951 bp, 46 predicted proteins | sample 1595311 | NCBI WGS metagenome assembly OJHO01 (sample SAMN05416879, study PRJEB24817) | seawater metagenome | isolation source: Sea water | place: Canada:Atlantic | collected 2013-11 | reverse complement strand
TGAGAGCAGCATTTAATTTGTCTAAATCACCGGAGAGATTGTTGTTTGAAGAGCTACCAAAAGCGTTGGGTTTTGAAAAGGTTACTGATAGTGTTCAAACTGTAGATTTAGAAGGGTTTTCTGCTTCATTAACTGAAGTGTTAAGAGAGTTAAAAAATACATACGAGAACCTAATTACTAAACAGCGTAGGCTGTTAGCACAAGCATTTAATATTGATCCTAACCTCGAGTTAGGAGAGCTTCGAAAAATAATTTCGACAAATTTTGAAGGCTTGGAAACATATACTGTTGATACGCAAGGAGTGAGAGCATTCCTAATGCGTTTATTAAAAACTACAGGTACAGATAAAGATTGGGTTGAAAATATATTAATGTTTTTAGGCCATAAGCCCTCTTCCAAGTGGTTGGATAGTGATCAGGCCGCAGCGGAGTACCGCTTAACTGATTTTTCTCAGAGAGTGAATGACTTAGAAAAGTTACGCATACATGAAAAAAATAATACTAAAAAAATTGAAGGTGATTTTGATGTATATCTTCTCCGTAGCGTTAAAAAAGGCGGCGGCATTCTAGATAATGTAGTAGCGGTAGATTCTAAGAGTTCGAAGCGCATAAATTCTACAAGTGATGAAATCAATAAAGCGTTAAGTGGACTAAAAGATAAAGAGCTTATGCTTGCTGCATTAGCCCAGACAGTTAATGAGTTTTTAACTTACTACAAAAATACAACTGAACAAGCGATTGAAGATAAAGCTTGTAAGGATGAAATATGAGTACAGCATTTACTACGTATATTGATAAGCCCGAATACAGACATGTATTGGGGATTTCTGGTGGGAAAGATAGCGCTGCTTTAGCAATATACATTCGGGATCGCTACCCCGATATACATGAGAAAGTAGAGTATTTCTTTACAGATACTGGTGCTGAATTACCTGAAATTTATGAGTTTTTAGATAAGTTAGAAGCATATTTAGGTAAAGAGATTGTTCGCCTAAATAGTGATAAAAATTTTGAAGATTGGCTGAAAATGCATAATGAATATCTTCCATCTCCTAGGCAACGCTGGTGTACAAGGATGATGAAGATAAAACCATTTGAATATTTTGTGGGCGAAGATTCTGTGATTTCGTATGTTGGGATACGCGCAGACGAGAACCGTGAAGGCTATATAAGTAGTAAGGAAACGATCAAGGCCGTATTTCCATTTATTGAAGATGGCTTAGTGCGGGATGATATTTTTCAAATATTAGAAGATTCTGTTGGTATACCTGAATACTATAAATGGCGTTCACGTTCGGGCTGTTATTTTTGTTTCTTTCAACAGCAAGGTGAGTGGTTAGGTTTAAAAAGAAATCATCCAGAACTGTTTGAAAAAGCGAAGGCCTTTGAAAAAACTCAACGCAAAAAATTCGACTGGGATGAAGGTATGGTCGATGTGCCTAATACTGGTTACACATGGAGCTCTCAAGGATCTTTAGATGAAATTGTTGCTAAAGCAGAAAAGCGAGAAAAAGAAAAAGGAATTATTGCAACATCTAAAACGACCGAAAGGTGGCAGGATGTAATGCGAAATGATAAATCAGATGATGATCCTGAAGATCAATCTTGCTTAATTTGTAGCTTATAACTTTTTTGTAAAAAGCCCTCATTAATAAAAGTATATTTAAGGTTTGGCAATGTTTGAAACAATGAAATGGAAGTCAGTTTATCGCTCGGGCGATCAGAATCTGCTTAAAGATTTTTATCAACCATGCTTGAAGCATGCTGTTACATATGATCGTGCAGTTGGTTTTTTTTCTGCAGCTTCTTTAATTTCAAACCTTCAAGGTATTAGCGCACTAGTTAACAACGATGGAAAAATGCGTTTGGTTATAGGTCATCCACTTGAGAAAGATGAGTATGAAGCTGTAAAAAATGGATATGAATTAAAGCAGTTGTTGGGTGACCTTAAGCAGAGATTAATTAGTGTCATAGATGAATGTGAAGATGTTAAAGGAAATAAGTTAGTTCTTTTATCTTGGTTGATTTCAGAAGGTCGATTAGATGTTAAGTTTGCATGTCGCTTTAAAGGTATGTATCACGAAAAGATTGGAATTGTAAGAGATGCAGATAACCAATGCATTGTATTTCAAGGGTCGGCTAATGAAACTGTTTACGCTTTAGATAAAGGCTATAACGCAGAGTCTATTATGGTTTTTAAAAGTTGGGAAAGTGCTTTTGAAGATTATGCAATACCATGTATAAATGGCTTTGAAGAACTTTGGGAAGGTAAACAGAAAGACACTGTCACTATTGATATGCCTTCAGACTTTTATGAAGAAATATCGGATAAAATACAATGTACAGTTAGGCCGGACCTCAGTTTTGAACAAGAATTTATTACTGATTTAGACGATATTTTAATTAATGAAAAAGAAGGTATTAGAATTCCTGAAAAACTGAATGCTCATGACTTTAAATTGCATAAGCATCAAAATGAAGCAATTAAAAAATGGTGGAGTAGTGATAAAAAAGGAATTTTACAACTAGCTACAGGATCAGGTAAAACAATTACATCTTTAGCTGCTGCTTCTTATATATTTGATGTAAGACAAAGGTTAGTTTTAATAGTTACTGTACCTTATAAAGAATTAGCAACACAGTGGGTCTCGAATCTCAAGGATTTTACTGCTAGGCCAATAAAGTGTTGGGATTCAAAAGGTAGCTGGAGTAATGAGCTAGAGTCAGCTATTCGCCTGTTCAAAATGGGTAAAAAAGATTTCATATCAATCGTTGTTGTTAATAAGACTTTATCTAGCGATTATTTTAAAGAAGCTATTTCACAAATAAATAGTGATGATTTAATGGTAATAGGTGATGAGTGTCATAATCTAGGCGCAGAAAAAGTTAACGCAGCACTTCCTAGTGCATATTTTAAATTAGGCTTGTCTGCTACACCCTTTAGAAGTGATGAAGATGAAATAGACTCACCATTCCCTGATTTAGCAAAAGAGCGAATACTAAATTATTTTGGGGAAATAGTTGATAAATATACACTGGAGGATGCTATTTGTGATGGGGTTTTATGCGAATATACTTACCACATAATACCAGTCCGGTTAACCGAAGAAGAGCAGGAGTTATTTGATCAGTACTCATTAGATATAGCTAAACTAATGATTATACAGCAATCATCAGGATTAGATTCACAGCAAAGATCTAGATTGACTGCACTATGTGGTCAGAGGTCTATGTTATTGGGGTCAGCATCAGAAAAATTTATACAATTAAAAAAACTTGCTTTTGAAATCCCTCAAGATGAAAGAACACATACTTTATTTTATTGTGGGGCAGGTAAAGTACAAGGAGATACAAACACGGAAGATGAGAAAGTGATAGAAAGAGCATCTGCTATTTTAAATGATGCAGGTTGGAGAACTTCAAGATTTACAAGTGAACAAAATGCCAATGAGCGCAAAATTAGGATGGAGCAGTTCGAAGCAGAGGTTTTGGATGGGTTAGTTTCTATTAGAGTTTTAGATGAAGGTGTTGATGTGCCTGTTTGTAAGAGAGCAGTTATTATGGCAAGTACAAGAAACCCAAGGCAATATGTTCAGAGGCGCGGGAGGGTATTAAGAAAATCAGTCGGTAAAGAAGTTGCTGAAATTTATGATTTTGTTGTTTTACCTAATAATTGTTCAATCTCTTCATCGAGTAGAAGTTTATTAGATGCTGAGTTAGAGAGAGTTGATGATTTTTGTTTGTTGGCTGTTAATAAGTTTGATGTTGAGAATAAAATTAGAGAGTTAGGGATGAGAGCAGAAAATGACTATTGATTTAGATGCAGTTCAGATGATACTTGAACAAGCAAGTAAGGATTATGATAGTGGTGTTGGACTAGATTTACATCAAAAGATAGCTAGGGAGGTTATACGTAGCGAACGTTCATATTTTTATGGTGATCGTAATAGTAATCGTCGGCTTAAAGATATGCAAAATATAATTGAAGATGGCTTTAAGGAAATGTTAGAGGGAGAGTCTAGTGATAATTAAATCTGTAGTTCTTGAAGACTTTAGATCTTATTTTGGCCGCCAAGAGTTTATTTTAGCATCAGATAAAATTAAAAATACAACCTTTATTTGGGCTGCGAATAACGTCGGAAAAACTAACTTATTAAATGCAATAACATGGTGCTTTCATGAAATATTTACAAGTAGCTTTAAAAAAGTTAAAGATTTATTAAATCATGAGGCAGAAAAGAATGGTACAAAAACATACTCAGTTACTGTTGTTTTCGAAGAAAATGGTAAGGAGTATAGTGTTAAAAGAATTGGAGGTTTAGGATCTGCATTTCATGTACACGTGATACAAGATGATGGTGAATATAAAAGTATTACTAGTCCATTAACATTCATAAACACTGTTCTTCCAAAAGATATGATGAAATACTTTGTCATTGATGGGGAAGGTGATGCTGTTGCTGTTGATTCAACTGGGCAGATTGCTGTTGAAAGTTCTATCCGAGATATTCTTGGAACACAAGTTGCTGATAGAGCTCTGGTAAACCTAAAAGGTATTAGGAAAAATACAGCTAGAGAATTAGAAAACCTTAGTGTTGGAAGTGAACTTTCTAAGAAACAAAAGGAATATTCATCCATTGACGGTAGGTTGGATCTTCTAAAAGACCAGTTGATTCAACTTAAGAACTCATTAGCGTCTTATAAAAAAGATTACGAAATCGTAGATAGTTTTTTATCAAGTTCAAATCATGAAGTTGTTAAGGTAAAAAAACAACAAGAAAGTAATTTAAAAAAACAGCTTCAAATCAACCAAGATCGTTTAAAGGAATTGAATAATAAAAAAATTTATTTAATTAGAAAATATTCTTGGGTTTCATTCTCAGATACTCTGACGAGTGAAGCTTTAGATTTTATTGATGAAAACGAATTTAAAGGTACGATCCCTGCACCTTTTAATGAAACATTAGTTAAAGATATTCTTGAAGAGAAATCTTGTATATGTGGCGCTGAAATAAAACCTGGTACTGATGCTTATACTAGAATCTATTCTTTGCTAAAAAAAGCTGCTAATCCTGACTTACTTAATAGAATTGGCCGGGCTAGGAGTCAGCTACAAGTTATTAAAAGCCATTCAGAGAATGCTAAGGAAGATATAAAATCGAATTATAGTGAGATAGAGAATACTTTAGATAATATAAAAAGCTTAAAAGACGATCTTGAGCAAATATCACTGGCGATTGAAAATGTTGATGTTGAAAAAATATCTAACGCAGAGTCTGATAGGCGTAGATTAGATAAATCTATTTCTAGTACAAATAAACAAATCTGGACTAAAGAAAGTGATTTCAAATCTACCGAAGCGAGTCGTGAAAAATTAAGCGCCGAGATTCATAGGTTATCTACATTTGAACCGCGAGCAAAAATAATTGGGAGGAAGTTAAAGTTTATAGATGGTGTTATTGCAGTAATAGAAAATGAATTAGTGTCTGCAATGGAAAGTGTAAAAATACTGCTTATTTCTAAGATGAATGAATTTATGAAAAAGCATCTTCGTCAACATCATAAGGTTGCTATGTCCAGTGGTTTTAAAATCGGTCTTTATGATACTAATAATAATCTTGTAGCCCCTGGTGGTGGTTATACTGCTATTTTAAGCCTTGTTTATATTTCGACTTTGATTTCAATAGCTAAGCAGCGAAGTACTGCTAAAGGGAATATTTTAACACCCGGTGCAATTGCACCCTTAATTCTGGATGCGCCATTCTCGAGATTAGATCCTGATTATGCACCAAGCTTAGCTGCTGCATTACCTGAAAGTGTTGATCAGTTAGTAATTATTATGTTTGAAGGGAATGCGCGTGGAGGTGATTTGTCAATACGCAATAGTGGGAAATTGGGCAAGGAATATTATTTGACTCAGCATATATCAGAACCTATAGGGGATAAGAAAGAGAGTCAGATTTTAATTAATGGAAGAAATTATAATATTACAGAATATGACTCAGAAGTTAATAAAGTCATGATTAATGAGGTTGTTGGAAATGACTGAAAAAGTGATTAATTGGAGGACTTTACCCGTTAAACGGGATAGAAGATTTGACAGTCTGATTTCAGAAATGACAGAGGGTGGTGCGTCTATTTTTCAGAATCTAAAAGATATTATGGTTTTCGCTGCAATGGTTGGCTATTCACATAAATCACGTAGAACTCTAGATAGTAAAGATACAATATCAATTATTTTAGATACTTATGCTACTGACAATAAGGATTCGTTTATATTTTTACTAGCATTGATAACAAATAAAAATGCAGTATGTTTAAAAGATGAAAACCTGTCCGAATCTATTAAAATATTTGAAGAGTACTGTAATGCTGGTCTCTATATAATAGAAGGTTGGCGTGATGAAAATCCTGCAGAGACGATGGTAGATATAATTTTAAAAAATATCTATGAACAATTAGCAAATACGCAGCCGGAAAATTCTAGTATTGATAATTCTAAACTTGAATTACCGCTGGGGTTTAGCTAGTAATTTAATATTTTTATTCGGCTTATGGGTTATAAAAAATATAGCCCAGTTTATATTGAGAAGGAAGGGAATATGAGTGATTTGGTAAAAAAAGGAAAAGAATTGTTTGATTTTTTCGATTTGAATAAAGATGGCTATCTCAGTAGGGGGGAGTTTATCTCTGTTGTGGATGTTTTAATGGGAGAAACTGGTATACGTGCTAGTAAGGGCTATTTTGAGGCTTTAGATTTAAATAAAGACAATAGAATTTCTTACGATGAGTTTGTGAAAATTTTGGAAGATGCTTGAAAATGGATTTCTTGTACGTAGCACGAGCAAGAGACATGTGCCAAGGTAATTTACTAGAATCTAAGAAAGTAGGTATTGCTCAATCTAATATAGATAAAAGAATATCTTCGTTAAATTCAACTAAAATGCCTATCTCTGTTGAACTGGAAGCAGGATTTGATTTCACAGGTTTAAAAGTGTCAGCTCGAGATGCGGAATACATAATTCATTCAATTTTATCGCACGACAGGGTGAATGGTGAGTGGTTTAAAGACCCTGATAATGATTTGGTAGATAGGGTCAAGAAAGCAGCCTATAGAATGGGTGCACAAGCATTAGAGTCTCAAGATAAAGATATTGTCGAAATGAATTCGAAGCAAGAAGTTGCTTTGACAAAAATGAAAGAACTGATTGAACCTCATACTAACGATTTGAGTTCATTGGGTTTTGAATGGGAGTATATGACATGGAAAATTGCTGTTAGCCTTCCTGTAGGTAGATTACACGTTAATGTAAATGAAACAGATTTAAGGCTTATGCTTGTTACTGAAATGGACACAGAGCAACTAAATTATTTAACCAGTATGCGCTGGCGAAGCCTTGCTATTAAAAATAGAAAATCTTTAAATATTTTAAAAGATGATCTTTTACCTGCCTTAATAAAACTTAAAGAAATAGTTTTTTAGTTAAATATAAAGATAATGCTATCTTATATATTCAATATAGAATAATTATAAAAGGTACATATATGGATTTTCAAACCTTTAAAAACTTGGTTAAAGAAATTCCTATTGGGAAAAAGCTTCCAGATTCTATATATGTGCATGTATCTGCACTAGGTAGCACTCCACTAGAGTTAACTGATGCTGTTCTTAAAATAACTACTGCTTTAGAAATTTCTGATAGCGCTTGGAATATTGTTAAATTTAATAAGCGTGATTTTAAAATCACACTTTTGAATTACCCTTCTTTTGAAAGCGATAGTTATCCTCCACTGCACCAAAGTTACACCGTTGATCTTCAAAAGTTGAGTTTAAGAAAAGCAGATTATTCAACCTCTGAAAACCCACCTATTTTACACCGTAAGGAAACGTTTGTTGATTCAACCTATCCATTGATTGATCTATTCAGTGAGATTACTAAAGAAGGTGAGCGAATAGGCCTGTATGAAAATACAAGGAATATAGGCTTTAAACAGAATTGGGTACGTCTTATAAAGAGTAAAGGATATTTTCTAAATGATAGGGGCAGACTTGAACCTTTAACAGAGAAAAAAAACACGAGTTTAGAAAAGTCTAATTTTACTGGTGAGATAGATAGGCATTTGACTGCTATTGATCGGAATAAGCTTTCACAGCCTATGCAAATCCTTGCAAGGCATAATTATTTGTCTGGTGATTATAGTGTATTAGATTATGGTTGTGGTAAAGGTGATGATCTTCGTGAGATTGAAGCCCATGGGATTAATTGCTCCGGTTGGGATCCTGTTCATAACCCTGAAGGTGAGTTGGTAAATAGCGATATTGTTAGTTTAGGCTTTGTCTTAAATGTGATAGAAGACAGGTCTGAGCGCGATGAAACTTTACGGCGTGCCTATGAATACGCTGACAAGCTTCTGATAGTGTCTGTAATGATTGCTGGTGAAAGTATTATCAGTCAATTTAAACAGTTTAAAGATGGCATTATAACCTCACGTAATACATTTCAAAAATACTACTCCCAAAGTGAATTTCGCTATTATCTAGATACAACTTTGAATGAGAACTCTATACCAGTAGGGCAAGGTATCTTCTTAGTGTTTAAAGATAAAATTGAAGAGCAGATATTCTTAGTAGAAAGACAGAATGTACAAAGAACCTGGAAGCAAAAGACTCAGCGTGAAATTAAGCTCAATAAGCCATTTGTTAAAAAAGATATTATTGAAAAGAATATTGAGCTATTTACTGATTTTTGGGATGTATGTTTAGAGTTGGGTAGGATTCCAGCTAATGATGAATTTGAGTTTTCTGATCAAATCAGGAAGTGTGCAGGTTCACATGCTAAGGCGCATAATGCTTTAGTTACTCATTTTGGTGATGGGTTATTCAAAGAAGCTCATGAAAAGCGAAAAGAAGATTTATTAGTCTACTTTGCTTTAGGCTTATTTGAGAAACGGAAAGTTCAATCTAAAATGCCTGCAAGTTTAAAGCGTGATATTAAGGCTTTTTTTGAAACTTATACTTCAGCTGTGGATTTAGCTACAAACCTATTGTTTTCAGTCGGTAATCCGGCAGTTATTGAACAAACCTGTCTCGAAGCGTATAACCGCTTTGGTTGTGGTGAATTATTAGAAGGGCATAGTTACATATTTCATAAAGAGTTATTAGGCTATGCACCTGTTTTATTACGAGTGTATATCGGCTGTGCTTCTCAATTATACGGTGAATTAGAGGATGTTCAGCTTATTAAGGCTCACTTCAGGTCGAGTAAAGTTAGTCTATTAGGTTATAAAGACTGGAACTCAGCCACTCCGTACTTAATTGAGCGTGTCAAAATTAAAATGCGTGATCAAGATATAGATTTTTTTGATTACATCGGTAAGTATAATCCTCCTCCATTAATGAATAAGAAAGATTTTATTAACAAAAAATTATTTGATTCCATTGGAATTGTTTCGTAATAGCAAAGCTTTGACAGTAACCAAAAACGTTTCAGCTGAAACGTTTTTCAGTTAATAAAACCCACTTTTTAATTCCACATCAATCTAATAAACACTCTCTTTTCAAGTTACCTCTCACGCATAGTGCGCTATTATTAATACTGTATTAAAAACCAGTGTTTAAATAAACAGTTTGGTGGCGCTTATGCATTCTGTTATTTCGGAATCTCCTGCTGATTCTTATTGCTCTTCTTCTGACCCTTTCAATATCAATTCATTGTATAGCGATGACTCTAACGATCAGCTTGCCGATAAGATTACTTTGTTGGCTGGGCAGATTAATGCGGCGAATTATCGATTTTTAAAAATGATTGCGGAGTTTGATCGTCGTATTGCTTGGGAGGGGCCAGGTATTCGGTCGTGTGCGTATTGGTTGAATTGGCAGTGTGGCATTGATATGGGTGCGGCGCGTGAGAAGGTGCGGGTTGCGCGGTCGCTTGTGGGTTTACCTAAGATTGATGCGGCGTTTGAGAGGGGGGAGTTGAGTTATTCTAAGGTGCGTTCGTTATCGCGGGTAGCGACTGTGCAGAATGAGGCGTATTTGTTGAATATTGCGCAGCATGGCACGACTCAGCATGTTGATAAGTTGGTTGGGGCTTTTCGTAAGGTGAGTCGTTGTGATGATGGTTTAGCGGGCGGCTTGGACGGCAGTTTGAATAACGCGTCAGATCAAGCGGCTTTGTTGTCTGCGCTGGAGGAGGATCGTAAGCGTGAGCAGGTTTTGTATGAGTCGCGTGCGGTTTCTTATTATCAAGATGATGAGGGTGAGCTATAGTCAAATCTGGTGTAACGATCTATCCAGTCAAAACCGTCAATAATACAACCGTGTGGATATGGAATAAGGCAGGTTTCCGCTTGTACTCGATAGATTATTTTATCAGTCTGAAATTCAACAAGAAATTTCACATCATCTCCACCCTTATCTTTGGTTAGTGATAGGGCATTGTCTGATTTAGAAGTTTCAAAATATACAGTGCATTCTGCTATCGACCTTCCACAAAATATATATTCTTTATTTTCGCCACAGATAGCCAAGTTCAATACCGGCCCTTCTGAAGTTGCCAGTATTAGACGACAATTAACTTGGCCGGTTCGCGACAACTAGCTTGTCCGGTTTTGGTAAGCTTCAGGTAAGCCCTTTCTTTAGAGATCGACATGCCTGGAAAACCAATAACCCAACAGCAGGTTAAGTTATTTATGTCTTATCGAAAACAGCCCCATCATACCCAGTCTAGCGCTGCCGCTAAGGCCGGAATATCAGAGCGCTCTGCTCGTCGTATAGAGATGGGCGACCATAAAACAACCAAAGCACAAAGAAACTATTCCACCAGAAAAGATCCATTTAACGGTCTTTTTGAAAAAATAATCATCCCTCTTTTAGAAGATAACCCAAGCCTTCAACCCATCACCTTGCTAGATGTACTTGAAAGTCACGCTCCAGGGATGTTTGATCATTCACATCTTAGAACCTTGCAGCGACGAGTTAAGCGCTGGCGAGCTAAACATGGCCCTGAGAAAGAAGTCATATTTAGGCAAAACCATATTCCTGGTGAAATGGGCATCTCTGATTACACATGGATGAACAAATTAAACATCACCATTTCAGGAGGCGAGTTTAAGCATAAATTGTTTCATTACCGATTAACCTACAGCGGCTGGACCTATGTTCAAGTGATCTTAGGCGGTGAAAGTTTTGAATCTCTATCATCAGGTTTGCAAAATGCTTTTTGGCGTTGTGGTGGAGTTCCTGCAACGCATCGTACCGATAGCTTGAGCGCTGCTTTTAAAAATCATTCCGAAGAAACACTTTTAACTGAGCGCTATCAGAAGTTATGCCAGTACTACAAAGTAATCGCCACGCGTAATAATAAGGGTGTGGCTCATGAAAATGGTGCGATTGAATCAGCTCATGGTCACTTAAAACAAAAAATTGATCAGCAATTAATGCTTCGAGGGAGTCGAGATTTTAATCAGTTAAAAGACTATGAGAAATTTCTCAATCTAATTGTCGCGAAGATTAATCGGCAAGGCCGTACTCGATTTGATGAAGAAAGAACACACTTGCAACCACTGCCTAGTCGACGAACAAATGACTTTAGTGAGCACTACGTAAAAGTTTCATCCAGTAGTACCATTCTGGTTAAGCGTGTGACCTATACCGTGCCATCACGATTGATAAACGCCTCACTTTTAATACATATTTTTGATGAGCGTCTGGAGTTATTTTATGGGCACGAGCCGATATTAACGTTGCCAAGAGTTTATGCTCAAGCACCTTTGCGGGCTAGATCAGTAGATTATCGTCACATAATTCATTCACTGGCGAAAAAACCAAATGCCTTTAAATGCTCACAGCTACGCGAAGATATAATTCCTTCTGGAGACTTCACGTTGCTCTGGCAGCAGCTAACTCAAGAGTATGTCAGTGATACTGATTGCCGTTATATGGTTGGATTATTGCTATTAGCTCATAACTATAATTGCGAAGCTGCACTGGGTCGATATGTTTTAAAAGCACTTAACTCTGGAAATCGAGCAAGTATTGAAACCTGCCGAAATCTTTTTGGCCCTGATAAAATTGAAGTTCCTAACATCGTGAGCCAGCAGCACGCAGCTCACGGCTACGACGTACTAATAGGAGCTTCTTCACATGGCTAATCAACAAAGTTTACCTGTTCTGCTAAAAGAACTAAGACTTCCTGCTATTGCGAAGGCATGGGCAAGCCTTGCTCAGAAAGCGAGTAGTGAAAGCTGGGAGCCTGAATTATTTTTGGCTGAGTTATGCGAATTAGAAGCGAATGATCGTTATGAAAAACGACTACAACGATTATTACGTGACAGTAAATTACCGACAGGAAAACAACTTTCACAATATGATTTTTCACAAATCACTGGCATTACGCAGCAGCAATTAAAGCGTAAAACACAGAACCTTGATTGGATAAGGCAAGGCCATAATCTTTTAATATTCGGAGCAAGCGGTTTAGGAAAAACTCATTTAGCTGCTGCATTGGGATTCGCCTTGATAGAACAATCCATCAAAGTGAAATTTAGCAGCAGTACAGCCTTGGTACAGCAGCTTCAGGTTGCTAGAGAAGCGTTAGATCTTGAAGGCGCACTGAAACGACTGGATAAATATGATCTACTCATTCTAGACGATATTGGTTATGTGAAAAAGACTGATAGTGAGAGCCAAGTATTATTCGAATTAATTGCTCATCGATATGAGCGAGGCAGCTTATTAATCACAACGAATCAGGCTTTCAGCGAATGGGATAGCATCTTTGGCGACAACATGATGACAGTCGCAGCGATAGATCGGTTGGTGCATCATGCAGATATTTATCAAGTAGAGGGTGAGAGTTACCGAAAGAAACACGCAGTTAAATCAAATACTAAAAACCGGCCAAGTTAATTGACGCGAAACGGCCAAGGTAGTTGACGTCTTATAGCCAGTGATAATGCCTTACAGTCTTGCAGGCCATTAACAACATAATCATTATTTAAAGACAAAGTTGCTTCTATCTTTTTATCTTTAATACTCGCCCCCGTTTTATATAACGTACCACTCCCTACTAAAGACTCAAATTCTGGAATATCCTCTAGCTCAGTTCCTGACCCATCACCAGAAAAAGTATGCGCGCATCCTGTGAGTATGATGGTAATGAGGAAGATTTTTAATGGTGTCATCTATTTTGACGTTCTCTATTTATTAGCACGTTATAGTAAGGTTCTGGCTATGATAAAGAATTATACTTTAGGGCTAATAGTGGTGTAGCAGGCCTGTAAGTAGAGACTAATTTTATTTATAGGTGTAAGTATAAATATCCAAATCAACCCAGCCAAACCCATCAATAATACAGCCGTGTGGATATGGGACTAGACATGATTCAAGTTGAATTTTATACACTACTTTATTTTTATGAAATTCGACGAGACGCCTTACCTCATCATATCCCCAACCCCAGTCTTTGATTAATGTTAATGAGCTACCATATTGTTCGGTTTTAAAATATATTTCGCATTCATTAGGTTCGTCAGCACAAATCAGATATTCATCGCCATCGCCATCACTATCGGCACATTGAGCAACTGCCAGAACAGTTTCTATATCGGTGTTGATGATTAATGCCTTACAGCCATTTCTGCCTACAACTTTATAATGTTCATTTATTGATGACGAAGCTTGAACATGACTTGTATCGTAGCCTAGCTCAATTGTCTCTAATGTACCGCTACCCACTAAAGACTCAAATTCAGGTATACCCTTAGATTTACTGTCAGAAAAAGTATGCGCGCACCCTGTGAGAGTAATAGCAAGGATAAAAATTTTTAATAGTTTCATATATTCTTACTCGGAGTCTTAAATAGATCGATATGTTAAGCTAACTACAGCAATAAAATAATTAGACCTTAATACTATCTAATGGCTGTGACAGGACTACAACCAGCGATTAACATATGGCTCAGGCTTAGGAAACTTACCTGCTAAGCGGTCATCGTCATCAGGATGTTTTCTAGATTGAATATAGTCCCGCTGCTCAGGGGTTAAATCTGGGAAACCCTCATCCATAAAGCACTTCACCGTTTCCCAGCCATTATGGCAACGTTCATATAATTTATCGTATTGCTTAGCAGTAATAGTAATGCCTTGAATTTGATGAAACTCGCGTGGAATCTGCTGCAGTTCTCTACCAGTAAAGTGTCCCGTCACATAATACAGTTTATCCCACTCGCCCCAGCGATAGAGCATCGGGTTTCCATAGGCTGTGTATCCCGCGACCTGAGCATCCTTAAATTGCGCGTCAGTTAAACCTTCTTTATAAGCACGCATAGGCCCAAAAGCCACCCCCGCGTTATAGGCATAACGTCCTTTTCTTGGCGCTCGAATAATTCCCTTACCAGGTTCACTGCGAACGTAAAATCTCAGTGTACTTCCCTCAAATGGCACCTGCCATAAAGCGACAATTTCCTCACCCTCCAAAGGATCTTTATAGTAATGGAAATCTCCTCCAAAACTTCCGCCACCATCACCTAAAGTAGGCATGTATGGGCCAAAAACAAGCGTTGTTTGGCGAGGGTGTTTTTTTGAATTATGTATTTCATCGGGATAATCAGATGAGGTATAAATAAATACAACCTCCTCATGAAAAAAAGAGGTGATATAACGACTGGTATGATAAATCTCACTGCAACCAGAAAGTACGAAAATTGTAAGGGCCGATAGCAATAGTTTAAGAATATTTTTCATAGAAGTAACTTAATTTTAAATTCCTGCAATACTGCAATTTTTGAAACTTGGCAGAATAATCTTATGGTCGTCTGGATTGACAAAATGATAACAGTAACGAATGTGATCCGTATTCCAGTTTGATAAATCTACTTTTAATGACGACACTCCATAAAACGCATTTCTTACATAGGTTAAGTCATTAAAATTAAATTTTGGTAATGGGCCTTTAAATGATTTTGCATTATAAAACAGGCTATCAATGTCTGTGAGTTTTGTGAGATCCCAGTTTGATAAATCTTGGTTTAATTGACTGGCGCCGCTAAATAAATATTTGGCATTAGCAAGGTTTTTAGTATTCCACTGACTAATATCACTGTTAAAGCTCTTAGCGTTATTAAATAAGCTGGTAGCATATTCTACTTTAGACGTATCCCAGCTGCTGATATTGCCATTAAATTTTTCGGCACCATAAAACATTGAGGAAATACTGGTAACAGCGCTCATATCCCAATGATTAAGATCGTCATTAAAATGCTTCGCCATGTAGAACACACCGGTAAAATCATCGCAGTTGGGTTGTCCTTCGGCTTCAATTCTTTCTAAACCTGAATTTTGAAAAATGCCATGAACAGCAAAGCAACTGTAATTACCCCAGTTCAATACTGATTTTAATGCCGATTGATTATCAAATCTTATAGGGCTATCCACAAAGTAAATTTTTACCTTATAAGATCCTTTACTAATATAAGTATGCATTATTGATGTTTCGTTTTCCCATAAACCACTTGTTTGTGGACTAATGAATTTTTCAGTCTGGCCATCACCCCAATCGATTGTCACTTTTGGCCGAGTACTCGCGTAGTTGTATGTCGTAATTGCTACGGTTTCATTGTTATCGACCTCCCACAAAGTCTCGAAAGGAATAACAACTGCATCCGAGTATGCAGACAGAGACAGTAGTAAGAAAAGTTGAGAGGCCAGTGTTGATTTCAAAAGGGCGGATTTCAAAATATAGTTCCAAGTCGCGTTATGAATACGGTATTAAAACACAAACTAACTCGTCACCAATAAGAAGTAAGAAGGAATTAAGACAAAATCATTAGGAGTTAACTTTAGTCCCTACATTGCTATGATTATCTAATGGCAGTATTAAAAACAGTCCAAGCCTTACCGCCTGTGTTCCATTTTTTAGATTGACTCAGGGTTTAGCCATACCACGGCATCCCAACCTTAATCTCCCCAGATTTCACCACCTTCAAGCACAAACCGCCATGACCTATCATGGCGGCGATGCCTCCTTTACCCAAGTTTCGTTCCATAGCTAAGCATGGGTAGCATAAATCACCGGCCTCAGAAATAGCCCCACCAACCGAAAAACGCTGATACATACCATCGGCGTATGGACAGGTAATGCAGAAGGCGCCGTTATTATTCGAACTGTTTAACCTATTACCCAAACCCCACTGGTTCAGTAAACCCGAATACGACCTGAGCTATAGTCAAATCTGGTGTACAGAATATCAAGCAGCATCCTGATCCTGTTGTTCTTGTTTGATGCCATCACGAAATTTCACACCCGTAATCACATCCGCTAATAAATTATAACCTCGTAATCTGTGCCACCGTTTCTGAGCCGTTTCCATTAACTTCAATACCATCGCTAACGTCGTTACTCGACTGCCACAATTTTTACTTTTTGTTGTTCTTAACCGCACCGTCGCAAAAACAGATTCTATCGGATTCGATGTACGTAAATGGCCCCAATGCTCAGCAGGAAAATCATAAAATACCAACAAGGCTTCTCGATCTTTTTCAAGACACCTCATCGCTTTCGGGTACTTAGCTTCAAATAATTTAACGCAATTTGTCATGCTTTTATTGGCTTCTTCTTTTGTTTCAGATTGCCAAATTTCATGCAGTGCACTTTTTACTTTTGGTTGCATCGCTTTAGGAAACTTAGCGAGCACATTCGCTGTCTTATGAACCCAGCAACGCTGCCCTTGTGTCGTTGGCCAGCACTTAGAAAGCGCTTTCCAAAAGCCTAAGGCCCCGTCTCCGACAGCAACTTTAGGCTCGATGCTTAAGCCTCTTTGCTTTAGGCCGAGTAATACTTCAGACCAGCTTGCCTCTGACTCTCGATAGCCATCACTCACGGCGATGAGCTCTTTATTTCCCAGCTCGTCCGAGCCAATGATCACCAGCAAGCAGACTTTATCATCCATTCTTACATTGCAATAAACGCCGTCAGCCCAAACATAAACATAACGCTTTTTACTTAGATCTCTTTTCTGCCACTGGGTGAAATCAGCCTCCCAGCTTGTTTTCAACCGGCTGATTGTAGCAGCCGAAAGGCCTTTCGCTTCCTCTCCCAATAGGTGCTTTAGCGACTCACTAAAATCACCCGTTGAAATGCCGCGCAAATAAAGCCACGGTAAAAACTCTTCAATACTTTGGCTGCGTTTTAGATAAGGCGGTACAAGTGAGCTGTTGAACTTCGGTTTCAATCGCTTGGGCTAACAACTGCTGCGCGCCTTGCTTTAAAACTTGTTGTAATAAGTCAGTTGGCTCTGGTTTATGTAGCTGAGAAATATTATTATCATTCATGCAGTGTACTCCTTTTGGTTGTTGATCCGCCAAGATCAATCAACAGGATACGCTGCTACTTATTTACCCGATACACCAGAAATGATCATACCTCACCAGATGGAGGTAGAGGTCAGAGATTGATTAATCATAAAGCCAACGGCAGTAAACTGCATTTTTTTGTGCGTAAGAATAAGCTGGAAGCTAAGAAGGCGGCACCATTTTATTACTGTGGGCCAATGGAATATGTGTCGCACGAAGGTGAGAAGCCTATGAGTATTATTGCTGGGCTTTATAATGAGTTGTCGGAATATTTGAAAGCTGAGTTTATTGGGGTAGTTAGGTAGTCATAACCTTGCTGTAGATAGAAAGGCTATGGCTGGTAACGCTGGTTGTATGCAGCTATTGCTAAAAAGTATCGTCTTTACGTGTACAGGCAACTTCAGATATTTCATCATTATTCAGTGTTAATGAGCAATTTAGAAGAAATGAAGGCGCACCCGGCATCGCTGTTATTAAATCAATCTCGAAGGTAAAGGTATTATCGGTTAACTTGAAATTGGTATAGTCAACTGATTGAACATCTGTCCTTGTATTGACTTTTAAGTTATTGAAAAATGGTAATGTAATTTCACAGTAGTCCTTTGTCTCCAGCAATTTATCATTCGTAGGATCGATAGTTTCAAAGCGCATACAAGGGTATTCCGATTCGGTATTGAATCTTGTGTAGCGAAATAATACGGTCCCTGTAAATTCAGACTTTGACTCCCTTATTAATGGCGACATGGTCGGGGGGATATCTGCTAGGGCTGAAGTGGTGAGTAACGCGATAAAGACGTTTAGTATTTTATTGAAATTCATAGTTTCTATTTATTAGTGTGAGTCATCAACTAATTTGGGCTATATCTTAGCAATAATATTAATTCTTATTTTGACAATCTACTTCAGACATGTTCTCTCCATCTATATTTAATGAACATGATAATAAAAATGAAGCCTGTTCCTTTAGTATAATATCTAAGGTGAATGTAAATGTATCATCGACAAATTTTAAATCCATGTAGTCAACAAGTTGAACCTCATTTTTCAAGTCGATCACCGTATTATTTAAGAAGGGCAAAGTGACTTTGCAGTAGTCTTTTGTTTGCAATATTTTGTTGCTTATAGGTTCTATTGTTTCAAAACGCATGCAAGGGTATTCAGACTCTGTATTGAATGTGGTATGACGAAATAATACGTTACCTGAACGTTCAACCTTAACATCCCATACTAGTGGAGAAAATGGGGCTGGCTCTTCTGCTGTTACACATGAAGAATACAGGGCGAAAAGAGCGAAAATTATTTTAATCGAATGCATAATGTAAACTCTCTATTAAGCTGCACAAATGTTTAAAGCGTATTTATTCTCAGGAGCATCTTCTAAAAATTTCTTTCGAATTGCAAATCGCTGATATGGAACTTTTAGCCATTTAGATTGATTTATGATTTCATTCTTAAAGGATTGGAAGTCATTGCTGGCAACATGTTTTTGTAAAAACTCACGGGTCTTACCTGTGTAATCCCCTCTGTAAATCAAGTCAATTAAGATTTCTTTAATGCTTTGATGTAGCGCTGTCCAATTGGTGTCGCCATATAGCTTGATTACTGTTGATTTTTTGCATATTCGAATCACTTCCTTTTCATGGAATGCATATGTTTTATTAAATAGAGCTAATTGAGCCGCCGGTAATATCTCAGCGTCTAATAGGTCACTATCTCACCTATTCGATTATAAAAATTATCATTAACACTTGCATCTATTGTAAGAATATTTTTATTTGTAGATCGAAAATACGTGTTGAGTAAGGCTTTGATAAGCCGAACATCATTAGCCGTGTTTTGGCCATTTTTACCGACGGATGCGGATATTTTAAGATTCATAATAATTCCATTTATTAAGTTTTGATAATTTCTAATAATATAGTATTGATTTTCTTGTCGCTGATTTATGCATTGTACAGTACTATTTTTAAAGTAGTTTGATTTGTTACACATTTTGGCTGATTTGTTGTTTCAAAATAATGGCAGGCAGGCGAATGCCAATAAAAAAGACTTCATTAAAAGCGCGAGCGATAAATCATTAGAGCTGCCAGAAGCCTGCTTTATTAATTACGACCCTGTTGCCATTGAACGTCAAGATACCAGTGGTGATGACCAATACCTATTACGTTCGGTGAATAAGCTTGGCCAAGGGCAGTATGAGTGAATTGCTCAGAATCCTGATTATGCACCTATGATGGCTACTGAAGATATGGCTACGTTTGCGCGGTTGAAGGATGTTATTGATCCTATGGATTTGTATCTGCATCAATCGTTTATGCGTGAAGAAGTGCCAGCGCTATTTGGTTTAGAGTTTAATACTGGGTCGTGGCAATCGGGTCATGTATGTGTGAAAGGTCATAGTGATCAGTATTTATTTGCAACATTGAATAAGCGTGGCAGGAATGCTGAGCATAGATACCATGACTACTTTGAAGATGCTAAAACCTTCCATTGGCAAAGTCAGAATTCTGGTGTGCCGACTAGTGGTAAGGGTAAGCGAGTTGTAGAACATCAAAAGAATGGAAGCAAATTGCATTTGTTTGTTCGAAAAGATCGGTTAATTGCTAAGAAAGGTGCGCCTTTCTATTATTGTGGCACTGTGAATTATGTATCCCATGAGGGTGAAAAGCCTATGAGTGTTATTACTGGGCTTGATAATGAACTGTCGGAATATTTGAAAACTGAGTTTATTGGGTGATTAGAATTGTTTATGTCGTTAAGTAATGCTCTTCAATGCCCCTCCAGAATAGTAAAGGACTGGAGTTTAAAGCGGTTATTTTAGCGGGCTTGGGGACATTAAAGGATGATGAAAAGAATCATGCGGAAGAGGTGCGGTTGCTATATGCGTGTATGACCCGTGCGCGTGAGAAGTTGTTGGTGACGTCTAGTAAGGCGAATTTTTATACTGAGCGGTTGTTGGTTGTTTAAAAGGCAATCGGTGGAAAATCACCGATTATCTTTTGTTTAAGTCTTCATTTCTTGTTTATTTGGTGCCGCAATCAGAGTCTGACTTTTTCCTCATGGTCATCATTTTCTCAACCTGAATTGCTACCAATAGTGGTTACAGTGCTGAGGATCTTGTTTCAAACTTGGTTGGATTTTATCGGGCAGTGTATCCGAATAAAAGGATAATCTCGCTTTGTCAGTAAATCAGTAGCACTTGAAATATGGGATACATTTGGTGAGGTTGGATCTAATAAGAACTATTCAACAGTCCCATATTTATACCCTATCCCACCTTCTAAAGGCGGACCTATGAGTTCGAGTTTACCTGATGAATTAAACACTATCAAAGCAGCTATCGCTGGGGAATTATTCAAGGAAGTTAAAAAATGAAAAAAACATTTTCGATAATCCTATTACTAATCATCGTAATTTTTTCTTATGGTCTGTTAATTAGTGTGTCTGATAAGCGTGAATATGGTGAAGTTAGTTTAGATTACTATTTATTAACGCCTGAATACTTATCTAATATAGCAAAGCTATGCAAAAGTTCACCTAGATTTGAATATGGTTCAGCCGACGGCCCTAAGCCTGCGATCATTCACTTATATTGCTCTTTTAATGCATCAGAGTTAGTTAATTATTTAGAGGCCCAGAACTATAAAGAAATGGGTATGAATAATTATAAGAAAGGTGATTTTGAAATAGGTTTTGCAGTGGATGATAAAAATGGTATTTCTAAGATTATAGGGTATGAATATCTCTAGCGATTTTACAAAATACCTGAGCTGTATTATTTTGTGGCGGGGACTGGTAAGGCGTTGATTTTAGTTTTCGCTGTTTGCATTTGGCGCAGTTCAGCCGTAAGCCGCTCAGTATGATGCTATTAAACTGATCGCCCAAGAGATGTCTGGGCAATAGGATATTGCGCTGAAAGTACCCAAAAGAGAAGGTATAAGGACTTATTGATGAAAAGAAAAGAACGGAAGCTTTTACTTCGTATACTAAATGCCATATCAGCTGTAGTTATGGTATTTTCTAGCATCTACTTATTAGCATGGGAATTTAGCATGCTCTCTCTCGCTGGCATAATTGTGCCGCTTTGCTGTGTTGCATGGTCAGCCTCTATTGCTGGCGAAGGCGTTGTTCAGATTGTGTTTGGCGTAGTAGAGGCTCTTTTACATGGCGTAGTCGATGCTGTGATCGGTCTTTTAGAGGCAGTTGGTAGTGCTTTTTCTAGTATAAATTAAAAAATCAATATAACTTACTTTCATGGGAAGTGATTTCACTAGATTCATGAGGAGTTCAATGGATAGCTATAAATCATACGTCTGGAAAGCTGGTAAGTTATTCATTTTTTTGTTATTTGTTTTCGTTATAAAGAGTGTATTTTTTCCTAAACCTCAGCAGGATGAATGGAGAGTATTGCCTCCAGAAGCTCTAAGGGCTAATAGTCAAAATGAGGTCATACAATTCATGAATAGTTATAGTATAGATAATGATCATTTCAACGAGGTTCTAGCCCCTTTGGGTTATTCGCTTGATGATTTTAATAGAATAGTGAAAATCAGTTTTATGTTAGGTTTTCCAAGAGATGATAAATATGGTGTTACTTTGGTATTTAAAACTGAGGTTGATCATAAGCATCTTTCATCTGCCTATTCTTATATTTCTAATGATTTTAGGCAGAAATTTCACAGGGCTGTTAGCGAGGGGTTAATTAAAAAATAAGCTGAAAGACTATTTCGTATTTATTGCTGGCCACTCTTTTGACTCATTGGCTGATCTATAAGTGCAGGCGAGTAGCCTCTTTTTTAGTAGTCTCTGATTTTTAGCAATTCGTCGAGTTCATTGAGGTCGTCTTGATAGAATAGACGCATTAAACTTTCTGTTTCGGTAGCGTTGATGTCGAGAAAAATTCTAAACGATTCACGCTTAAAAAAAGGTCCTAGAAAGCGTCTTCGGGTGCTGACACTTGCGGTTACGCACCATGAATCTTCAATTAAACTCGATATGTTTAGGTAAGCTTTATCTGGAATTATAAAGTTCAACATTTTCATTGAAGATTCTGATTTTTCATTTTTCCAAATAAAACTATGGAAAAACGATATAGCTTCTGCCAATGTCGGGTTTAGCGGCACGTCTTGCTCTATTTCTTCGTCAAGGTAGCCACAGAATACGCTGTGTATATCATCCTGATTTCTCATATTACTCATCCTTTTTTAATGTTGTCATATTTTATGCTTTATCGTTTTGTTAATAAAGTGAAAGCTTAGGCTAAGAGCGGTAGCTAAGATTAGATAGGCGGGGAGTGTGGTTGTTAGCATTAACGAGGCGCTGTCCATTCTTTGGTCTTCTGTTAGGTAGGGCGTTGCTTGTGTGATGAATGAATAGTTGTAAACTGAAAAGCTCAGTATGAAGTTTATAGATGTTATTAATAAGTATATAAGAACTGTTTTCATGTTGTGATTGCTTCTTTGGTTTTATTATCGGTTTGAATGTTGTTCTGTTTATTTTAATTTAATTCTTTCCTTTTTTTCCTTCTATCAATTTTTTGATTGGTGTCGGTGTTTTGAGTTGTGGGCGAGTCTAAGTATTATGGCCCCCATTTAATTTCGCACAGTTCTTGTTTTGAGCCACCAGGGTCTTCGATCATTAAATCAATTGGAAGGAGGATTATATCTGTGACAAAGGATGCGGCCATATCAATCAGTCCTACTGGGATTGTAACTATCAGGGCAGGAAAAAAGTCATAAAATGCGTATAAACTGCATGAGAAAGCATTTTCTGTTGCGTGATGTAAACCTGCAAAAGGGCTGCCTGTTTGGTGATTTTCTCCTGTACGTGCTAACAAGCCAGAACAGCCAGAAAGTAGGAGGATTAGTACTGGAATTATGAATATGCGCATTGGAACCTAGAATATTAAACAGATTATAAAAGGGTCATTAATATACTGAAGGGCATCTTTTATTCTATCGGGCAGAAGTATTATTTCATATTGTTTAAACATTGGGCGGGATGGATTTGAGCATGACGGTGGATGGGGTGTTGGGTGTGAGCCTAATCTAATTGTTGCTGTATATATACAGCAATTTAAAGATCTCGATCAATATGGATTTTTTTACTCAACTGTCCAGTGATGTGCGAAAGTTTCGTAAAGATAATGGCTGGAGCCAGCAACAGTTAGCAGATATGGCAGGCCTAGATCGAACGACTATCAGTGCTTTAGAGCGTAATAAGTTCAATGATATTGGTATTCGTAAAATTCAGCGTGTTTTGCAAGTATTGAGTCATTCACTGGCTATTGAGCCTGTAAGATTGCCTAACTTAGATTATATGCAGCGTTTTAATAGAGAAAATGATTAATGAGATTGTTGATGGTCTGTTGAGTATGAGCCGAATAGAAAGTGTATTCGGCTCATCGCGTGAGCTGATTATTACCGTATGGCGTGCGTAATAAACGTATTCACCGCATCACTTTGTACCGGATTTTTAAAGGCCGGAGTAATGAAGTGGGGTGCTGTTAATAGGCCTTTGTCGATTAAACGCGTTATGAGTGGCAAAAATTCTAATGAGGTTTTGCCTGCCAGCAAGTTGTTAAAATCCTTCTCGTGTTCGTAAGCGCTTAATATGGCGCTAAAGCCTCTTAAATACAGATAATCTTTGGTATAGCCGCCACCTCGGTAAACTCGGGCGGTGATGGTATAGGCCAGTTGGTCACTGACGTTGTAGGTTTCTTTTAGAATCAAGAACGTAGTGCGGAAGTTTTTATCTTCTATTAATGATTTAACCGCGATCACGCGCAAGGCTAAGGTTTTTAAACGCTGTAACGTTAAATTGCCCGATAAGTACTCGCTTAAAATCGCCATGCCTTCTTGGGTTGTGGTGCTCACTGGGCAGCCTAGCGATAAAATGCGCAGTGGCTGCATGCCACCATTTAATGACGTGGCTAGGTGCACGCCCAGTTCATGATGGGCTAGGGCGTGGGCATCGGTTTCGTATAACTTGGCGTTGCTATTAATGCGTACCGTTGTGCCCGATACCAAGGCGTTGGCGACCATGGTTTCGTCTAGCTTCATTTCCCAGGTGTAATTTTCTTGTTCTACCATTGCCGCTAAAATTTTGACAATGCCTTGGGCATCTACTAATTCTCCGACCTTGTCGTTTGGGTTCGGTGGTAGGTGCAAAATGAATTGAGCGTTATGAACGTCTTTTTCACTCGGTTCGCCGTAATAGCGTAATGAGTCGTAAAGAAACTCATTGGTGCCGATCGATTTGTACTGATCTACTTTGTCGGCATAAGAATCAATGACGGCTTTGTAGAGGGTATAAAGGTCTTCGTCTTTAATGGTTTCTAATGGCAGATTGTAGAGCTTACGTTTTAGGGCAAAGGTATCGATGTTATTGGTTTTGTAGATGAACGATGGGCTGCTGGAAAAATTATTGGCGAAGAAGGTTTCTTTTTCTTCTAAAAAATTCAGGGGTTTTACCGCATCTAGAATATTGATCTTGCTGACTAAAAAATGAAGTTCTGAGTCGATGGCGCTGATGGCAGGATCGATAGGCTGTGTATTAATAGAATCGGAATTGTATTGCATGGTGTGGGTCTCATACCAAGGCTGATGTAGTGCTGATTTAGCGGTCTTAAATATTATCGCAGAACCTCGTAACCTTCTATCAATAAATAAATCAGGCTATCAATAAATAAAGCTATCAATAAATCAGGCTATCGCTCGTGATCACCTTTCATCGAGCCGTTATTGGCTGGGGTTACTTGATGGGGCTTAATATTCATATCGTTATCATAGCCCTCTATCACAATGGCGGCCTTGGTTGCTTTTATCAGGTTGGCTTTCTTGGCGGCTTCGTTCTCGGTATTTGCTTCAGTAGTCGGCTCAGCACTCTGGCTGGATGTACTGTTATTGTCTACGCAGGCGGTGATGCTGATTGTCGCAAGTACAGTCGTTAATAGTGGGACAAATAGTGGGGCGAATAGCTTTAGCATGGTTATTCCTTAGGTATAAATAGCGGTCTCTGGCTAACATTAAAGCATAACCGACGCGCTAAATATTGCCCTTTTGTGGCTGATTGACGTTGCAGCCTTTTTCTTTTCTAAAAACCCTTATATACTGTTTATCTATACAGTACTTCGTGTGTATTTATAAAACGACTTATGAACGGCTTAGGGACAACTTAGGAAAAAGAAACATGGCGATTAAACTGACCCTTTATAGCGAAGCGGTGGCGGCTGGCTTTCCTAGCCCTGCGGAAGATTATAAAGAAGACGCACTCAGTCTCGACGAACATCTGATCACACATCCTGCGGCGACTTATCTCGCTAAAGCCTCGGGAGACTCGATGCAAGGGGTCGGTATTTTTGATCAAGACCTGCTGGTGATTGACCGTTCGCTAACCCCTCGCAGTGGCAGTATTGTGATTGCTGCTGTGGATGGTGAGCTGTGTTGTAAGCAGATAGATGTTGAGGGCAAGCGATTATTATCGGCGAATGAACATTACCCACCCATTTCAATATCAGATGAGCAGGATGTGGTGATAGAAGGCGTGGTGAAAGCGTCGATTCGTTATCACTGGTTAGGCTAATGTTTGCGCTGGTGGATTGTAATAGCTGCTATGCCAGCTGCGAGCAGATATTTAGGCCCGAACTGCGCGGCAAACCTGTGGTGGTTTTGTCGAATAATGATGGCTTTATTGTGGCGCGTTCGAAAGAAGCTAAGCTGCTGGGCTTGGGTGACTTGCAGCCATTTTTTAAAGTTGAGCACATTTTAAAGCAACATAATGTGGCGATTTTTAGCAGCAACTATCCGCTGTATGGGGATATTAGTCATCGTGTGATGTCGACGCTGAAAGTATTTTCTCCTGATGTTGAAGTATATTCCATCGATGAAATGTTTTTGGATCTTGATGGTATGACGTGGGATTTAAAAGACTATGGCCAAGAGATTAAACAGAAACTTTGGCAAGATATTCGGATGCCGGTTTGTGTCGGTATTGGCCCGAGTAAAACGTTAAGCAAGCTGGCGAATCGTGCGGCAAAAACCATTACGCAATGCAATGGCGTGTGTGTATTAGACCAGCCGCATAAATGGCAATGGCTGCAAAAACGTATGGCGGTCACAAAAGTGTGGGGCATTGGTTCGCGTTTGGCGAAGCGATTAGAGCGTTACAATATTCATTCGGTTTACGATCTGGCAGCCGCGAATGCGAAAACCTTGCGCCGCGATGTGAGTGTGAATTTAGAGCGCACGATTAACGAACTCAATGGCATGGCGTGTTATCCGTTAGAAGAACAGCCTCCGGCGAAAAAACAGATTTATTGCACGCGTTCGTTTGGCGAAAAGTTAACCGAGCTGCAGCCTATTAAACAAGCGGTTGCAGTGTATGCTAGCCGCGCTGCGGAAAAACTTAGAGCGCAAAATTCAGTGGTGCAATCGGTGCAGGTGTTTTTAAATACGTCGCCGTTTGAATCGGGGTATTTTAGTCGCAGTATTGTATGCCAAACGCCGTTCCCGACCAATGATAGTCGCGAGATTGTGGCGGTGGCCTTGCAAGGTTTAGAATCTATTTATCGCCCAGGACATCGTTATTTAAAAGCGGGGGTTGGCTTGTTGGATGTATGCGATCGCGCATTTAATCAGTTTGATTTATTTCACACTGGGCAGTCGCTTCGTTCAGAAAAAATGATGAAAATCTTAGATACAACCAATTCAGTGCATGGCCGAAATGCGTTGTTTTTGGGTTCGGAAGGGGTGGTGCAAAAATGGGCGATGCGCCAGCACTATAAGTCGCCTGCTTATACGACGCGCTGGGGTGATCTTCCTTTGGTATTGATGGGCTGAAATCGTGCTGTGGATGTCATGTTAGAGAAGCGCTAAACTGCTAGCTCTTAAGTACTGGCTTCAAGCACTAGCTTTAAAGCATTCAATAACAGAGGCTCTATGAAAGAGTTGATTCATTCATTATTACTTATGGCTGGCCTGGTCGGTCTGCTTGGTCTGGTCGGTTGCAGCTCGCTAGGTTCCTCAAGCGTGTCCGTGCCCAGCAGTGCGCCTGTTATTCAGGCTTCGGCTGAGGGGATCGATATGGGCGATCATGCCTTGGTGCGCCAACAGCTTTTGGCTCAGTTGTCTGAGTGGAAAGGGGTGCCGTATCAGTTTGGTGGTTTAACGAAGCAGGGCGTAGATTGTTCGGGGTTTATTTATTTAACCTTTGCGGAGGAATTTGGTATTCGAATTCCTCGTACGACTCAATCGCAAGTATTAAAAGGTCAGGTGATTGATCAGGCCGATTTAGTGCCGGGGGATTTGGTGTTTTTTATGACGGGTTATAATCAGCGTCATATTGGTATTTATGTGGGTAAAAAGCAGTTTATTCATACCTCCAGTTCTCGTGGGGTTATGCTATCGCGCTTAGATAACCCCTATTGGCAAAGTGCGTATTGGCACTCTCGCCGCATTGCACTTTGATTTTTAATAGTCCTTTAATTTTCTATTATCCTTTCATTTTCTATAGACATTGATCACTAACAAAGTGATTGCTCCAGCCTTGTACTTTTTCGATTCGTCGGTCGCGTTCGCATTCCCAAGGGCTAACTGGGTGACGATTATTCCACGCTTGCATCAGGTTATATTGCGCTCTTGATAATGACATGTCGTAACGTTCACTCATGTAGAGGTAGGTTCGGGCAATGGCTCCTCGGCTTTGTTCGGGAGGTTGTACGCTGCGTTGTTTGAAATCGACGATCATTGGGCAGCTGCCATATTGGTAGGGCTTGCCATTCCAATCGCTGAAACGAAAGTTAGAGCGGTCGCCGTTAACTTCGCCAATGGCGGGCACAAGGTTGTGTAGGTCTGACTCCATGGTTTTAAACTGCGGGCTGTTTTTGCTGCAGTTTTTACGACGTCCTTCTTGCCAGCATTGCAGTTGGTGGCCAAATGTCCAAGCGGGTACGACGTGTTCCCATTCTGTACGCGCGGCGCGCTTTTGCTGTTTTCTAACTTGATAGCCACAGCTTGCATGGTCGGGTTTTCCGGCGCCTTTTTTGCCTTTCCAGGTTATATCGCAGCCGCAATAGAAGCTGGTATTGTGGCCTTGGTATATTTGAACGGCTTGTTTTTTAGCGGCTCTAAATGAACTAGGAGTGTCGGCATAAACGCTATGGATACTGGCGATTAGCAATAGCGGCAGTATTGAATATTTTATGATTGGGCTGTTTTTCATCGAATTTTTATCTACAGACTTTTATCTACTAGCTTTGATTCACTGGCTAGAGGCGGTGGAGCGGGTTGTTATTCCTATTAAGTGGTTGATTTTGCTTTGTTTATTTATAAATTACTACTATTTACTTAGTATGAGGAGGCTGTAAGTCAGTAATTAGGCTGTGAGCTGGGCTAGAGTGGCATTAGAATATTGAGAGAAGGGTTTTTAGTGTAAAATTAACCAATGTTAAAAATGGACTCTTTTGAAATGGATGGCGTAAAAATGGACTGCTTAAAGATAGAAAGGGCAATGAAAACAATTATTTCCAGCATACTGTGCGTATGTGCTTTATTACCCGCGGCTTCGTTTGCAGAAATCTATAAGTGCAAGGTAAACGGTAAACTTGTTTTTACCGATCAGCCTTGTGAGGGTGGCAAGGTCACGCTGGGAGAAACAAATTCAATGGCTGCAGAAGAACAGCCGTTTGAGTATGAACCTTTGCAAAAAGCCTATAACAGTAGCCAGTGGTATTATGGGCATGCGGGTTATAAAAGGGCGTTGCGCGTGCAGAAAAAATACAATGCACCGATCTTTTTATATTTCCAAGCCGACTGGTGCAGCTATTGTCGTGAGTTAGAAAAGGGTCTGATTAATACGTCACAAGGCGCGAAGGTATTGCGCAATGTGGTGAAGGTAAAAATTACCCCAGAAGACAGTAAGCGCGACGATGATTTTTTTAGACGCTTGGGAGGCACGGGTTATCCGACGGTTTTATTGCAGAAAGATAGTATTAGCAGCCCGCAAACATTGCAGATGTTTTCGAATAAAAAGCTGATGACGGCGAATACGTTATCGCAAGTTGTTGATGCGCTAATTGTTTCGAAATGAGCAGATATAAAAAATCCCCGACGGTGAAAACCGGCGGGGATTTTTATTTTACGCTGACTAAATCTTAAATAAGATTATTGTTCTTCGACACGCTGGTGTCTAAAGAAGACGCCACCATCACCGAACGAAGAGCTGTTAAATTCAGAGTTCATACGAATTGTTCCGACTTTAACCGCGCTATCACGTCTTTGCTTGGCGTACTTCTTTTGGAAGTAGCTGAAGATCGACGTGCGCACTTTTTTATCCGTTGCGTACACATCATAAATGGGCGTACCGGCAGGTAGGCTGTTGATGTCATCACGGAAGTCGTGAGGTGCTGACGAGAACATGCCTTTCACTTCATCTCTTGGTACAAAGTACACCTGCGTTGGCGAAACCACATTCGCTACGTCGGCACCGTCTGGAGTTACTTGTGCCATTTGGCTAACCGACATGGTATTTGGCTTGCTAGTAACCAGCGAGAATAACGCCGTTGTGCCAAGCGTTTCGTTTACTTCTTTATCAACGTACTGAGACAGTTCGTTCGCGAAGAAATCATGGTTGTCGCCTTGGCCAGAAAGAGTATAAAGCGCAGAAACGTTACGTGAATCTTTACCATCAACAAATACTTTCCATGCTAAACCTGGCGCAAAACCACGATCGCTTGGATCACCCGTAACCGATAAACGCAGTAGACCACACTCAGACCCTTTAAACAGACCTGTGAATGGGTGTCCGGCTGCAGGTTCAAAAGCTACCTTCGCTAGAGAGCCAAACGCATGAATTGGTTTTTCATAGCCTAAAGGCGCAACGTCTTGCTTCTTCTTCACTTTATCCCAAAGGATCGAGTTGATTAGGCCACCAATATTAACCGGCTCAAGTTCAGGTCTTTCGCCATCTTCATAGACGGTACGCTGTGCGCCATTGGTCCATAATAAGGCTTCTTTATCGCAAGCTGCCCAGTTGTCGTAATCCGCAGGGATTTTAAGATCCCAAGGTTTAAAGGCATTTTCAACACCGGTCAGGCTGAATCCTAGCTGAGGGAAGTGACGTTTGATCACATCGACCATGGTATTTTCTTCTACCCAATCAATCCCTGCTTGCGTATAGGTTTCTGGGGTGTAATCGGTGGTGAAAAAGCGGTCAGTCATTAGGCGACGTGACGCGTTTAAGATGAAGATCTGGAAAGCAGTTTCACCAAACGCGAAGCCTTCTGGGCGAACAGTTTCTGCTAGCTGTCCTACAAGCGCATCTATTTGTTCAACATCGTTATTATAAACGCGTTTCAGTGCGGCTAGGGTCGTTGGATCTGTGGTTAGGTCTTCAAACTTGGTGATTTCTTTTAGGCCAATCTGACGACGGAATTCGTTATAACGTGGCGTTCCACGCTCACGATCTCGGATGATGTCGATAGCGGCGATATCAATATCACCAATTAATGGCATGGATAGATTACGTAAGAAATCTGGGTAGTTGTTTAGGGTTAATGAACCTGGGTTGGTAATACCAAATGAGTACCATAGACGTTCGCCACCTTCGGTATCCATAATGTTTTCTGCATCGCCATCACGGGCATCTTCAATCGGAATTTGATTGGCGACGATGTTTGAGCCGATGTCGTAGATATCAACAGTATCGCGCATAAGAGGATGCATACGGTAAACCGATACAAACTCTTCGGTTAATACATAAGGAACGTCGTAGTTGTTTGGAGCGCTTTGGCCGACTAAACCGCCTAAAACATGATCGATAGCACCTGGCTTACTGAGTTCAGCGGCTTTGGCTGGGTCGAATAATGCAACCGTTCTGGCGATCCAAGAGCTAGGGCCTTTTAAATCATCCATTGCGGCCTGAATGGTATCGCGGGTTTCGCGGTCACGCGTAATGCCCCACCAGTTAGATTCCATCGACAGTTCAAGCACAGGGTTGGCTAGCAATGCAGGTGTCCATTCAACGGTATGAATTTTGGCCATTAATGCGGCGTTTACTAAGCGTGCTTTGTCGTAGATCCATTGGTCTGTCGCATCAGGATTGTTTAGCTTCAGTTCATCAGCAATGGCGTTGTGTTCTAGAGTGAACACTTGGTGCAGCATGCTTAAGCCTACCCACCAGTTGTTATCAAAACCGGTGACCGATACGCCACTCCAAAAATCACGTGGCAAGGTGCCGTTATCTTCAACCTTTAACTTACCATCGGTAAAAGAACGAATCTTGTCATTGGTTGCTTGGTCGCTGCCATAAAGCTGTGAACCATCCCACCAGTGGGTATTCACGTTACGGTAAGTGGGTGGTAAGTGTGCGTCGGCGACTGCATCACGGTCTGGATCGGGAGCCGTACGCTGAACTGACATGGTACCCGAACCTAAAGGATCACCGTCGGGTAGGTTGAATTCGATTGGGTTGCCTGTTGCATTTGCGCCGTGGTCAAACCAGTCATGGGTCATGAACTGGATCCAGGCTGCGGCAATGAAGTTGATGCTGGTGGCGGGTTTAATTTGATCACGCGACATCAAGACATTACTGATCTCGCGAGGGTTAGGGGTTAACAGGGTATCGGCTTCGGTTTCACCATAAGCGGCTTGCAACTCTACATTGCGACCAAAGCGGCGGTTTACAGAGCCCTCTGAAGGATTCTCAAGAATATTACAGGTGCCATCGACGGTTCGTGCACCATGGCTACGCTCGTCGCAGACAATGTTGGCATTGGCTTTGTCGAAGTCTTCGGTTGAGAACATGTTGTTCTTCAATAATTCACTGCGTTCTAAGCCAAGGGTTAGTGCTGCAGCTGCAACACCGAGTGTTCCAAACTTGACGAGTGAGGGCCAAGTGACCCAAACAGAATTTATCATACGATGATCCTTTATTTTTTTTCTTTGTGAGAGCATCAGCAGATTAGAAGTCTGATAAACAAAAACCACCCTCCTTAGGGGTGGGGTAAAAGAGTCAATAAAGTTTTTTTAACATGAATATTTTATAGTGAATAAGCGTAAAAATTTAGGCGAAGCTAGATAAAACCTAGTACTAAAGCAGGGAGGGGGGAAAGTAGGGGGCGGCTGGTGGAATATTATAAAATAATAACTATTGCTTAGAAAAATTTGATGAATTCTTGAAATGGACTGGGCATAACATTAAAAGTGGCGCAATGTGTCGCACAATGACAAATAGTTGGACAGGCCGAATATTCACCCTATAGTATAAGGATAACAATAAGACAGACTGATAATAAAAATAATAATGAAAGCTATTGCTCGCCTGAATTTAGAAAAATTAATTGATAAGGGGCTTAACTACCCGCTTGTATTAATCGTTGCTGCGCCTGGCTCTGGTAAAAGCACGTCTCTAAATCAGTGGGTTGATCGTTATGCTGTTGGTGAAAATAGCAGTGATAATAGCGGTGATGAGAAAGCACTTAAGGTCATTCACTTTGTTGCGGCCGATAAGTTTAATCAAGGTGACTTGCTGTTTGAGCATATCTTTCAACAGCTAAGTGCTATCACACCATTATGGGAAGCCTCTTTCTTTAAATTATTTAAATCAGACCAAGAAGCCGATGCGGCGACACTGATTGATATTTTTATTCAGGGCTTTGATCAAATTACTCATCCGATCGCGATCACTATTGATGATTTTCATCATATTAAGTCCAAACGCGTCCTGGATATTTTTAATGGCTTAATTAGCCGCCTGCCAGCGCATATTACCTTTGTATTTGCTTCGCGAAACCATCCTGATTTATCCATTTCAAAATTCAAGCTTGAAGAACGAGTCTTGGTGATTGATGGCAATGATTTAAAACTCAGCGAAGAAGAGCTATCAACCCTTAACCAATTATTATGCAATTCAAAAATAGATGAATTAAGACTGCAAGCCTTGCTGGCGCAAACCGAAGGCTGGTTTGTTGGGATTAAACTGGCGTTATTAGCGTACGCCGAAGATGGTGATAAAGCATTAGAAGGTTTTAGTGGTACGCAGCCTGAACTGCTCAATTATTTTGCTCATGAAGTGATTAATAAATTAGCGCCAGAGTTAAGAGACTTTGTTTTATTGACCTCTATCTGCACGTCGTTCAATCAAACATTGTGTGATGCTATGAATACTGGCGGTCGAGTGATTCAGCTAGAAGAGTTATCAAAGCATGAGTTATTAATTACTAAAGACCACGATCAAGCGAACTGGTTTCGCTACCACCCTTTGCTGCAATCATTTTTGCTACAGCGCTTAGAGATCGAAAAAGGCGCTGATTATATTCAGTCATTGCACTTAGAGGCCGCTAAGGGCTTATTGAGTCAAAATCGTACGAGTTTAGCCATTCAACATGCACGGCAATCAAATGATACGAGCTTCTATTTTGAAACCTTATTAACTGCTACCAATGAATGGTTAAAAAAAGGTGAATTTGGCCCAATAATCGATGCGTTAAACGATCTTTCGGATGATGAGTTAACCGAACATCCTCAGCACCATCTGAATCTGATTTATGCACAAGCTTTCTCGCGACGGTTTAATCAAGCGGGTTTTCAACTTGATCAATTTACGCAAAAAGATAGAACCCAAGCTGAAATTGATACCATGCGTTTTCTACGATTTTTAATTTCTTTGTTACAAAGTGATGTGGAATTGCAGAATTATCAGTTTCCTAAAAACAAAACGACCGACAGTACGCCGGTTGATGTTATGGGTTTCTATTTAGTAATAGAAGCGTATACCTGCATGTATAACGGCTTTTTAAATGAAGCGTTTCGATTGGCTACTAAAGCCAAGCACCTGTTAACCACGATCGAACACGATTATTTTTTAAGTTATGCCAACTTAATTTTGACCTTGTGTGATCGCTATTTAGGTCGAGGTATTGATGCGATTAAATTAATAGTGGGGGTATATAATCCCATTAAGCATGGCCCTAAAAGCCCCACTTGGATCAATATTGCCAGCGGCATGGTTGTTGTGGATTATGAACAAAACAGATTGGATGAGGCGCTAAAATTAGGGGAAGAATTGATCCCGTTAACGACTCACTCGGCGATGACTGAAGTGATTGTGAATGCCTATTTTTACAGCGCTAGAATTTGCCATATTTATGGTAATAAAAATAAAGCTAAGCGGTTATTAGATCAGCTTGAACGCATTTTGTCGCTGGGCGACTATAAGCGTTTTAATAGCCAAATGGTGCATGAAAAAATGCGCCAAGCGATTCAAGAAACCGGCGCTAATATGGCCGAGCAGCTGTATAAGCGTTACTGTTTAGCCGATGTGCTGCAACAGGGCGTTTGGGATAAGGAAAAGACTCATGATTTATCGGCGTGCTACGAAGAGCACCGAGAGCGTCGAGCATTAGCTTGTGTGTATGCCCTAATCGCCAAAGGCAAGTTCGACCCAGCCAGTGATATATTGAATGAAATACTGGTCGTATTAGAAAAGCAAAACTTGCCGTCACGCGCGGTCATTGCCCGCAGTAACTTAGCTATGATTGCCTTTCGCCAGAATAAATCCGATGCGGCTATCTTACAATTAAAACGATTAATCGAACGCTATGGATTAGTGTGTTTTTCAAGAACCATCTTTGACGAAGTGCCAGGTTTAGAAAAACTATTTCAACATGGGCTTAATGAAAATTCGTTGCAGGTTTCTGATATTTTTAGACAACTGTTTTCGAGCCTATTTTCAGACGAAGAAAAAGATAACGACTTTATAAAACCCGCCCAGCGTTTAACCGAAAAAGAAAATGAGATCTTTGAGTTACTGTCTTCTGGACTATCTAACGCTGCAATCAGCGAGCAATCAGGCATTGCGCTGAGTACGACAAAATGGCATCTGAAAAATATCTACGCCAAACTAGGGGTAGAAAATAGAAGCTCTGCGCTGATGATGGCGCATAAGAAAGCTCCAGCTTAAAGCTGTTGTTTAAAGTTGCTGTTTAACGCTGCTGTTTAAAAGAAGTCGCTGCTTGTAATATATACAACCCCCTCGAAATATCATAGGGTGATTCCTTTACCTTATGATGAACAACAGTAGGTTAGCAGTGCGCGCTATTCAATTTAAAGACTTCAATGGCTATCTAGCTAACTCAAGCTCTAATCCACTCAATATGGCCCATAAGGGGAGTTATGCGATTCGCAACCTCAATTGGCAGGTTAAGCAAGGTGAGCATTGGGTATTATTGGGTAAAAACGGTTCAGGAAAATCAGCGTTAACCGCTACTTTAATTGGTCAAGCGGTCTGTGAATCTGGTAAGCGCGACAGTACGATAAAGCACGTAGAGATCGTATCTTCTGATGCTCAAAAACAACTACTCAATCAAGAGCTCGTTCGAGAGCAAGAGGACGAAGCGCCTAGCTTGGTTCGCGATATACTTTATTCAGCCAGCGCAGCGGCAGGCGCAGACAATGTCGATTCGTTTGATGCCGATTCGTTTGATCTAGACCTGTGTCAGCAGTTAATCGAGGCTTTTGATTTTGAGCGTTTATTAAGCCGCCACTTTAGAGATTTATCCACAGGGGAAACCCGCAAGCTTCTATTAATAAAAGCGTTAAGCGCAAAACCAGCTTTAATAGTATTGGATGAACCCTTCGAAGGGCTAGATGCTCATTCTGTGACTAAGCTGCGCGATATCTTAGATGCGCTGAGTTCTGATGAGAGAACCGATATTAGCTTTATTTTGGTACTCAATCGCCTAGATCATATCCCCGCATTTGTAACCCACTATGGTTACGTGAACAATGGGCAGTTACAGCATACCTTGGCGAACCCAGCGGAAGAGCAGATAACCGATTTATTAAAACTGCTGCATATTGGAACCACCTCATTAAGCATTCCAAAAGCAGAGCATAGCCAGGTTGATAAAGCCTTTACCGGCGAAGTCTTGGTTAATCTACAAAATGCCAAAGTCGCTTATGGAGGAGAAGCGGTCTTTAAAAACCTCAACTGGACGATCAAAAAACATCAGCATTGGCAGCTGACAGGGCGCAATGGCTCAGGCAAAACCTGTTTGTTAAATCTGATCACTGGCGATAACCCACAATGTTATAATAATGACATTAAAGTCTTTGGTTATCAGCGCGGTAATGGCGAAAGCATATGGCAGATTAAGCAACACATTGGTTATATCTCTAATGCGCTGCACATGGATTACCGTGTTGGTGCGTCTGCTTTACATACCGTGATATCAGGCTTCTTTGATAGTATTGGTCTGTACCAGCCGCCCACCGACGAGCAAAAAAACATTGCGATGCAGTGGCTACAATTATTAGGCTTAGACAATAAGCAGAGTACACCGTTTACCCAGTTTTCGTACGGCGATCAGCGTATGCTCTTAATTGCACGAGCCATGGTCAAACATCCAACCTTGCTGATATTAGACGAGCCGTGTTTAGGGTTAGATGAAGCTAATCGCTTGCGGGTATTGATGCTGATTGAAAAGATTTGTGAGGCATCAGAGAGTACAGTGATCTACGTGAATCATCATCGTGAAGATCGTATTAAAGGTATTGATCATTATTTGGCGATGGAAGATTTTAATCAGTAACAAAACAAAAAATCGAACGTTGGCTAAGTGAAATGAGATTTAAGGACGATTAAAAAAATGACAAAAATTACAGGAAGTTGTTTGTGTGGCGATATTAGCTATGAGATTAGCCAAAATGTAGGTGATATTACTCACTGCCATTGTATTAAGTGTCGCAAAGCTCACGGTGCTGCCTTTTCGAGTGTGGCCAAAATTGAAGATCAAAACTTTTTATTAAGAGATGAATCACAATATTTAAAAAGCTATGAGTCTTCCGAAGGTAAGTATCGTCACTTTTGCTCTAATTGCGGCAGTCAGATTTATGCTAAGCGAGATAATACTGATTTCATTATTTTACGCTTAGGCACTTTGAATGATGAGTCGATGGCTGGTAGTCAGTATCAAGAAACCAAACATATTTGGTTAGCGGAGAAAGCCTGTTGGTATGAGACGAATTCAAGCTTGGAAGAGCATCAAGAACTTTAAATCAGACAACATATTGCTCTCTACGATCTAAAAGCCTATTATATGTACTTGCTGTACGTAAAACTGTACATGATCAGTTTGGCGTTATTTAAAGCCATTTGGAGAGAATATGGACGCAATTAGCTATACATCAGCCCGTGCTAACCTAGCAAGCACAATGGAGCAGGTCTGTAACGACCATGCACCTATTATTATCACTCGTAAAAGTGAAGCCCCTGTCGTGATGATGTCTCTTGAGGACTATCAGGCAATGGAAGAAACAACCTATCTGCTGCGATCGCCAGCCAATGCGCGTAACCTACTTGAATCAATCGCTGAGTTAGAAGCAGGTAAGGGCACAGAGCACGCCTTGATTGAAGAATGAAACTCACCTTTTCAACCAAAGCTTGGGAAGGTTATCTCTATTGGCAATCAACCGATAAAAAAGTACTTAAACGCATTAATGCATTGATTAAGGAAATCCAGCGCACTCCGTTTGAGGGCGTTGGTAAACCAGAGGCTTTAAAGCATGGACTTGCAGGCTATTGGTCGCGTCGGATTAATGATGAGCATCGTTTGGTTTATAAGGTCGAAGAGGGGGCGGTATTGATTGCCCAGGTTCGGTATCATTATTGATTTACCTCTATGAGAACATACTACAAACCACATGCTGATAGCGCGTGATAACTGTATCGCAGGGGGGCGGGGTGTGAATTTGGGAATTGTTAATGAACAACATGTGAACGAAATTTAGTCAGTGCTAGTACTAGTGGGTAATTGAAGGTTATTTTTAAATCTATAGTTGATGACGATATAAATAAAAAAGTAAACATGATTCGTCAACAATATGATGTTAGATTTAGGTTATACATACAGCCTGTCCAAAATTTTGGTTGGGAGCCGCCCTTTGTTATTGCTATGAAAGTGGCAGCTAAAGGAGGCACTGCGTGGCAAGGCAAAAATGGTCAGTGGGTGTATATAACAGATGCTCAAGGAATACCTGTTGCCGATTTCTCACCTATTAATTATCTACAAAAGATACAACCTGAAAAACCATTAAGGAGAAAACCAAATGGGACATACTATTACTGTGCCCAATCTTGTTTGAGGTAACTATGAATAAAGTATATGTGTCAATAATAGTATCTCTTTTGTTTGGATGCTCTAGTGATGTGAATACTACAGCCTATAAATTTAATCGAATCTGTGATTCATTTGAAGTATTGTCTAAGGATGACAAACTTGCTGAATTATCGGCTGAAGAGCGCGATCTTTATATTTTCAATGATATTAGCGATCTTAAAGCCGATAGTGTAGCTAGAACTACTTGGATTTATGCACGGTATGTAGTTCCAGTTGAAGAGCGGTATGCCATGTTTAAATCTGCAGTAGATAGCGTTGAAAAAGGAGATTGGTCTTGTTTAGCTATGAAGGAGTTAGCGCCCACACTAAATATTGCCTATATGGAAGAGAATTCCAATGATATAAAGTTACCTGAACCTACCATGTTAGAAGATGCAGACTTCTAAAAAATTAACTCTTTAAAGAGAACGTTGGTAATAAGTATTCCGTTCACGCGGTTTTTTATGTCTGTATTCAAAATTGAAAGTCAGTGAGTTTTAATCTTCGTGTTTTTCAATAGTTAGGTAAGAATGCACCAAGTGAGGCTGTAGATAAATCAGTGTAACTGCTTATCACAAGAGCCAGTAATGGCTAAGGAAAAGTAGTTATGATAAAGAAGTACTTGAACCTTTTGCCCGTGAAGCGGAGAAAGGCATAAAAACAGAAGAAAATCTTTATGATTCTTTGTCAGATGTTTACTGAAAGTTACCGTTGAACGTGCTTTGGCAAGGCATTCAAATGGTGATTATTATATTTGTAGTCGTTCTTGTTCGAGGTAAATATGAAAAAAATAATCGTATCTGTATTTCTTATGCTGTTAGTCGGCTGTTCTGGCGAAGTCGGTAATAAGCTAACTGGTTTTGATAGGGTATGTAGTGCATTTGAAGCATTATCCAAAAATAGTAAGCTTAATGAATTATCTGCAGGAGATCGAGATCTCTTTATTTTTCATGAGATTCGAGACCTTGATGCAAAAAGCAATGCGAAATCAGGATGGGTTAGTGCTAGATATGTCGTTCCTGTAGAAGAGCGTTACACGCTTTATAAAGATGTTGTTGATAGTATCGAAAATGGTGATTGGTCTTGTTTGGCTATGAAGAAATTAGCCCCTACTTTAGACATTGTTTATGTTGAAGAAGAGGGCGCAAACAATATCACGCTCCCTGAGCCAACCACTTTAGAGAATGCAGACTTCTAGAGTCATAACTGTATAGAAAAACAGGTAATAAAAAACCCGCTCTCGCGGGTTTTTTATTGTCTGTATTAAAACTAACAAAAATTAAAACTCAGCGAGCCTTAATCTTCGTAGTTCTCAATAGCAGGGCAAGAACAAATCAAGTTCCGGTCGCCGTACACATCATCAATACGGCCAACAGAAGGCCAGAATTTGTGCGCGCCCAAGTTCTTAGTTGGGAAGGCCGCTAGTTCGCGAGAATAAGGACGATCCCAATCACCGGTAACAACATCGGCTGTATGCGGTGCATTTTTAAGCGGGTTGTTTTCTGCGTCTAGTTCGCCGTTATGAATCGCCATAATTTCGCCTTTAATCGAGATCATTGCGTTTGCGAAGCGGTCGATTTCTGCTTTGCTTTCCGATTCCGTTGGCTCAATCATGAACGTGCCTGCAACAGGGAACGACATAGTCGGTGCGTGGAAACCGTAGTCCATTAAGCGCTTAGCGATATCAACTTCTGTGATGCCGGTTTGCTCTTTTAATGGGCGCAAATCAATAATACATTCGTGGGCCACTAGGCCGTTTTTACCCGAGTACAAGATTGGGTAATGTTCGCCCAAACGCTTGGCTAGGTAGTTGGCTTTTAATAGCGCGTTTTGAGTCGCTTTACGCAAGCCTTTGCCGCCCATTAGCGTGATGTACATCCACGAGATGGTTAAGATGCTAGCAGAGCCGTAGGGAGCAGAAGAAACCGCGCCTTGGCCTTTGCTAGGGCTATCGATAGGGCGAACCACGTGGTTAGCTACAAACGGAGCAAGGTGAGCGGCTACGCCGATAGGACCCATACCTGGACCGCCGCCACCGTGTGGAATAGCGAAGGTTTTGTGTAGGTTCATGTGAGTAACGTCAGCACCTAGGTACGCAGGTTGAGTAATACCCACCTGTGCGTTTAGGTTGGCGCCGTCCATGTATACTTGGCCGCCTAGGCTATGAACAAGTTCGCAAATTTCTTTGATGCCTTCTTCGTATACGCCGTGGGTAGATGGGTAGGTGATCATTAGGCAAGAAAGGTTGTCGCCAATTTCTTCGGCTTTGGCTTTCAAGTCTGCGAAGTCTACGTTACCCAATTCATCACAGTTAGTCACCACTACTTTCATTGACGCCATTTGTGCAGATGCTGGGTTGGTACCGTGGGCTGAGCGTGGAATCAAGCAGACGTTACGGTGACCTTCGCCACGGCTTTCGTGGTATTTCTTAATCGCTAATAGAC
>OJHO01000099.1_pt1 | contig 41511 bp, 34 predicted proteins | sample 1595311 | NCBI WGS metagenome assembly OJHO01 (sample SAMN05416879, study PRJEB24817) | seawater metagenome | isolation source: Sea water | place: Canada:Atlantic | collected 2013-11 | reverse complement strand
TTGTTCGGCTCCCCCTACGCCATGCGTATCTGGCTGGACCCGAACAAACTGAACACGTTTGACCTGACCCCCCAGGACATCACCCAGACCATCCAGGTCCAGAACAATCAGGTGGCCAGTGGCCAACTGGGCGGCGCCCCTGCGGTGGAAGGCCAGCAACTGAATGCCACCATCATTGCCCAAACCCGTCTGGAAGACGTGGATCAGTTCAAGAATATTCTGCTGAAAGTGAACCCGGACGGCTCTCAAGTCTTCCTGAAAGACGTGGCCCGGGTAGAACTGGCGGCACAGAACTACGACGTGCAGGGCCGGTACAACGGCCAACCCGCCGCGGGCTTGGCTATCAACCTGGCCACCGGCGCCAATGCGCTGGACACCGCCGAGGCACTGCGTGCTCGTCTGGCAGAACTGGAACCCTTCTTCCCGGACAAAATGAAGATGGAGTTCCCCTACGACACCACGCCGTTTGTCAGTATCTCCATCGAAGAAGTGGTGCACACCCTGTTCGAGGCCATCATCCTGGTGTTCCTGGTGATGTACCTGTTCCTGCAAAACTTCCGCGCCACCCTGATTCCTACCCTGGCGGTACCGGTAGTATTGCTGGGCACCTTTGCGGTGCTGGCCGCCTTCGGTTTCTCCATCAATACCCTGACCATGTTCGGCATGGTGCTGGCCATCGGCCTGCTGGTAGATGACGCCATCGTGGTGGTGGAAAACGTGGAACGAGTGATGCACGAGGAAGGCCTACCGCCCAAGGAGGCCACCCGTAAATCCATGGGCCAGATTACTGGCGCACTGGTGGGCATCGCCCTGGTCCTGTCGGCGGTATTCATTCCCATGGCGTTCTTCCCCGGTTCCACCGGTGCCATTTACCGCCAGTTCTCTATCACCATTGTGTCGGCCATGGTGCTGTCCGTGCTGGTGGCCATGATCCTGACGCCCGCCCTGTGTGCCACCATGCTCAAGGCCAAGGACAGCGAACATCAGACCGATCACGGCTTCTTTGGCTGGTTCAACCGCACCTTTGATCGTGGCACTCGCCGCTACCAGGGCAGCGTAGAGAAGATCCTCGGCCGCCGGGGCCGCTACCTGTTCATCTATGTGATCATCGTCGGTGTACTCGCCTTCAGCTTTATGCGCCTGCCGTCCAGTTTCCTGCCGGAAGAAGATCAGGGGATTCTGTTCACCCTGGTCACCCTGCCGGCCGGTTCCACCCAGGAACAGACCGTGGACGTGCTGAAAAAAATGGAGGACTACTATCTCAACGAAGAGTCCTCCGCCGTGGATGGCCTGTTCACCGTGGCCGGCTTCAGTTTCACCGGCCAAGGCCAGAACGCCGGCATGGCCTTCGTGAACCTGAAAGACTGGTCAGAACGGGACCTGTCCGTGGACGGCGCCAACAATGTGGTTGGCCGTGCCATGGGTTACTTCTCGACTATTCGTGAAGCCATGATGTTCGCCCTCAACCCACCCTCAATTCCTGAACTGGGGAACGCCAGCGGCTTCGACTTCCAGCTGCTGGACCAGTCTGGTCAGGGCCACGAAGCACTGATCCAGGCCCGTAACCAGATGCTCGGCATGGCCGCCCAGGATCCGCGCCTGGCCGGTGTGCGCCCCAACGGCCTGGAAGACAGCCCGCAATACCAGGTCAACATTGATCAGCAGAAAGCCAAGGCGCTGGGCCTGTCTATCAGCGACATCAACAGCACCTTGCAGATCGCCTGGGGCTCCAGCTACGTGAACAACTTCGTGGACCGGGGCCGGGTGAAACGGGTGTATGTACAGGCCGATGCCCCTTACCGGATGCTGCCGGAAAATATCAACGACTGGTTCGTGCGTAATAACCAGGGCGAAATGGTGCCGTTCTCCACGTTCGCCACCGGTCACTGGACCTATGGCTCGCCCAAGCTGGAACGTTACAACGGCGTGTCCTCGGTGAACATTCAAGGCAACGCAGCGCCCGGTTACAGTACCGGTGACGCCATGGATGCCATGGAAGAACTGTCCGCCAAGCTGCCCGCCGGGTTCGGCTTTGAATGGACTGGCATGTCTTACCAGGAGCGTCAGTCCGGTGACCAGGCCCCGGCCTTGTACATCATTTCCCTGCTGGTGGTATTCCTTTGTCTGGCCGCCTTGTATGAAAGCTGGTCGATTCCGTTCGCGGTCATGCTGGTCGTGCCACTGGGTATCCTGGGGGCCGTATTGGCCGCCACCTTCCGCGACCTGAACAACGACGTCTTCTTCCAGGTGGGGCTGTTGACCACCATCGGGCTCTCGGCGAAAAACGCGATTCTGATTGCGGAATTTGCGCTGGAGCTGGAGCAGAAAGGCGAGCACTTGCTCAAGGCCACACTGGAAGCGGTACGCATGCGGCTACGTCCGATTTTGATGACCTCACTGGCCTTCATGCTCGGGGTAACCCCGCTGATGATCAGCACCGGCGCTGGTGCCGGTGCCCGTAACGCCATCGGTACCGGGGTATTCGGCGGCATGCTCACCGCCACCGTCCTCGCCATCTTCTTTATTCCGTTGTTCTACGTGGCGGTACGCAAACTGTCCGGCGTGCCCCTCAACGGCAAGAAGAAAGACAAAGAGTAAGTCCAAGCGGAGTAACCCCCATGACCCGTAACCCTCTGACGCTCGCCCTGCTGGGCGGGCTGATGCTGGGTGGCTGCACCCTGGCCCCCAGCTACGAACAACCTGCGTCCCCGGTGCCTGCCCAACTGGGCGAAACCACCACTGACGGCGCCAGCGAACTGACCCTGCCCGGTTGGTCCACCCTGTATCAGAGCGCGGAACTGCAGCAACTGATCCAGAGCGCCCTGGACAATAACCGGGACCTGCGCCTGGCGGTGCTGGATGTGGCCGCCCTGCGGGCCCAGTACCAGATCCAGCGTGCGGATCTATACCCGAACCTGTCCGTGGATGGCAGCGGCAGCCGCCAACGCCTGCCCGGCGATCTGTCATACACCGGCAGTTCCACCCTCTCTGATCAATACGGTGTTCAGGTTGGCGTCACCGCCTGGGAACTGGACCTGTTCGGACGGGTGCGTAGCCTCAAGGATGCCTCCCTGGAGAATTATCTGGCCAGTGAAGAGGCCCAGCGCAGCACCCAGCTGGCCCTGATTGCCCAAGTGGCGCAGAGCTACCTGACTCTGGTCAGCGACCGTCAAAACCTGGCGATCAGCGAAGAGACCGTGGCCGCACAAGAGGACTCACTCACACTGATCCAGCGGCGCTTCGAAAGCGGCCTCGGCACCGAACTGGATGTGCGGCAGGCGCAGATTGCCCTGCAAGGCGCCCGTGCCAATCTGGCCAGTTTTGAACGCCAGGTCAGCCAGGATTACAACGCTCTCGCCGTGCTGGTGGGGGGGCCACTGCCCAGCCTGGAATCGGTCAATCTGGACAGCGACACCCTCGCGCTGGTAGCACCGGTGCCGGAAGGGCTCTCCTCCGCCCTACTGACCCAACGCCCCGACGTGCAGCAAGCCGAACATCAACTGCGCGCCGCCAATGCCAGTATCGGGGCCGCCCGTGCCGCCTTCTTCCCGAGCATTCAGCTCACCGGCGCCTATGGCACCATGAGCAGCGAGCTGTCCGGCCTGTTCGACAGCGGCTCCAAAGCCTGGTCGTTCAGCCCCAGTATTTCCCTGCCAATTTTCTCGGGAGGCCGTAACAAGGCCAATCTGGATCTGGCTGAAGTGCGCCAGGATCAGGCCGTGGCCACTTATGAAAAAGCCATTCAGACCGCTTTTCAGGAAGTCGCCAACGCCCTGGAGGCCCGTGACACCCTGGCCCGCCAGCAGCAGGCTCAGCAAGCTCTGGTTACCGCCACGGAACAATCCCTGACGCTCTCTCAACAGCGTTACGAACAAGGCGCGGATGATTATCTGGCGGTACTGGACGCACAGCGCACCCTGCTCGCCGCTCGCCAGCAACTCGTCACCCTGAAGCTGCAGCAGCTAACCAACGAAACAGAGCTGTATCGCGCATTGGGCGGGGGCTGGAACGCACAGCAACCCACCCACGTGGCCAGCCGTTAGTTAAGTGCGATGTCGGATTACGCCTTTCGGCTAATCCGACCTACAAGAGAAGGAGTGAAAGCGCGCCGGCGGCGCAATGTCGGTAGGCAATAAACGGGCTTGGCCGGAGCGCCTCTCAAGGCGAAAACGTGTATTTTGATCACGCGAAAAAAGGAAATTACTCGCTGCGCAAGCGGAAGGTAGCCTCGCCCAGCGCCAGCAGCGTGTCCTTTTCATCGAACACTTCCATGGTGCTGTTGTAGATTCGGGACCCACCGGCACGGCGAGTACCGACCGCACGAATCAATCCTTCACTGGCCTGCCCGGTGAACGTGGTAGTCATCGATAAAGTAACGGCCTTGCGGATATGGGTTGGGTCCGAGCACCAGGTACCGGCACAGGCCCCGGCCACATCCATCAGGGTCGCTAGCACCCCGCCATGAATGACACCCCCCAGATTCAAATGCCGGGTTTCAATCTGCAACCCCAGCACCGCCCTGTCCTCTTCCCATTCCAGAAAATGAAACCCCACCAGAGAGGGAAAACCCATAGCGAAACGGGCGTTGGCATCAGCCAGGGAGAAGTCTTTGGAGGGCGGAACTGCACTCATACTCTCGCACTCATTGTTCGTTTTTATCTGTGCCCGACACGGCTGGTCCAGAGGTTCAGGCGCGGCCCTGTACCATCTGCCCCACCTGCCCGACCACGTCTTTCAGGCGCGGGCCCAGATTTTCCAGCAGCGTTCTGCGGCTTAAACGCAGTGATGACCCTCCGCAATTGAACGGCACCACCTGAGCACCACCATCCAGAATCAACGGCACCGCCACGCCACTCACGTCCCGGTTCCACTCTCCGTCAGAGGTGCAGAAACCGTACTGCTCGTATTCGTCATAGGCACTCTGCAGGCTACGCTCAAGGGCGGGCCAGGCAGAGGGATCCTGCTGGCGGATCTGTTCGTAATACATTTCGCGCTCGGCTTCCGGCGTGGCCGCCAGGAACGCACGCCCCAGGGCCGACGTGGCCATGGGCACTCGCGAACCGATGTCCAGGCGCAGCACCAGCGGGCCATTGCCCTGGCACACTTGAATGTAAGTCACCTGGGCGCCATCCGGGGCCCCAATAGCCACCATGCAATCGGTGGAATCCGCCAGTTCCTGCATGTAAGGCCGCGCCAGATCCCGCACCCCTTCGCTGGCCAGATAGCGGTAACCGAGATCCAGCACGCCCGGCCCCAGCCGGTATTTCTCCAGCTGCGGCACATAACGCAGGTAACCCAGCTGCGTCAGCGTCGCCGTCATCCGCGAGACGGTTGGGCGCGGAATGCTGGTCCGTTTGGCCAGTTCCGCATTGCCCAGGTATTCATCTGAGGGGCCGAAACAGCGAAGAATATCCAGCCCCCGTGCCAGGGCCGTGACGAAATTACGGTCTTTATCATTGGCGCCGAGGTCGGCAACAGCTCTACGCATTCTTCTCGTTCCTGTATCAGGCTTCGGGATGGCTGAAATCGGCTGCGCCGGCTAACCGGACATCGATTTCATTTATAGTTATGTATTAGGCGCGCAAATATAACAAAAAGCGTTCCGCCTGCCCAAGACACCGCTTACCCGCGGCTCAAGCCTGCCATGGCCCGGCGTCCCTCTCTCAAGCACAATGGGGGTGTGGGCACGGCAGGAACATTCACCATGTCACGCTTCGGCTATAGTGGTCAATATTTTAAAATTACGTTTCATTATTGTAATGTTGACCCACCACACACAATGGAAGACCGACAAAAGGACGATTCCATGGACACGCTGCAGCAGTTCTACATCAACGGCAGTTGGGTTTCTCCCGCACCGGGAGCCACCACCCACGCCGTTATCAACCCCGCCAATGAAGAACAGATTGCTACCTTGCCACTGGCTCAGGCCGCCGATATTGATGCGGCAATCGACGCCGCTCACCAAGCGTTTCCAACCTGGTCTGCCCTGCCTCTGGAAGAGCGACTGGGCTATATGGAAAAAATGCTCGAGGCCTACCAGTCCCACCTGCCGGAAATGGCCGAAGCCATCAGCCAGGAAATGGGCGCGCCCATTTCCCTGGCCAGTAAAGTGCAGGCCCCCATGGGGCTCGCCCATCTAAAAACCGCGCTGGGCATCGCCCGGGAGTTTCCGTTTGAAGAAACCGCGGGCCAATCACTAATCCGCCGTGAAGCGGCCGGGGTCTGCGCTCTGATCACGCCCTGGAACTGGCCCATGAATCAGGTCATGTGCAAGGTTGCCCCGGCCATGGCCGCCGGTTGCACCATGGTGCTCAAGCCCAGCGAATTCGCTCCCCTGTCCGCTAACCTGCTGACCCGCATCATTGATGAAGCTGGCGTCCCTGCCGGGGTCTTTAACATGGTGTATGGCGATGGCGCCGCCGTGGGGCCGTTGCTGTCCAGTGACCCACGTATTGATGTGGTATCACTCACCGGCTCCACCCGCGCCGGGGAATCGGTAAGCCGGGAAGCGGCCAGCACGATCAAACGCGTCTCTCTGGAACTGGGCGGCAAATCCGCCAACATCCTGCTGCCGGGCTGCGATTTGGAGCAGGCCGTTACTCACGGGGTACGGTCCATGATGACCAACACCGGGCAGAGCTGTAACGCGCCCTCACGCATGCTGGTGCCGGCGGATCAGTTGGCCGAGGCCGAGCGTATTGCGGCACAGGTCTGCGACAGTGTTGTGGTCGGCGATCCCGCCGATAACGCCACGGTGATGGGCCCCATTGCCAATGGTCGCCAGTATCAGCGGGTGCAGGCCATGATCGAGAAAGGGCAGGAAGAAGGCGCCAAAGTGGTGGCCGGCGGTCCCGGCATGCCTGAGGGCATAAGCCAGGGCTATTTTGCTCGCCCCACCGTATTCAGCGAGGTGAACAACCAGATGACTATCGCCCGGGAAGAAATTTTCGGCCCGGTGCTGGTGATGATCCCCTACGACACTCTGGATAACGCCGTCGATATCGCCAACGATTCCGAATACGGGCTCTCCGGTTATGTGTTTGGGGACGAAGCTCAGGCGCACCAGGTAGCCAATCGCCTGCGTACCGGTAATGTCCATATCAATGGGGCCGGCCCGGATGTACAGGCCGCCTTTGGTGGCTACAAACAATCCGGGATTGGCCGCGAATGGGGCCGCTTCGGCTTTGAGGAATTCCTGGAAACCAAATCCCTGTTCCTGCCCCGGTAATACCTCCTCTGTCATAACCAGTACACAAGATCCCTCACTTTGTGTACTGGCAATAGCGCCCCACCCGGGGCGCTAAATTGCCATTTACCTGATCCGCTGTAACCTCGACTATCGTTACATCAGGCAATGTCACAGTATGGCATTCAGCGGCGCCCCTGCCGCCAGAGATCAGGAGGACACCATGACAACAACAGCATCCACGACCATTGAATCAGGCCAATCGAAAGCCAAGAAAGTCCCGCTGGGCGCCACCGTTAATATTCCACCCCGCCGCCTGGACTTCCAGTTCGATGACAAGACGTCACCGCGCTATTTCTATGACAACGACCCCTTCCTGAGTGCGTTCTGGCTAAGCCTGTCTGCCCTGTTTCCGGAAGGCGAGGCGTTCTTCGTGGACTCAGTACGCCATTACCGAAAAGAGATCACTGAGGCGACACTAAAAGCCCAGGTCTCAGGCTTTATCGGCCAGGAAGCCATGCACAGCAAAGAGCATGAAGCCTGGAACAACATGGGGGTCAAGTTCGGCTACCCTACCGATAAGTTGGACAAATCCCTGGGCAAACTGCTCGGTCTGGTGCAAAAACGTACCCCGAAAATTTTCCAGCTGGCTGCCACTGTCTGCCTGGAGCACTACACCGCTATCATCGCCGAACAGCTGCTACGCGAAGATGAGCACCAGGAAAAAATTATCGATGAAGCGAGCCTAAAACTGTGGTTATGGCACGCTCTGGAAGAAAACGAACATAAGACTGTGGCCTATGACGTCTATGAAAAGGTCAGCGGTAGTTACGCCATTCGTGCGGGAGCCATGATCCCCACCACCGTCCTCTTCTTTGCCGTGTTAGCCGCCTTCCAGGTTCGCATGCTGGCCTCTGACGGGCGTCTTCTCAGCCTGAAAAACAACTGGAAAGGAATGAAGTTCCTGTTCGGCCGCAAGGGGCTGTTTACCAAACTGACGCCTCAGTATCTGGATTTCTTCAAACGGGATTTCCACCCGTCCCAGCACGACACTGACGCATTGCTGGACGAATGGCGCGAGAAACTCTTCGGTACCGACGGCATGCTCACCGAGCAACATGCCCAGGCCAGCCAGCGCAAGGGCAAGAAAACTCACTGAGTTTCTTTTCCTGCCATAAAAAGGGCTGCTTCTCGCAGCCTTTTTTTATGGGCGTCCGTTACGGGTAACAACAGAGAAACTGCGACTTACGGGGAACATGACTACTACTTTCGCACTGTATCTATTGAGGAGTAGCGCCGAAGCCAATAGCGTAAGCCTCACACTAACAACAAAGCCGTAGATGCCATGCCCTCATTGAAGCGAATCGCCTTCGGTCTTGCGACAATCAACCTGCCCCTGATTGCCTTGGCGCAACCCTCTGAGCTCGACACCATACAGGTCGACGGAACGCGGATGGAACGCAGCCTGCTGGATACCCCTGCCGCCGTAAGCGTCGTGGAGGCAAACACAGCTCAGCAGGGGCAACAGAATATACAACTTGATGAAACTCTCGCTCGAGTACCTGGACTCTACCTGCAAAACCGATACAACTTCGCTCAGAATCAACGCCTATCTATCAGGGGCTTTGGCGCACGTGCTCCCTTTGGAGTCCGAGGGCTGCGCATTCGTGTTGACGGCTTCCCCGAAACACTGCCGGACGGGCAATCACAGGTAGACAATATTGATTTGGACTCCATCTACCAAGCAACGGTATTACGTGGGCCAGCCTCCGTTCTCTATGGCAATGCCACCGGCGGCGTAATCGACATTGAGAGCCTATCTGGGCGAAACATAAGGGGAAACGGTGAGCTGAGTTTGTCGAGCGGGGCAGATGGCTTTCGCAAAGCCCATCTAAAGAGCGGCGGACAGAAAGGCAATGCTCATTATTATCTCGGACTCAGCGGTCTCAACTACGACGGCTACCGTGATCAAAGCGCAGTGGAAAAATACCAGCTAAACAGCCGAGTTGGCTGGGAGCTGGATAACCACCAGGAAATAGACCTGTTTCTAACGGCGCTAGACACTCCATATGCTGAGGACCCGAGCGGACTAACCCGTCTCCAGGCCCACACAGACAGAAAACAATCGACCCTGCTTGCAGACCGACTGGATGCTGGCCAAGAAGTAGACCAACAGCGCCTTGGCTTCCGTTACCGCAATACATCGTTAGCCGGAGGCCTACTTCAAGCTCGGGCCTTCATTAGCCAGCGTGACTTTACTCAACAACTCCCTTTTCCCGGCAGTAGTCTAATTGATTACCAGCGAACCTTTTACGGTGTTGGTCTGGAGTATCATCATGATCTGGACCTCTTCGGCTTACAGCATCGCTACCTGATTGGCGTTGACGTGGATCGTCAGCAGGACGACAGGGGCCGTCAGAACGTCAGTTTCAATGGTGCAATTACTGGCCTCAGTGCCAATGAAGATCAAACCGCCACGAGCAGTGGCGTCTTTATACAAACCGATACTTTCCTGACCGATAGCATCACCCTTTCTTTGGGTGCAAGAGCCGATCGAATACAGTTCAAGATAAAGGATGATTTCCTCACAGACGGCAACGATAGCGGCGAACAACAATTCAATGAAGGTAGCTTTAGTGCCGGCGTTGCCTGGCATGCCCTTCCCGCTCACACCCTTTATGCCTCGATCAGTTCAGCCTTTGAAACCCCTACCTTCACTGAGTTAGCCAACCCCTCAGGCGTAGGAGGATTCAACCCGAATTTGGATCCTCAAAACGCACTAAACAAGGAAGTCGGGATGCGCGGCACAATAAGCGATGGGTTACTGTATGACATGACACTCTTTAGTGTCAGCGTGAAAGATGAAATAACGCCCTACGAACTAGGGGGGCGGACCTTCTATGAAAATGCCGCACGCACTCGTCGTGAAGGGATGGAGTTATCACTTGAACATTTCACGACAGACACACTAACCACCACCGTCGCCTGGACCTGGGCACAATACCGTTTCGAACGCTTCGTCGATCAGCAACAAGGTATGGACGTGAGCGACAATCACATGCCGGGTCTTCCTCAACACATTGTTTTTGCCGAAGCGGCATGGCGCCCAAGTATCGGAATATTTGTTATTGGTGATGTCCGTTTCGCCAGCTCTGTATACGCGGAAAACACCAATGAAACTCGTATAGGAAGCCACGCCGTTGCCAACGCGCGGATCGGCAAGCGCTGGGACTTTAACCGCCAACACCTGGAACTACACACCGGGATTAACAACCTTTTCGATCGTGAGTACTACAGCAACATCCGCATTAATGCCAACAGCGATAGACCCAACCCTGATGACCGTGGCTATTTTGAACCGGCGCCCGGCCGCACCCTCTACGCTGGCATGACATACGGATGGTAAAATGAAGCTCTTTCTGCTTACCCTGCTGCTATTCTCGTTCCCACTTCAAGCGCTTCAATTGGGTGATACAGCCCCAAGCTTCATAGCAAAGACAACACACGGGGAGATAAACTTTTCAGAATGGCGGGAAGATCAGTGGGTAGTCCTCTTCTCACATCCCGCCAGTTTCACACCAGTATGCACCACTGAACTAGCCGCCGTTGAGCGATTAAGAGATGCTTTTTCAAAACGGAAAGTCCAAGCTTTAGCATTGGCAGTCAGCCCTCTGGATGACTTGAAGCGCTGGCTCGACGACATCGAAATCAGCCAAGGCGTTCGCCCATCTTTTCCAATAATTTCTGATCAAAATAGAACAGTCAGCACCCTTTATGGCATGCTTCATCCACGATCTAACTCAGTCCATACAGTGCGAAGTGTTTTTATTATCGATCCCCGCGGCCGCATTCGCCTTAAAATGGATTATCCACCCAGCATAGGCCGTAATTTTGATGAACTATTACGCGCCATTGACGCCTTACAAACGACCTACCAGTACCCTGTATTAACGCCCGCAGACTGGCAGCCTGGAGAAGACGCCATAGTATCACCCAGATTGTCGGATGAAGATTCTCGCGTCCTTTTCCCTGCACAAAAAAAACCACAACTTCCTTACTTAAAATACACACCACTTCCCTAACTAGCAGAAAAAGACATTTCTTAATCCCATAATTTTAACATTATCTTCATCCTTTGGTAGCACGACCAAACGCTAAAAACAGCAACGCCTTTACGGTACCAAGGCGCTATTCTTCGTTCTTTTTTCGCTCTCCATACTCGGTCATATCATCGTGATAGAAACCTCAGGGAGCGCAAAATGAAGAAAACCAGTGCAACTCTTATAAACCGGTCAGTGTTATTTCTTTTACCTGCCCTGGCAGTCCAGTCTGCAAACGCGGGTATAAGTCTGTATGACGAAGACGGCACAAGCTTCACCACCGACGGGTACATTAATGCTTTCTATGTCAACAGTGACGTGGACCGCCCGGGGGAGCAGTTCGATCGCCGGCAGTCACGTGTACAGATGGGTTTTCTCCCGAACTACATAGGCTTCAACATGAAGCGGGAAATGGGTGATCTCACCTTGGGTGCTCGGTCTTCTTTTTGGGTCACCATTAATGACAGTGAGGTAAATGGTACCGCCACCGCCATTGATGTACGCCAGTTTTATGGCACCATCGGCGGAGGCTTCGGTGAAGTGCTCATCGGTAAAGACTTTGGCCTCTTTGCCCGCTCCAACATCCTCCGCGACGAATTCCTGGCCGGATTTGGCCAAGTCAGCGACACACTGGGCCTGACTGACGGCACCGGCGTATCTTTTGGCAATATTGGTACCGGCTACCCCTATCCTTTCCCTAGCTCACAAATCACCTGGCGCAGCCCGGAAATGAGCGGATTGAATATTGCTGTTGGTATTCTGGACCCTTACGACACAAACGAAGTCGGCGCCCCAGGCAAGGCTTACCAAGATTCACCACGGGTAGAAAGCGAAATCAGTTACCAAATAGACCTGGGAGGTGCATCGCTATACACATGGGTAAACGGCGCTTATCAGACCTCTAAAAACACTGACGATACCGTGGACGAGATTACCTCTGAAGGGCTTGGCTATGGGTTACAACTTAAGGTTGCCGACCTTTCAATCACCGCTTCAGGTTTTGATGCCAAGGGCATGAACCCGCTTTTATCCAATAATTCCGGTCAGGCAGTCCTACAAGAAATTGACAGTGATGGGTACCTTGTTCAAGCGGGTTATCAACTAGGAAAGGCACGAATCGCGGCGTCTTATGGGATCACCGAAGATGAAGGCAACCTGATTGGTTCAGCAGCTGATTACGAGAACAAAGGCATCATCCTCAGCTACGCAGCCAACGATTATCTGAATTTAGTAGGCAACTTCACCCGCCTTGAAATTGATGATGAAGCGATCGGTGAAATTGAAGAAACCAGCACCTTTGCCGTCGGTGCGACCGTTTCCTGGTAACCAAGAAAACGAGTAGAGATGGATGAGCCATCAACACGGCTCACCCATCAAACTCACTCGATGTTTCGTGAAAAGGCTGCACAATTCTCTTTCTAAGACGCACCAGCGGCATAAAATCACCCTCCTCTGCTGCAGCTGTAACTTCTGACAAAAACTGCTCTCTCAATACCGTTCGCGGATTAACACCAGCCGTGAAACGGTACCTTTCCTTCACCGTGCAGCATTCACTCTTTAAGCGATTTTGATAACCTACTAACCATTCGCACAAAAGCCGGTCATCGGTTTTAAGGCCCAAAACGTTAGCCAATTTAGCGTCACTCAGCTTGTCACCGCTCCATTCCATCAGTGCCCGAAAAGAGCGGGTATAATCTGAACGATTACGGTGTAATAGTTGCAGCCATAGAGCAACCAGATCCGCATCCTCCGGTTTCGACATCATTAGCCCCAGTCTTGATCGCATGCCACATAATATGGCCTCCTCAACCTGAGCCTCAAAGCTGTTAAGTATTTCAGCCAGTGTTTTTTCAGCCAAAAGAGGCCGTAATGACCGAGCTAACATCATAAGCCCAAATTGCATGGCTTCTGGCTGAGATGAAAATGCGTAGCGGCCGCCAATATCTGCGTGAGCCGGTGCCAGCGACGGTTGATAATCTTCAAGGAAGGTTCCCGTCCCATGATCTAGCGTCATCCCAAGAACAGAAATATTGTCCGTATTAAGCGTGCCATGAACAAACCCCCAAACCTGCCAGGCAGCCACAAGATGTGCGGTGCGCTGAACTGCATGTCGGAAGAAATAATCTGCGCTAGGGAGGCCTCCCTCACCATAACAGCCGCCAAGGTGTGAAATCAGCGCCTCCAGTGCCGACCTGTTACCACGAGAAGACAGCCACTCAAAATGTCCAACTCGGGCATGAGAAGGCGCCAAACGTAGCAATGTTGCAGCATTCTCTAACCTGGAGCGCATAATTTTTTTTCGATGCACACACAAACTTAATGGCAAACTAGTAGGAATGCCCAAGCCATAGAGCGCATGGCTAGTCAGATATTCTCGTATAGCGCTGCGCAATCCAAGATAACCATCGCCTTTACCCGCATAAGGCGTTCGCCCTACGCCTTTTAAATACATCTCCATGCGCCCCAGAGGAGTGGCCACCTCACCTAAAAGCAACGCCCTACCATCCCCAAGAGAGGGATTAAAAACGCCATGCTGATGACCCGCATATTTCTGCGCTAATGGTGACATACCGGGTAATAGGCAGCCCCCACCATGCAGAGATCGCAATGTCGAAACGCCTTCAACGTGGGTACGCAACTGTGTTACATCAAGCTGCAATAGCCTAAGTGCCATCGGGGAAATATCGACAACACCGGCAACTGGGGAAAACTGTGGTGACTGTTCAGCCCATAACATTGATGGAAGGTTTTTCCAGTCATTCGCAATTGATAAGGCAGTCCATGGATTTTCATATTGATCAATGATTTCTAACATATCCTGCTCCTAGCAATAACAAAAAAAGCCGCCCCATATGGGGGCGGCATAAGCAACGTCAAGACAGACGATAGGACTTTTAACTTTTCAGAAAAAACCAAGAGGGTTAATGTCATAGCTAACCAAAAGGTTCTTGGTTTGCTGGTAATGATCAAGAATCATCTTATGGTTTTCTCGCCCGATACCTGATTTCTTATAACCACCGAAGGCTGCGTGGGCAGGGTAAGAATGGTAACAGTTAGTCCAGACTCGACCGGCCTGAATACCTCTCCCCATTCGGAATGCCACGTTAATATCACGGCTCCAGACACCAGCACCAAGACCAAATTCTGTGTCATTAGCAATACGAAGAGCCTCTTCTTCATCACGGAAAGTCGTTACACCAACCACCGGGCCAAAAATCTCTTCCTGGAATACACGCATTTTATTGTGCCCCTTAAGCAAGGTTGGCTGAATATAATAGCCATCACCATACTCACCGGAAAGGGACTCACTACTGCCGCCTGCTAGCACTGTTGCACCTTCTTCCTTGGCAACATTCATATACGACATTATTTTGTCATATTGTTCACGGGAGGCTTGGGCGCCAACTTGTGTTTCCGTATCTAGAGGGTTGCCACGCTTAATCGTTTTGATTCTTTTCAACACACGCTCAATAAACTCGTCATACATACTTTCTTGAATCAATGCACGCGAAGGGCATGTGCAAATTTCGCCCTGGTTAAAGTAAGCCAACACCAACCCTTCAACCGCTTTATCAATGAAGGTATCTTCCGCATTCATAATGTCGGCGAAATATACATTCGGGGACTTACCACCCAGCTCTACCGTTGATGGAATAATATTTTCAGCTGCACACTTGAGGATATGGGATCCCACCGGGGTTGAGCCGGTAAATGCGATTTTGGCAATACGCTTGCTGGTAGCAAGTGATTGGCCCGCTTCCTCGCCATAACCATTGACAATATTCAGAACTCCCGGTGGCAGAAGATCACCAATACACTCCATAACCTTGAGAATAGATACAGGTGTTTGCTCGGCCGGCTTCATTACAATGCAGTTACCTGCCGCCAGAGCTGGGGCCAATTTCCAGGCCGCCATTAAAATAGGAAAGTTCCACGGGATAATTTGCCCAACCACGCCAAGCGGCTCATGAAAATGGTAAGCAACGGTGTTTGCATCAATATCCGCAGCAGAGCCTTCCTGGGCACGAATACAACCAGCAAAATAGCGGAAGTGGTCAACAGCCAAAGGAATATCTGCGTTAAGGGTTTCGCGTACGGCCTTACCGTTATCCCAGGTTTCAGCCACAGCCAAAGACTCCAGGTTCTGCTCTATCCGTTCAGCGATTTTCCACAGCAGGTTGCTTCGCTCAGTTGCAGAGGTGCGGCCCCACTCCCCTGCCACCCGATGGGCTGCATCCAGAGCAAGGTCAACATCTTCGGCACTGGATCTGGCCACCTGGCAAAAAACGTTGCCGTTAACCGGGCTGACATTATCAAAATAACGCCCCTTGACCGGCGCAACCCACTCACCACCAATATAGTTTTCGTACCGTTCTTTGAACGAGACTACTGATCCTTCGCTACCAGGGTTTGCATAAATCATTACCTGATTCCTCTTTTAATTTCTTGACGTCCGCGCTTTGAAAGGTCGCGCCTGCAGATTCAGGATAGGCCGAGGAAGGCTTATTTCGCATGCTACCAAGGGTGTAATTCCTCTCCCCATTTGGTCTTACTGTTTGTCGCTGTCCCACCATGCATTTTCATAACTGCGGTAAAAATGGCTAATAGACCGGGTCAACTCGTACCTTGCCAGCGGCATATCAACGAAGGAATCAGGAATCTCAGTATCAATAAGCGCATTGGCAGATTTACCATTAGCCACCCCCTCTTTCATTAGGGCGTCTAACCATTTCAACCATTCCCGTGTTTGCTTTATAGGAGCCAAGCTCGTTGAAAAAGGGCCATGCCCAGGAATAATATTCTTTGGCTCAAGATTCTCTAGGCGAGAAAGCTCACTCAGCCATATATCAATCCCAGGGGAATGGGGGGTGGTTGGTGCCCGCTGCCAGAACAACATGTCACCGGCGAAAAGGGTGCCGCTTTGAGGGTCATAAATGACGAGATCGTGGCCCGTGTGCCCAGTAAAGCGCATCAAGTTGAGTGGATAGCCTGAAAATTCTTTTAGACCTGGCTTGATCAGAGTATTAGGCAAAAGCAACGTTGTTTTATCACTGTTCTTACCAATACGCTGCTGTAGTGTATTCAAAAAAATATTGCCGACACGTTTTAGTTCAGAACGAGTCTCATCCAGTGCCATAATGGGAAGATCCGAAAAGGCGCTATTCCCAAAAACATGGTCCGGGTGGTGGTGTGTATTTAACACCCAGCGGACAGGCTCATCGGTATAGCCGGCAATTGCCTTTCTTAATTGCACCCCATAAGCATGAGTCGTGCCTGTGTCGATAACAACAACCCCGTCGCCCGTAGCGATGAACGCGCTGTTACTAATATTCCCATGATTTTCTTTACTTAGTTCCTCTGCCACACCCTGAACCAGCCAAACATTATCGGTTACCGGCTGAATATTCAGTGCTAACTCTCGTGCAGATATCGCCTGCCCAGAGAGCGACATAACGCCAATAATAAAAACAGATAATGAGCGCTGAGCGTTAAATTTCTGATTCCAAAATATTGCCATTATTATCCCTGGCTCTCAGGTTATAGGTGGTCTCCTCATCTCCTTTCATTTCAATCGTCAGCGCAGGGTTTTCACTGATCGATGCATGCCACTTCATGCTGGCCACGGTATCACCTTGACTGCTTATCGACAGTTCTTCGATATAAAAGGGGATCTCACTGGGGAGCAAGCCGCTTTCCATCGGATGTATAATAAGAAATCGAAGCCGATTACCTTGATCAGCCACAAACCGCCGAGCGCGAACCTTGCCGAAATCCGGTGACCAATTTTTCCCTGAATTGGCAATACCTGGCGTTGAGCACCCTCCTCCAGCACCATCGATAAACGTACTCCCGACATGCCATATTCCCTGGCTAAGCACCGCCACCCTGACCGGAGAGCCCTGCTCAAGACGAAGGTTCAGACCTACCTTTCCCTGTCCATGAGAAAGGGGCTGATACTCGAACACCAAAGGAATTGGGTTTAACTCAACCCAAAGCAACATTGTCTGAAAATTGCCATTAAACGCACTGGCATCGATTTCAACCGGAACTTGTCCGGAGTTTTCCGCGAATGAAGGTGCTGTTATTTTTACTCGTGGATCAAAACGTACAGGTGTACCCCCCAAATAACGGTCTTGATAAAGTTCCCACATAAAAGATTCAAGCGGGTCCTGCTGTTGCGTAACGTCAGGCTCGACCGCCGCACCCACGTTAATCAACATGACCAGCAATAACCCGGGGAACACCATCAAAGATCGCACAATTATTGTCCTGTCGTTTCCATACTGACGGTTTCAAGCCAAGCCCGAATAGCCCACAAGGCTTCCTGACTAAGAAAATCGGCCATTTTCGGCATTAAAACGCGACCATTGCGCACCGACCCATTAACCACTCGTTCCTTATACCATTCATCGCCATAGTCACCGTTTTCAAGCTCCCTCAGGTCTGGGGCAATACCGCCAGATTTCGCTTCGAGACCATGGCAAGCAGCACAGTTCTGGTTATAGGCAGAGCTGCCAATATCCACAGCCAGCTCGTGCTGTTCGTGATCTTCCCGATAGGGATTCACATCAAGCCACTCTTCACCAAGCGGCTCTAAGCCACGTAGGTCAACGCCCTGGGGGGTTACATTACCGTGTCCATGGGCCACCAGGGAGCAGCCCAGCAGGGCCATACTCGCCATTATCCGTACCTTTATATTCATACTCTGCTCCGTTGGGTCAAAACCTGTATTGCAGTAAATTTAACAGCCACCACAACAGAGCAGCACTAGCCCTTGGCCGCATCCGTAATAGTCCCTTGGTCGTAGGCCCAAATGGTTAGGTTATTTACTTCCACCGGCGGTAGCTTGTAGCCATGCCCTCTGCCTGAATGGATACACAGCGTTGTTCGAGAATTTAAACAAGCGGACACGTCGTGATTTTCCATACCTAGATTGCATTTTTGCCAGTGTGATCAGATATCACAATCAAAGCAGAGGCTGCGTTATGAGGAAAATAAACTACGACACACCGTGTCGCGGGAGACTATCCCGAATGATCGGTGTCATTACGATGTCTACCGTGCTCAGTGCATGCAGTAGCGGAACAGTTATTGCCGAAGAAGGTGTGACTTGGGATGACATTGCCAATGATCACAAAACTACCGAAGATGTTTTGATGTATGGCATGGGGAATCACGCCCAGCGCTATAGCACCCTAGAGGGTATCAACAGCGAAAATGTTTCCATGCTCACACCGTCATGGTCCTATTCATTCGGCGATGAAAAGCAACGTGGCCAAGAATCTCAGGCGCTTGTTCATGAGGGCGTAATTTACGTTACCGGTTCTTACTCACGTGTCTTTGCCGTTAATGCAAAAACCGGTCAACGTATTTGGACTTACTCGCACCGTCTACCGGACGATATCCGCCCTTGTTGCGACGTGGTTAACCGTGGTGCCGCCATCTATGGCGACAATATTTTCTTCGGCACACTTGATGCCAGCGTTGTTGCCCTTAACAAAGACACCGGCAAGGTCGTATGGCGTAAGAAGTTCGGCGACCATAAAGTCGGCTACACCATGACAGGCGCACCAACCATTATTAAAGATCAGAAGAGCGGCAAAGTTCTGCTGATTCATGGCTCCTCTGGTGATGAGTTCGGCGTTGTTGGAAAACTGTTCGCACGCGACCCTGAAACCGGTGAAGAAGTGTGGATGCGTCCCTTCGTTGAAGGCCATATCGGTCGTCTCAATGGCGAAGAAAGCACTCCAAGCGGTGACCCAAGAGCTCCCAGCTGGCCCGATGATCCGAACACTGAAACCGGCAAAGTCAAAGCGTGGAGTCAAGGTGGCGGTGCGCCCTGGCAGAGTGCCACCTTTGATGCTGACACTAACACCATCATCATTGGTGCAGGCAATCCTGCCCCATGGAACGGCTGGGCTCGTACATCCCCAGACGGTGCCCCAGCAGATTACGATAGCCTTTATACCTCAGGGCAGGTCGGTGTTGACCCGAGCACTGGTGAAATCAAGTGGTTCTATCAGCACACACCGAATGATGCCTGGGATTTCTCTGGTAACAACGAAATCGTCCTCTTTGACTACGAAGACAAGAAAGGGAAAAGCCATAAGGCTGGTGCTCACGCCGACCGTAATGGTTTCTTCTACGTAACAGACCGGACTAACGGCGAGCTACTTAACGCCTTCCCGTTCGTGGACGGAATCACCTGGGCCAAAGGCATTGACCTGGAAACAGGTCGCCCCATGGAAGTAGAGGGTCAACGCCCTGCCCGCCTGAAAGACGGCGAAACCCGCTCTCCTGCAGTTGAAGTATCGCCACCCTTCTTGGGCGGCAAGAACTGGAATCCCATGGCCTACAGCCAAGACACCGGGCTTTTCTATGTTCCAGCCAACCACTGGAAAGAAGACTATTGGACGGAAGAGGTTGAATATCAGCCGGGTTCGGCCTACCTAGGCATGGGCTTCCGTATCAAGCGCTTGTTCGATGATCACGTTGGCATCTTGCGAGCCATGGACCCCGCGACAGGCAAGGTCGCTTGGGAACACAAAGAACCGATGCCGCTTTGGGCCGGGGTTCTCGCCACCAAAGGCAACCTGGTCTTCACGGGTACCGGCGACGGCTACTTTAAAGCTTTTGACGCGAAAACCGGTGAAGAGCTGTGGAAGTTCCAGGTTGGTACCGGGATCATTTCTCCACCGATCACGTGGGAAATGGATGGTGAACAATACATCGGTGTAACAGCCGGGTACGGCGGTGCAGTGCCTCTTTGGGGCGGTGACATGGCGGAGCTAACCAAACCTATCTCTCAGGGCGGCTCTTTCTGGGTGTTTAAATTGCCTAAATTTGCCAAGGACCTAGTCAGCAAGTAACAAGAACGTCAGCCCGCATCGCGGGCTGACGCCTTTTCAGGAGCATAGAATGAAATATATAACGCTACCTCGATTAATGACTCTCTTCGCTTTTCTAACCCTTAACAGCGGCGTCCAGGCTGACCGCGCTGATACAGACATCCCCAGTCATAATGGTTGTCAACTCAAGCCTGCGACAGATTGTGCTGGTGCAGATCTGAAAGGCGCAGATCTCAATGGCCTGGACCTGACGGGTGCAAACTTTGCAGGTGCGAACCTCGAAGGCGCGGACTTACGGCACAGTAACCTTAAAGGGGTCAATTTAGAGAAAGCGAACCTTCGCAACGCAAATATGAGCCGAGCACGGTTAATGAGCACCAACCTGCGCATGGCAGATCTTACCGGGGCACGTTTGCTTGCGATACAAAGCTGGAACTTGTTTGCCCAGAAAGCCATTTTTGACAACGTGAATGCGACTGGTGCCAATCTGGAATTTGGTCGACTAACCCGCTCTCAGTGGAATAATGCCAATATGACAGGGGCCAACCTGGAGATGGCCTGGTTCAACAAGGCGAAATTAAATGGTGCGAACCTTCAGGATGCCAATCTTCAAGAAGTAAAACTCAACCTTTCCAGCTTGCGTAATGCGAATCTGGAAGGTGCAAATCTGCGCTACGGAAACTTCCAGAGCATGGACATGCACGGCTGTACCGCCTGCCCCTTTGATTGGGCATATAAAGACGCACCGTAAGCCTGAGCTGCAAGCCCTTTTCTTGACTAGGAGAGGGCTATACCTCTTACCCTAAAGAGCGGCCTGAGAAATGCTGCAATGCCATTTTCAGCTTCAATGGTTTCAGCGGCTTATAAATTTGCGTAAATCCATTTTGACTGCAACGCTGTTTCAGTTCTGCGCTACGATCAGCAGTTACCAGTATTACTGGCAATGGCTTGTCTCGGCCTGAATTGATAAAGGAGGCAACAGTAATACCATCGTCTGTGCCTGGATCCAGGTGGTAATCCATCAGCAAAACGTCAGCTTCATCAAGGCCTGTATCTACCTTGCCACGTAATGAAGCTAGTGATTCTGCCACCACCACATCACACCCCCACCCTTCCATCAAGGTTCGCATTCCAATACAGATTGCTTCGTCGTTATCAACCACCCAAACCCGCAATCCATATAAAGTCTGTCCAATAAAATGATCAGCTGGTAGCGTTCTATGGATATATTCTTCTGGTTGCGCCATTGGAATCTGCAAACCGAAAACTGACCCTTTTCCTAGCTGGGAATCGAGGCACAGTGAATGAGAAAGTATTTCACTGATCTTCTCCACTATTGCCAAACCCAGGCCCAAGCCTCGCTCATGGTGCCGTACGGCTTGCTTGCCGCGCTGGAACTCTTTAAATATCTCGCTACGCTGGTCATGGCTGATGCCTATCCCGCTATCGGCCACCACAACCTCAACACTTTCCCCACGTCTGCGACACCCAAGTAGAATAGAGCCGCTCTCGGTATAACGAACCGCATTGGATAGTAAGTTACGAAGTATTCGACTCAGCAATTGCGAATCAGACCTAATCAGAGCACCGCAAGGAACATAACGGAATCGCAACCCTTTTTTCTGTGCAATTTGCCGAAATTCTTCAGCCAAAACATCCAGCAAACGGCTTAACGGAAAAACCTCAAACTCTGCTGTCACCACACCGGCATCCAGCTTGGAGGCATCTGAGAGTGTTGTAATTAGCGATTCCAGGTCAGTAAGAGCCGTGCCAATATGAGCAAGCTGAAACGCCATGTTATCGGGTTTTTCCTGCAAGGCACTGGTAAAAAGCCGTGCCGCATTCAGCGGCTGCATCAAATCGTGACTTACCGCCGCAACGAAACGGGTTTTAGAGAGATTGGCCTGCTCTGCTTTTTCCCGCGCTTCACGCAGCTGCATTTCTATATGGCGACGCTCTTCAATCTCTTCCAGTAGCTTCTGGTTTACATCACGCAAAGCCTGCGTGCGTTCACGCACCTGCTCAGCCAGAACGACAGAATGCTGAAATGCTGCATAGGGTGCTGTAGGGGCCATATTACTGGCCTCCACCCTTTCTATTAGGGCGTCACAAATCCTGCTCAACCTGGCATTTTCAGCCATCAGTCGTGCTTCATGAAGGTCCCAGGGAGAGTGTTCTTCCTCTGACGGCCCCGGCTCAGAGACGGTTTCTTTGTCCAATGACGACCCCGGTCAGCGTGTGGTTAAGATGCATACCGTCGACATGCTCCCCATAGGTACTAAAGCCTATCACCCCGTATCGGCGGAGCAATGCCGATGCTTCATCGACCATCCCCTCAGCTTCAATTTGCGCATAACGCATACAGCAATCGCACCCGAGTGTTAGCCATGACGGTCCCATACGACGCTCAATGGCACTGAGCTTAGTCTCAAGATCATCAAGTAAGGAATCAGTCTTCATAGCGGTTAAAACGATGCCATTCTCAACCGCACAATAAAACGTCAGGCTCAAGTCATCATTAACTCGCTGGATGGAGCGTGCGTAGTAACCGTCATTAATGCGTACAGCCAAAGGAGAGCATGCGAATGTCATATCATTCAGGTCTTCAACCGACACACCGATCAGCCGTGCATAGGCCTTTGCCGCCGGCTCAGCGTTGAGTTCATAGACCGTACGCTTTTCAGGATCTGCAGAAGTAACGACGAATTTGTTTTTTTCTGGGATTAAATGGTGAGTACTAAAAACTTCGAAATCCAACGACGTAGAGATCATGATGACCGTGGCTGCTTCGCTGGTGAAGCCTCCATCACTATAAACATAGGTGCCACTCAACCGGTATTCATCACCCGCAGAGCCACCAAAACAGGCAATACTTCCTAGCGCCGAATTAAGAGTAGCCAATACCATTTCTTCATTCACTGATAGCCCATCCATCAGCGTCAACACAAAGGTATTGCTCTCTGCTGGCGTTTTTGTGACGCCATCGCTGCACTCTGTGAGCAAGCCATCAACAAGCTGTTGAGCATCAAGAAGACCAAAAGAGTCCACATTTTCTACTAATTTCTGGCTCACAGTGAATAGCCGTCGATCAAAACCAATCGCCACAATTGAGCCTTGATCATAACCCTTGGAGGTAATTTCACCGCAGGATGTGCAGCCCGACATGGGGATATCAGCAAAGTTTTCACGCATTGCTGCGCCCAAGCGATTGAGATTATATTCCACTGAGCAGAAAAACAGCACAAAACCCAGATTGGGTGTTTTCAATTTTTCTGCCAGCTCGGCAGCAGCCACCTCTTCATCGGCAGCATTACTGAACGTGGTTAGCACAGCACTTGGAGGGGCGGCAGTCATGAGACTCTCCCGGTTTTTATTGTAGTGCGCTCTTCTTGGCGCGCTTTTGCTGGCTAATTTTGCGGAATATTTTTGCCTTAGTGAAGCAAACTGTCGTTAGGCTTTTGTTAAGCGATTCTGCACTTAAAATCACAAGCTGAGCAGACTTGCTATTCAGCCATACGACTTGGGTGTTTCAGATACGCTCCGAAGTCGATATCACTCGCAGAGAGGATCGCCTGGACACGATTAGTGGCACCCAATTTTCTCAGAATGGCCGATACATGGGCTTTCACGGTACTTTCCGCAATGCTTAGCTCGTAGGCAATCATTTTGTTCGATTCGCCCCGAGTCATCCTTTCAAACACTTGAAGTTGTTTTCGCGTCAGGCTCTCCAGAAGCTCCGGCAATAGCCCGGGCTCATGGTGTCGCGTCTGCAATGAACTGGCTCCAGACCGGATAATATCCGAGGGGAGGTATACTGAGCCGGAAAGAATTTGCTCAAGCGCGCTAATCATTTGCTTACGGGGTGTCGATTTTGTAATAAACCCAACCGCTCCGTAAGTCACTGTTTGCAAAATAACTTTTTTATCTTCTTCGGCGGAAACGATAACGGCAGGAACACCCGGAAACTGATTGCGTAACTGCACCAGCCCACCCAACCCCTGCATACCCGGCATATTCAGGTCCAACAGGACCAAATCAATATCGTCATTCTGATCAATGATCTGTAAAGCACTCTCAAGTCCTGAGGCTTCAAGCAAAGTACTTCCGGGAAAGCCATCATCAATCACTCGAGCAATAGCCTCACGGAAGAGAGGGTGATCATCTGCAATCAGGATTTGGTACATGGACGGCACTCTCCTGTCACCCTTAAGTGGTGAATTATTGTGCTTATCGTCAGAGGCTCCCTTTTAGTTGGCACGGACAAGGACCGCGCCAGTCTAAACAGCCTGTATCTCCATTACTCTATGGTCTTAAGACTGAAGACGCTATTGTCCTAAAGTAGTATTTTAATGAGAAAAGAAGAGCGCCCTGCCGAGTGGCAAGGCGAGAGATTCACTAAAAAGGGTCAGAATGCCGACACACCACCGTCCACAGCAATGGTTTGGCCATTCATATAGCTGTTCGCTGGCGACAATAGCATGAGCATAGCTGTAACGATCTCAGAGGGTTGGCCCAGGCGTTTCATTGGGCACCCCGATGCCAGCATCGCATGCATCTGCTCTCGGTCCTGCGACAACTCGCCTTCGTCCAACATCGGGGTATGAGTATAGAACGGGCAAACCGCATTCACGCGGATGTTGCGCTTGGCATATTCAATTGCCGCTGTACGAGTAAGGCCGATCACCGCATGTTTGGCCGCCGAGTAGGCACCAATCTTGGGCGCACCACCCAGCCCTGCCATGGAGCTAACGTTAACGATACTGCCACCGCCTGCCTTCATGGCATTGATTTGGTGCTTCATTCCGAACATGACGCCCTTAACGTTCACGTTCATCTGCTGATCAAGCACTTCTTCGGTCAGTTCTGCGAACGGAATAAAACCGTGGGCAATACCCGCATTGTTCACCGCCAGGTCCAGGTGTCCGAACTGGGACAGTGCCGTATCCACCATGGCCTTGCAGTCTGCCTCGCTGGAGACATCACAACGCAACGCCGCCACTTTCACACCCTGCCCCGCCAGCGCATCAGCCTGCGAATTCAACGCATCCATATTGATATCGCCTAGCACCAGCGCCGCCCCGCGCTTGCCCAGCTCTTCTGCCAGTAACTTGCCAAACCCACTGGCCGCGCCGGTGATCAGCGCTGTCTTGCCAGTAAAATCAAGAATCGGATCCATTACGTTCTCCTTCGTCGAACCGCTTCACGCAGCACGCTGACGCTTCACGCCAAGAATTCTTGTTGCGTGTAGCCTGATGCGTGCGGCGTGTAGCGTCGTTTTAAATCGTAAAGCCACCATCAACCACGACACATTCCCCGGTCACGAAGCTGGACGCATCGGAAACCAGGTAAAGGACCGTACCGGCCATTTCTTTCGGTTCCGCATGGCGGCGCATGGGGATCTGGCTAAGGGCTTGTTTGTAGATGTCTTCGTTGGTGAACAGGGCACCGGCAAACTTGGTTTTGGTCAGGCCCGGCAGCAGAGCATTCACCCGCACATTGAATTGCGCGCACTCTTTGGCGAACGACTTGGTCATGCTGATAACGGCAGCTTTGGAAATGGAGTAAACGCCCTGGCCTTCTCCCGGAGTGAGGCCATTAACCGACGCGGTATTCACGATGGCGCCACCACCATGTTCGCGCATCAACTTGCCACCCTCTACGGACATGTAGAAGTAACCACGTAGATTCACATCCACGGTCTTGTCGAAGGCATCCACTGGCGTATCCAGAATATGGCCAAAATACGGATTGGCGGCGGCGTTATTCACCAGAATATCCAGCTTGCCGTGCACCTCGCGGATATGGGCAAACACTGCTTCGATCTGTGCCAGTTCACCCACATGGCAAGCAAACGCTTCCGCGCTGCCGCCATCAGCCTTGATGGCATCGGCAACAGCCTGACAGCCATCAATCTTGCGGCTGGACACAATCACATGGGCGCCCTGCTCTGCCAGCAGGCGGGCAATTTCTTCACCGATACCCCGGCTAGCGCCGGTGACCAGGGCAATCTTGCCCTCAAGGTTAAACAGGTTGGTACTCATTCATTTTCTCCCGAGAAAAGCGACAAACTACAAGCTGCAAGCACCAACGCGCGCATAGCTTGTAGCCATTCGAAAAGCGGAATAACCGCGCCGCAGCACGGCTTCTCCTTGGAGCTTGAGGCTTGCAGCTTGAAGCTGCTTTTACGCCCCTTCGTTGATAATCTGCATGGCCATGGAGGCCAGCGGTTCGACCAGGGCGCCGACTGCAGCTGCTTCCTTGTTGGAGGCATTACCGTCTTCAGCTCGTTTCGCCACACCCTGACAGATCGCAGCGAGGCGGAAAAAGCTGAACGCCAGATAGAACTCCCAGTTGTCGATATGGGAAATACCGCGGCGTTCGCAATACATGGCCACGTACTCTTTTTCCGTAGGGATACCCAACGCACCATGGTCCTTGCCTTGCAGGCCAGCCATCTTGGCGTCGCGCTGCGGCATGCGCATGCCCATACACTGATACGCCAGATCCGCCAGCGGATGCCCCAGGGTCGACAGCTCCCAGTCCAGCACCGCAATCACTTCCGGCTTGCTGGGGTGCCACATCATGTTGTCGAGGCGATAATCCCCGTGCACCAGTGACACCTGACCATCGTCTTCCGGTTGATTGGCCTGCAGCCAGGCAATCAGCGAATCCATGGCCGGGATTTCCTGCAGCTTGGAAGCTTCATACTGCTGAGTCCAGCGGCCCAGCTGACGCTCGAAATAATTGCCCGGCTTGCCATAATCGGTCAGGCCCACCGCGTCCAGATCAACGCTATGCAGTGCCGCCAGCACCCGGTTCATCTCCGTGTACATGTCACCGCGAACTGCATTGCCGGCCTCGCCCTCACCCACTTCGGGCAGCGCGGCGCTCCACAGGATACGGCCCTCACAGAACTCCATTACATAGAACATGGAGCCAATCACATCGCGGTCTTCACACAGGTGCAGCACCTTGGGCACCGGCACATCAGTGTCTTTCAGAGCGGCCATGACGCGGAACTCGCGATCTACCGCATGGGCAGACTTGAGCAGCTTGCCCGGCGGCTGACGGCGCAGCACATAGGAGCCGGAGGTGGCAGTGATCTTGAAGGTGGGGTTGGACTGCCCGCCCTCGAACTTGTCGGCGTCGATGGGACCTTTGAAGCCATCAATGTGCTGTTCAAGGTATTCAGCCAGTTTCTGTGTATCCAGTGTATCCACCTGGGACATGGAGCTCTCCTGTTCTTCTCTGTTCTGCTGCGCAAATAGCAAAGCCCGGAGCGCTATAAACGCTCCGGGCCAGCACCCGAAATCAGGCGAATTGTTTAGCCATGTTCCGGCCCAGCTGCATCATGTGCACCTGATCCGGACCATCGGCCAGACGCAGGGTGCGCGCGTAGCTGAAGAAATGAACCAGCGGCGTATCCTGGCTCAGGCCCACGGCACCGTGGATCTGAATCGCCCGATCGATGACATTTAACGCCATATTCGGGGCAATCACCTTGATCATAGCGATCAAATCCTTGGCGTCTTTGTTACCCGAGCGATCCATGGCGTCTGCCGCCTTCAGGGTTAGCAGCCGTGCCTGCTCGATTTCGCAGTAGGATTTGGCAATATCTTCACGCACGGAGCCCTGCTTGCTCATGGGGGCACCGAACACTTCACGCTGGTTCACCCGCTTACACATCATCTCGAACGCTTCTTGGGCGGCACCGATCATGCGCATGCAATGATGAATCCGCCCTGGACCAAGGCGACCCTGAGCGATCTCAAAGCCACGACCTTCGCCGAGAATCATATTGGCTTTCGGCACGCGAACATTATCGAAGATCACTTCGGCGTGGCCTTCCGGCGCATCGTTGTACCCGAACACCTGCATAGGACGAACGATGTTAACGCCGGGGGTATTGGTGGGTACCAGCACCTGAGACTGCTGCTGGTGACGGTTCGGGTTGTCCGGGCTGCTCTTGCCCATCACGATCATGATCTCGCAGGTCTTGCGCATGGCGCCGCTAATATAGAATTTGCGGCCGTTGATCACGTAGTCGTCACCGTCTTCGGTGATGCGCGTTTCAATATTGGTGGCATCAGAGGACGCCACTTCCGGCTCGGTCATGGCGAAAGCACTGCGGATACGGCCTTCCAGCAGCGGCTTCAGCCATTGCTCTTTCTGGGCTTCATTACCGTACTTGCTCAGTACTTCCATGTTGCCGGTATCCGGCGCGGCACAGTTGAACGCCTCGGAGGCAATCCGGCAACGGCCCATCTCTTCGGCCAATGGCGCATATTCCAGGTTGCTCAGGCCTGCGCTGTATTCGCCGTATTCCTTGGGCAAGAACAGGTTCCAAAGCCCTTTGGCTTTAGCCTTTTCTTTCAGCTCATCCATAATCGGCGGGGTTTCCCACGGGCTCTTTTCCAGCTGCTCGTGGTACAGCCCTTCCACCGGGCGAATTTCGTTGTTGATGAAATCACGCACCTGGGCGATCAATGTCTGCATTTTTTCTGTGTACTGAAAATCCATGAAGCTCTCCCATTGAAAAATGCGACACGCAACACGCCTCACGCTACATGCAAAGGCGCCATCAGGCGTGCTGAGTGTCTTTCTTTAATAATACGTAATCGCGTCGAACCGGTCCGGGCGATCCAGGTGCGGCACGTTATTGAAACTGGCCATGCGCACCACCTTTTGATTAAAGAAACCGTGGCTCACGCTGCTGTTGCGAATTTGTAGATTCAGCTCCACCACGGCGTCATCCGACGCATCAAGAATATGCTTGATAAACATGGCCATGGCGCCGCCGGAACTGACGATCAGCACCCGGTCCTTGTCGCTGTACTGTTGCTGGATATGATCGCGTGCAGCAGCGACACGGTCCGAGAACCCCTGCCAGGTTTCCGGTAAATCGCCGGTTAGAGTATCCATGCGCCAATGTTTCATGGCGGTCTTCAGGGCCTTATAGAAAGCGGCCACCGGAGCGCCTTCACCGGGCATCTGGTCCGGATGCTGGGTCAGGTAGGCATTCACCAGAGACTGAAAATCGAACTCGTTAAGGCCTGGCTGAATATCCTCAGGCAAGGCCACACCAAGCCCTTCACAAATACCCGCCCCGGTTTCCCGGTGCCGTACCAGGTCTCCGCACACCAAGGCATCAAAGCCCATGTCCCGCTCGGCAAAATACTCGCCCAGCCAGCGCGCTTGCTGATGACCCAGTTCGGAAAGGCGATCGTAATTATCGGTACCGAACGATGCTTGTCCGTGGCGGACAAGATAAAACTGGGTCATGCGCGAATCCTCGTGATCTGAAAAGCGATTCAACCAGACTAGATCAGGGTTATTAGTTAGTGAAATTGATATTTTGCATCCCGCTCAATAAATTCCATGCATTGTGCAATGACTATTATTCGGAACACTGTTTCGATATTGTTCAGCACTTCCCCCTTTGGAGATGCGCCATGACAGACCTGACACTCAGCAGCGGATTTATTCAAACCCGTGAACACAACGCCGTGCTGCACGTCACACTGGACCGCGCCGACAAGCTCAACGCGCTTACCGCAGCCATGTATCAGGACCTCACCACCGCCGTACAACACCTGGCCGAGCGTGATGATCTGAATGCCCTGCTCCTCACCGCCAAAGGCCGCAGCTACTGCGCCGGTAACGATATTCAGGACTTCCTGCAGGCCGATCCCGCCAGCCGTGACAACGGCAAATTAAGCCCCGCCATGATACTGATCCACGCCATCATGGCGCTGGATAAACCGGTGATCATGGCCGTACAGGGCAACGCCACGGGCATCGGCACCACCATGCTGCTGCACGCGGACCTGGTGATTGCCGCCGACAACGCCCGCTTCCATACCGCCTTTATCAACTTGGGGCTGGTGCCCGAAGCGGGTTCCAGCTTGATCTTGCCCGCTCTGATTGGTCGCCAGAACGCCAACCGCCTGTTGTTGGCTGGCGATACCTTCAGCGCAGAAGAAGCCGAACGGATGGGACTGATTGCCTACAGAGTGGGCAAGGAAGAACTGGAGTCCAAGGCACAGGCACTGGCAGACAAGCTGGCCGGAAAAAACCCTGCAGCCATTGCCATGACCAAGCAGCTGACACGCCTGAGCGACGCGGCTATCAAGTCACAGATAGAAAAGGAAAGCGTCATGTTTGCCGAGCGCATGTTCAGTGACGACACGCGGGCCCTGTTTGCGGGTTTCCTGAAGAAATCAGGTGCATAGCACACTGCAACACATGACAAAGATTGGCGGGTCCGGGCTGACGAACTTACCACGGAGTAATCGAGCGTCTGGCGTGAGGTTATTTCATCACGCCGCGCAGTGCGATCTGCACCACTTCATCGACCAGCTCGGCAAGTTGCTCTGGGGTTTCTTCTTCACGGTAGTGGTACCAGTTAATGACCGAGTTCATCGCGCCAAACACCGGTTTAATAGAAACCCGGGGGCGACTGGCCCACATAGTCCCCTTACTCATACCCTCTTCCAGCACCGCCATGAACATGGCTTCACACTGAATACGACGGGACTGCAAATAGGTTAACTGCTCGCGCTGCTCCGCCGTGGTGCTGTTGCGCAATATCATTTGCACCGCTTCCGATACGGTACGTTGATAAGGCTGGGTCTGGATTAGGGTATGGATATAGCGGCGCGCCATTTCCGTAAACCGTTCCGGTGCAGGAAGGTCAGACTCAGCAACCGGCTCTACCTCATCAAACAGAGCATCCATGGCGCGATGATGGATTTCGAAAAAAAGCTCCGCTTTGGAACTGAAATAGTGATAGACCATGCCCTTGGTGGCAGACAGGCGACGGGCGATATCATCAATGCTGGTGGCATTGAATCCCCTTTCCATGAAACACAACGCTGCCGCATCGAGGATCGCTTGGCGCGGTTCGCTTAGCAGTGCCTCATTCGCATTCCCCATTTTGCTTCTCCTTTACCTGCACTTCCCTAATCTACCGCTGCCCAGCGGTCACGCTGGAGCAACACAGTCCTGCAACCGTCTTTCTTTTCAGTTTTTTGTTATCGAGACAATTTGCTTGCAAATTTTGACACAACTCTAGAAAAGACCCATTGGCCGTGCGGCGAGCGGTGACGGATTTCCCGCCCTAAGTGGCGCTTTTCACCCTTTACGGCTGATTGCGTCGCTCGCATACTGATTCTTTTAAAATAATGTTTTGAAAAGTAAGGCTCGGCAACGGTTATTCGAGCCATTAACGGGAGAGCACCATGAGCAAACCAGAAACCAGCATCGAAGAGCTGCAAGCCAACGTTGGCAAGAATGTTGGCGAGTCTCAATGGCGCACCGTCGACCAACAACGTATCGACGGCTTTGCCGAATTAACCGAAGACCCGCAATGGATCCATACCGATCCTGAACGCGCTGCCAAGGAAAGCCCTTTTGGAGCCACTATCGCTCACGGTTTTCTGTCCCTTTCGCTGCTGTCTGCCATGGCCATCGACGTGCTGCCCACCATCAAGGGGCAAGTGATGGGCATCAACTATGGTTTCGACAAGGTGCGCTTCATGAATCCCGTCCGCGAAGGCAGCAAAATCCGTGGCGCCTTCACCCTTCTGGAAGTCAAACAGCGCTCTGACAACGAATGGCAACTGCGCCACGGCGTGCAGGTTGAAATTGAAGGCCAGGAAAAACCCGCCCTGATCGCAGAATGGTTGAGCTTGGCAATCGTCAAATAACAGTCGCGAGCGACGAGCTGCGAGTAGCAAAAACCAAAGCCCGGTTTCAGTCTTCTTTGCGCTCCTCTCAACTCGGTACTTTTCTTTAGGAGTAATAAACATGGCAATTCGTTTTGATGATCAGGTGGCCATCGTCACCGGCGCGGGCAACGGCCTGGGCAAATCTCACGCCCTGGAACTGGCTAAACTCGGCGCCAAAGTGGTGGTCAACGATTTCGGGGGCGCCCGCGATGGTAGCGGCGGCTCCAGCGAAGCCGCCGAACAGGTTGTTGCCGAGATCAAGGCCGCCGGTGGCGACGCCATTGCCAACGGTGCCGACGTGTCTGACGTAACTCAGGTTGAGGCCATGGTTAAACAGGTTATGGACACCTGGGGCCGCATCGACGTGCTGATCAACAACGCCGGCATTCTGCGCGACAAGAGCTTCGTCAAAATGACCCAGGACGACTGGGATAAGGTCGTTGCCGTTCACCTCACCGGCTCTCAAATTTGCAGCAAGGCCGTTTGGCCAATCATGCGCGAACAAGGCTATGGCCGCATCGTGATGACCACCTCCACTTCCGGCCTGTATGGCAACTTCGGCCAGGCAAACTACGGCGCCGCCAAGACCGCCGTCGCAGGGCTGATGAACACCCTGTGTCTGGAAGGTGAGAAGTACAACATCAAGGTGAACTGTATCGCCCCCACCGCCGCCACCCGCATGACCGAAGACCTGATGCCCCCGGAAGTGTTGGCCATGCTGGAGCCCAAGGAAATCACCCCGGCAGTGTTGTTCCTGGCAAGCAATGAGGCCCCCACTCACCGCATCCTGCTGGCCGGTGCCGGTTGTTATGCCATGGTTCGCCTGATGGAAAGCGAAGGCGTTTACCTGAATGACGAAGAGCGTAATGTGGATGGCGTTGCTGCCCACTTCGAACAAATCGGCAACATGGACAACGCCAGCGAAATGATGGCCGGCGGTGATCACGTGACCAAAATTTTGACCATGGCGGCCAAGGCCAAAGGCATCAAGCTGGGTTAACAGGCTGCTGAAAAACCCGTTGCATGCTCAGTCTTTTAGGCTGGCCCGCAATCTAGGCGCGATTTTGAAGGTGTATGTCCATCCATCGAAAAAACGCAACAACGAGTGCGGGTCAGCTTGGAAGACCCGGAGGGCGTGGCCTGAAGCGCACATCTGCTGCGCCTTGCCTCTAGGAAAGGGAACCACCCTGTCCGTCGAGACAAGACACAACAGCTGCACGCTTCAGGCCACGCTGAGCACGCAACGGGTTTTCCAGCAGCCTGTTAAAGGACAGTAGCGAGTGGCGGGTGCCGAGTTACGAAAAGCAAAACCAGGCGGTAAACGTCTTTGGGTTTTGTACGTCGAAACTCGGCACTCGTCACTCGCTTCTCACATACTTTAGGCTGCTGCACACTCCCCTCACAGCAGCCCTTATCTGGACCAGGAGAGAGCAATGACCAGAGAAGCCGTAATCGTATCCACCGCCCGTACTCCCATTGGCAAAGCCTACCGCGGTGCCTTCAACGACACCCAGGCCCAGGCCTTGGGTGGCCATGCCATCAAGCACGCAGTTGAGCGTGCCGGCATCGACCCGTCGTCCATTCAGGACGTGATCATGGGTGCCGCCCTGCAGCAAGGCAGCACCGGCGGCAACGTGGCTCGCCAGGCGGCCCTGCGCGCCGGCCTGCCCACTAGCGTCTCAGGCATGAGCATGGACCGTCAGTGCGCCTCCGGCCTGATGGCCATCGCCACTGCCGCCAAGGAAATCATCGTTGATAACATGGACGTGGCCGTGGCCGGTGGCCTGGAATCCATTTCCCTGGTTCAAAACGACAAGATGAACACCTTCCGCGCCGCCGATCCGTGGCTGAAAGAACACCGCCCGGACATCTACATGTCCATGCTGGAAACCGCCGAAATTGTCGCAGACCGCTATAACGTGTCTCGCGACAGCCAGGACGAATACGCCTTCCAGTCACAAATGCGCACAGCCGCCGCCCAGGAAGCCGGTAAGTTTGATGATGAAATCGCACCCATGACCAGCGTCATGAAAGTGATGAACAAAGAAACCAAGGAAATTTCCGACGTGGAAGTGACCCTGGAAAAAGATGAAGGCAACCGTCCGCAAACCACCCTGGAAGGGCTGCAGTCTCTGCAACCGGTATTCAAAGGCGGTCAGCAGGTGCAGGAAGGCGGCTTTATTACCGCCGGCAACGCCTCCCAGCTATCTGACGGTGCCAGCGCCTGCGTACTCATGGACAGCAAGGAAGCCGAACGGCTCGGCCTGCAGCCACTGGGCGCCTACCGTGGTATGGCCGTAGCCGGTTGTGACCCCGACGAGATGGGCATCGGCCCGGTGTATGCGGTGCCTAAACTGCTCAAGCGTTTCGGCCTGACCGTCGATGACATCGGCCTCTGGGAGCTGAACGAAGCGTTCGCCAGCCAGTGCCTGTACAGCCGGGACACCCTCGGCATCGACCCGGAAAAATACAACGTCAACGGCGGCGCCATCTCCATTGGCCACCCCTACGGCATGTCCGGGGCCCGCATGACCGGCCACGCCCTGATCGAAGGCAAACGCCGTGGCGTGAAGTATGTGGTGGTCACCATGTGTATCGGTGGCGGCATGGGTGCAGCAGGCCTGTTTGAAGTGTTCTAAATGGAATCGCGCTGATTCTGTTTCCCCTTAGGGGCACCGCCTGGTGCCCCTTTTTTTGGTTCATCGCGGATTACACTGGTTGTGCCTGATTGATCGCAGAGTGGCCAGAAATGCCTGCGGTGCTGGATGCCTGACGCCGGCAACGTGCGAGGCATTCGCGATAAACCAAGCCCCCTGAAAACGTGATGTTCCCTCAAATCCGCGAAGAACCTTATTGGCCGTTCTGCGGCCGCAACACGATTTACGCAGCATGCAACACGCCAGGCCAGGGCACCTCTTCGCCGCCTTTCCTTCACCCTGGAGAGAACTGCCTCACAATCATTAAAAAATGTGTCAGAAAACAAAAAAACACTAAAAAATGAAACCGTCTTTTGCCTGTTACTCTAAGTAACGGATTAGGCCAAAAGGTAAACACATGTAGAACATCCGTATCCTTTCCTCTTATCCCAAACCCGGCACCTGGGACGTTTGCGACACAAATCGAGCTGATTCCGCCATCACATGCGAACAGCACGTTAATCACGTCTAATTTCTTTCACTTTGGTCGCCTTGACCACATACCAGAGGGTATGTATGAATTGATTACAGCCTGTCGATTTTCAGAATCATGGTTCAAAAAAGAATTCCACAATCTTCAGTGCAAAGGATTCAGCGCCCGGAAGGGACCGGGCGGATTATGCAAAGTGCGCTACAACACGCGCTTACAACAAAAACGGAATGTCTGCCCGGTTCATCCCCGGTGCAGTGGGAGAGCAAAATAATGCGAAACAAAGCAATCGCTGTTGGTTACAGCAGTGCCCTGGTTTTGGGCCTGCTGTCAGCCACAGCGCCGGCAATGGCCGGTGGTGAATACAAGTTCAACGATGACTTCAGCGCGAAATGGAACCTGAAGGCCTCCGTGGGCGCCATCTCCCGGATGGAATCTGCCAGCAAGGAAAACCTGTTCGCCGGTGATACCCCGGGCGGCACCGCCGGCTCAGCTGTATCCGATGACGGCAACCTGAACTATGACGGCGGTGAAGTGGTTTCTTCTGTGGTCAAAGCCGTGGGTGATTTTAACTTGCAGTACAAGAACTACGGTCTCTTCGTGCAAGCAAAAACCTGGTACGACTACACTCAAAGTGAAAAAGCCGTTCCCCAAGGCAACTACCCTAACGAATTCGTGGGCGGGGAGGCGCTGAGCGACGACGGCTTCCACCGCAATTCCCAATTCCAGGGCGCCACCTTCCAGCAAGTCTTTGCCCACGGCACCTTCCAGGTCAACGAGCAACCCCTGAAAGTCGCAGCAGGCCGTAAATTGCTCCTATGGGGTCGTAGCCTCTATTCTCGCGGTTCCTTCAGCTCACTGAATGCGATCGATCTGGCTGCCTTACACCGCCCCGGTTCGGAATACACAGAATTCCTGACGCCCGCAGGCATGGTCACTGTTGATTACAACTTCACCGACCGCCTGAGCATGAAGTCGTTCTATCAGTATGAGTGGCGATCCGCCAACCTGGACGGTTGTGGTACCTTCTTCTCCACATTGGATAACACCGCACGGGGCTGTGACGCCACCTTCTCCAGTTCAGTCATCATGCCCAATCAGGATGCCTACAATGCAGGCCTTTATATTCCCCGCAGGGATGAAAAGGAACCGAAAGATGGCGGCCAGTATGGCCTGAAGTTTGACTACGCATTCCCGGAATCCAAGGCCAAGATCGGCACCTACTTCTTCAATTATCACAGCCGACTGCCTTACTACTCGGTGACCAAGGAAGACAGCCCGCTCGCCCAAGGGATCAACCCTCCGAACAACAATATCGCCTACTTTTATGAGTTCCCTGAAGACATTCAGGTATTCGGCCTCACCGCAGACAAAACCTTTGAAGGCGTGGGTAACCTGGCGCTGAACCTGAGCTACCTGCCGGACATGCCAATTCAGATCAATACGCCGGACATGACGACCTCCCGTGTACTGGAAGCCAATAGTGTGCCTGCAGCCGCGGTTCAGGGTGCTGGTTTCTCGATTCCGCAGGGCACTATCGACTACGTCTACAATTCCGGCAGCGAAGTAACCGGCTATGAAGAGTTCGATATCCAGCGTGCCGAAGTGGCGTTCACCACCATCATTCCAAAGTTGATGGGCGCACAGAAAACCATTGTCTCCATGCAGGTAGGCTCGGAGTTTATTCCGGATCTGCCCAAGCAGGAACAGATGCGCTTCCGTCGCCACACCAACTTCGGTGTCGGTGAGCTGGGCGAAGATGGCTACGTCACCGACTTCAGCTGGGGCTATCAACTGAGCCTGACCTCTACCTACGCTAACGCCATTGGCGCGGTCACCCTGACACCCGGCCTGACGTTCAGCCACGGTGTGGAAGGTTACTCCAGCGATGATGCCATGCAGGAAGATTCCCGTACCGTGGGCGTGAGCATGGGCATGGCCTACAAGAAACTCAGCGCCAACCTGTCCTACACGACCTACAACGATGAAGAGTACAGCGTGGTCGAAGACCGGGACTACCTGTCCCTGAGCACCAGCTACAACTTCTAAAACGGATAGTGAAACAGCCGGTTACGGCCGGCTTTTCTCAAGAGGATGGAAACCATGAAAAAACTGCAATTTACCCTGGTGGCCCTGTTCGCTGTACTGCTTACAGCCTGTGCTAGCGGCTACCATGACACCAAAGTCATCAGCGCTGAATCCGGCTCCCAGGCCACGCCCAAAGGCCCATACCAGTCCTTGGTCGTTGGCGTGCTGGTAGACCACGAACTGCGCGAACATCTGGAAGATGCCATCGTCGCCAAGTTTGCCACCATGGGCGTCAAAGCCACCGCTGCCTACACCGTTTATGGCGACAAGGGCGTAGAAGGCAAAAGCCTGGACTACCTGGCCAAACGCATGAAGGACAACGGTTTCGATAGTGCCCTGGCCATCCACCTGGAAGACCAGACCACTGAAACCACGGAAGTCAAAGGTGACCCTGGCGTAGCCATCCCTGCCAGTGCAGGCATGACCATGACACCGCAGGTTTACAGCCCGGACTTCTTTATCAGCGAAGACATCTATACCGCTCGCCTGGAACTGTGGGACGTGGACCAAAAAGCCATTGTCTGGACCGGTAAGACCGTCAGCTTTAACACCGGCGGCTTCAAAGGTCTGGAAAAAGGCGCAGACCACTATGCCAAAACCATTACCAATGCGATCCAGGATGCCAACATTTTCTGATTCTGTTTTCTCCGACTTGTCTTGCTGACTTGTCTTAACAGTGGATTGTCTCCACCTTCCTCGCCCACTTCGGTGGGCGTTTTTTTGTCGCTCTGCGACCGCAGCATGCTTCACGCTGCATGCAACACGCTAAATACCTGATTGTCCTGCTACGCCTGATTGCGGTGGACCCGAAAACGCTACCCGCATCCAGAAATAGCCACCGGCTATCGTGCGGTATGGTCCCAGCCTCTTGCACCCTTCACACGCTGCCGCTACTCTTTAGCCTTCAATGAAGTAAATTCAAGAGACATGACCATGCACGCAGCACAGCTCAACACACACATCCTGACTGGCCCAGTGGCCGGTATGGCCGCCGTGTCTGCTGCGTCTTATTACGGGTATTGGTTTAGCCGCTCGCGCGCCTGACCGTTACTCAGGCGCGCCCGTTAAGGGACGCCTGCCGAACACACGAAACCCCGGCCGGTAACCCGCCCGGGGTTTTTTATTGCCCTGACAAACAGACAAATGCAGCAGAAAGCATCCAGAGGACAGCACCATGTATCACTATTACCCGAACCGCCTGACCACCCGATTTAGCCGCTGGCTGCACCCGCACAGCACGCAACACAGCATCGAGAAGCGATCGACGAATCACGCGCGACGATAACGCGCCGACGCCACAAGGAAAGACCATGCAACAGGTAAATACGCAACAGACAGAGACAACCGACAGCCCCATCCGCGATCGTCAGGCCGCTCCGCGACGTAGCCTGCCACTGCCCTCCCCCACGGTGCTGCGTGAGCGCCTGCCGGTGGATGCCGCCCTTGCCGCGCAGATTGAGCAGCAGCGCCAGACCATTCGCAACATTCTCAATGGCGAAGACCCGCGCTTGCTGGTGATCACCGGGCCCTGCTCCCTCCACGATCCCAAATCGGCCCTGGAATACGGCCACCGCTTGGCGGATCTGGCCACGCAGCTGGACGACAAAATCTTCATCGTCATGCGCGCCTACGTGGAAAAGCCGCGTACTACCGTGGGCTGGAAAGGGATGCTCTACGACCCGCACCTGGACGGCAGCAACGATATCGCCACCGGCTTGAATGTCTCCCGCCACCTGCTGCTGGATCTGGCACGGCTGGGTTTGCCGCTCGCCACAGAGCTGCTACACCCCATGGCCGCCGATTACCTGGGCGACCTGCTGAGCTGGGCCGCCATCGGTGCGCGCACCACCGAATCGCAGATTCACCGGGAAATGGTCAGCGGCCTGCCGCTACCTGTGGGATTCAAGAACGGAACGGATGGCAGCACCGGCGTGGCCTGCGATGCCATGGGGGCGGCCATTCATCCGCACACCCACCTGGGCATGGACGAGCACGGCCGCAGCGCGCTGGTGCAAACCGCCGGCAACCCGGACACCCACCTGGTGTTACGCGGTGGCCACGACGGCCCCAACTACGATGCCGACAGCGTGGAGCGCGCCACCGCCGCACTCCAGGCCAAAGGCTGCAACCCGCGCCTGATCGTGGACTGCAGCCACGCCAACAGCGGCAAGGACCCACTGCGGCAGCCGGCAGTGTTACAGGATCTGTTGCAGCAACGGGCGCAGGGGCAAACCGCCATTGCCGGCGTCATGCTGGAAAGCCATCTGCACGATGGCAGGCAAGGCCAGGAGAAACCGCTTCAATACGGCCTTTCCATCACCGATGGCTGCCTGGGATGGGACAAGACCCGGTCAGAACTGTGTGCGATTGGATAAAATGAAACGGGATAAGAGGAGAACCACACTCCTCCCACTGCGGGAGGGGTGTGACGTGAACCTTGCAGGCACCGCTTGCGCTGCCATACTTTAATGATTCTCAGGGCCGACCACTCCGCAAGGAACCCCTCATGCTCAACAATCTGACTCTCGACCAACTCATCACGGCCTTCGTCGTTTTCCTTGGCGTGATCGCCACCGTGGCATTCATCGTCTACCTGAAAAATCGCTCCGACAACGAGTAACTCCGAGTCAGGAATAGAGCAACGACCCGACCCCCATCTTGATCACGTTGCCACCAATGCGGCAACGCACTTCCTTGCCAGGACGCTTATCGAACTCCGCATGCAGAATGCTCTTGCGCGTCTCGTGGCTGCCCCGATCCACAGACAGGGTATGCGTACCCGGTGCTGCCTCACCCTGCTCAGCCAGGTAGGCGATAAACTCCGGCATTACCGCCCCGATGGGCGGAAACGCATCGCGCGGCAATGACGGGTTAAGCAAGCGACCGTGAAATTCCGTGAAGCCGGTGATAGTCCCCGGTGCAAACAGAAACAACTCCGAGGTATAAACATCACCGAACAAATCCGACCAGCGCTCCGGGTTCAGGCTGGCCGCCAGTACATGCTCCGGCTTGGTAAACGGAACGATCAGTGTGGGCTTGTCTACGCTCACCACCATCGGTTTGTACTTGCTGAAAGAAATGTGTTTTTCATCGATATTGAGCGCGGCAGCCAGGCGTGGAATTTCCGGGGTGTAGCGATCCAGGGTCGGCGTCAGCACCCGGGCAAACTGAATGGCGCCGGGCGCGGTATCGCCCTTATCAATAAAGCTCTCGATCAACTGTTCGTTTTGCTTGAGTAGAAACGACGCAAACTCGCCCTCATCTTTTGCCATTCCCATTTCATAAGCCACATAGGACGCTGCCAAAATGGTATGGGCACCGAACAACTGCCTGCCCCTGCTGTTAAACACCGTCACCGGCGACGCGCTGTTTCCCGGCTCGATAAACACCGTTTCGGTTTGCTGAAATTCACTAGCAATGGCCATTTTACTGGCATCACTACTGTTAGCTGCATCCAGCGTAACCACGGGAACCTGAGTGCCCTGAAATGGTGCACCTGCAAATACATCAAGCAACGAATAATCGAGAGCCATCATCCTCACCTTTTTATAATCGTCTCCCTCGACTATGCCGCAAGGGGATAAGAATGCAATCACAGAAAAGGGAAAAAACGACAAAGAGAAAGGGGTATTAACGTAGGTCGAATTAGGCCGAAGGCCATAATCCGACACTGGATATTTACCGCGAAATACGAAACAAGATGTCGGGTTACGGCTACGCCTAACACGACCTACAAGGAGAGCCGATGGAGCGACCCAGGCGCTATGATCTATAGGCCTAAGGTCGTAATGCAACACTCAACGGAATCGTTACCGCACGAAAAAATTCAGGAAATAGCCCCTTCGCGAGCCCACTCACAGCGTACCCGCAAGGGGGCATCAGAGGGTTCGTGATAGACATCGGCGCTATCCCACACGAACGTATGAAACCCGGACAATTCGGTTTCCAAGTGCACCACCGCATTCACCCAGTACATGTTCTTGAGCAGGGATTCGAACTTGGCGATCCAATGTTCCCACTCGTACTCCACCGCCCGGTAAGACATGCCGAAATGGATCACCTGAGTCTGGAACGTTCCCCCCATCAGATCATCTCCCGGCACGGAAAACATTTCCCGGCACAGAAACGGCCACTCATCCGCCTGAGGCAATTGCCGAATGGCTTTACGGTTCTGAAAACAGCTAGTCTTGCGCTCCTGCAAATTGCCAAACGGCAAATGCTTGATGCAACCGTAAACGATGGATTCGTTATCCAAAAAACACCCCGAGAAATCAGCTACAAGCTACAAGCTTACAGCGACAAGTAAAAATCAAGAACCATTCAAATCAAACCAAGTCACAAGGACGGAACTTTTCTATTTTTCCTAATCCAATCCAGCGTAGCTCGTAGCTCGTAGCTCGTAGCTCGTAGCTCGTAGCTCGTAGCTCGTA
>OJHO01000092.1_pt1 | contig 42337 bp, 37 predicted proteins | sample 1595311 | NCBI WGS metagenome assembly OJHO01 (sample SAMN05416879, study PRJEB24817) | seawater metagenome | isolation source: Sea water | place: Canada:Atlantic | collected 2013-11 | reverse complement strand
CGAGTATCGCTTCAATCGGCGCTATGACCTCAAGGCCATGATCCCGCGCTTTCTCGCGGTAGCCGCCAGAACGCCGCCAATGCCGTACCGGCTTTTAACGATGGCTGAGCCTTAGGCGTAATCAGGATAATTTTATGTTTGATGGGGCGTACTATGTAGCGCTAGGTTGGATGGCTGTGATCTGGATGGTGATATGCATAATCGCGACAGTGCCGGCGTTCGCCAAGCCCTCTCGTCAGCCTTCGGCGAAGACTCCTAACCCTTCATTGCATCGATAGCCAGATGCTGTCGGTGAAGTGAGATTGGCCTAGGCGTGCCCGGTGTGAAGGGCATGCCGCTAGAAATTCCTTCTTTAATAGGTGGTGACAGAAATGTTGCAATCCCTAGCAGAGATTCTTCCCAAGGCTTCCCAGGAGTTTGGTGAAAAACTTGCCCTGGTTATCAATAATGAAGAGTTCACCTACTCGCAATTGGACAAGCTATCGAATCAGTTGGCTAATGGGCTGCGGGATCTCGGAGTTCGGGAAAGTGACCGAGTAACCCTCTATAGCCCAAATTCGTGGCAGTGGCTTGTTAGTTACTACGCCATTCTCAAGCTTGGAGCCGTTGTTAATCCGGTTAACATGATGCTGACCCCAGATGAAATTCGATTCATCGTGAGGGATGCAGACGTCCGTATGGTTATAGCTTCAAAAGAGAAAGGAATGGCTCTACTTTCGCAAGGAATAACTGAGGAGCTCGATCACCTCGTTATGTTCGGAGAAGGTTTGCCAGAGGGGGCTACTAATTTTGATTCTCTAATTGACCAATCCTCCGGAAACTTTATTCCTCCCAAGATCAGTACGGATAGCCTTTCTACTATTTGTTACACATCCGGTACGACCGGAACGCCTAAGGGAGCGATGCTCTCGCACAAGGCAGTTTTAATGAACACAGAAATGACCGCTCTCATGCACGGGACTACAAGCACCGACACAGTTGTTTCGGCTTTGCCTTGTCCGCATGTATACGGGAACGTGGTCATGAATAGCTGTCTATTGTTTGGTGGCACGTTGGTTCTTCTCCCCGCATTTAAGGAAGAAATCGTACTAGACCTCATTCAGCGATACCGCGCTACAAAATTTGAGGGGGTACCAACAATGTATATGTACCTTCTTAACTATCCGGATACGAAAGCCGCCGATTTCTCATCACTAAGAATCTGTACGGTCGGGGGACAAACCATGCCACAAGCAAAAATGGAAGCTGTTGAGCAGGTTTTTGGATGTCCTCTTATTGAATTGTGGGGTATGACGGAAATTGGCGGACTTGGAACGACGTTCGCGTGGAGTGGGCCGCGTAAACTCGGATCTATCGGGACCGCCCTTCCGTACCTGAGAGTCAAAATAGTTGACGCGCAAGACTCCAATCTGGAAATGCCGGAGGGGGACGTCGGGGAACTGCTTGTCAAAGGTCCGATGGTAATGATGGGTTATTTCGGTAATGAACATGCTACCAGGGAAACAATCGATGTCCACGGCTGGTTGCGCACCGGTGACTTGGCCCGGATAGATTCAGACGGCTGTGTGTATGTAGTAGACCGAAAGAAAGACATGATTATTACAGCTGGATTCAATATCTATCCGGCCGAATTGGAACGCGTTATTGCGGCACACCCGGATGTAGCCCTTGTTGCAGTTGGTGCCATTTACGATGAGGACAAAGGACAGTTGCCCAAGGCTTATATAGTGCCGACGGCCGGAGCGGCTTGCTCTAAGGAAGACATACTCACTCACTGCCGCACACACCTGGCAGCGTACAAAGTGCCGCGGTCCGTCCAGTTCGTTGAAGAACTGCCTCGCACCTCTACTGGAAAGATAATGCGGCGAAGGCTTCAACAACTCGACGATTAACTTGTGCTAGTTCCTGCATAGGCCATCGAGCGGGCTATGTCGGAAGTCCATAAGCTGAACGTTTTATTTATTGGAGAATCTTATGTTTAAGATCAATACCGATTATGCAATGACAATCAGCGGTGACGCGGTTGTAACTGAAAATCGCCTGCCGGTATTTAATCCAGCAACTAAAGAAGTGATTGCCGAAGTTCCGAACTGTACTCGCGAACAGTGCGAGTCGGCGATCTCCAGTGCACGGAAAGCATTTGCCTCCTGGAGTAAAGCCGACCTCTCCTGGCGGCAGGCTGCTGTGAAAGCTTTGGGACAGGCACTTGAAGATCGCGCCGAAGAGTTCATGGCGTTACTCACACGAGAGCAAGGAAAACCGAGACCGGGAGCGGAGTGGGAGATACTTGGCTCCGCCCATTGGCTCAAGACGATAGCAACACAGTCATTGGCCGATGAGGTGGTGTTGGACACCGAGGAGCGTCGCGTCGTGACCCGCTACACTCCGGTCGGGGTTGTCGGCGCAATTGTCCCGTGGAATTTCCCACTACTTTTGGCAGTTTGGAAAATAGCCCCCGCTCTAGTGGCGGGATGCACCGTGGTTATGAAACCGTCGCCATATACGCCGCTGTGCGACTTGAAGTTTGCCGAACTGGCTGCCGACTTTCTCCCTCCTGGAGTGCTCAACTGTGTAAGTGGCGGCGACGATCTGGGACGCTGGATAACAGCTAGCCCCGAGGTCAATAAGATTGCCTTCACGGGATCTACCGAAACTGGTCGGCACGTGATGCGTTCTGCGGCGGATACGATCAAGAGATTGACGTTGGAGTTGGGAGGTAATGACCCGGCCATTGTATTGCCAGATGTTGATCCAAAGGAAATTGCACCAAAATTGTTCTGGGCGGCTTTTCAGAATAATGCGCAATTCTGCAATGCCGCCAAGAGGTTATATATTCACGAGTCTGTTTATGATGACGTTCGCGATGCCCTAGTGAATTATATTCGGACGGAAGTGAAGGTTGGTGACGGATCTGAACCGGACACAACCCTTGGCCCAATTCAGAACTCAATGCAGTACGAAAAGGTTAAAGAATTCTTCAATGATTGCAGGGAAAACGGATACCGATTTGCCTGCGGGGGTGAGATTGATGACAGCGCCAAAGGCTGGTTTGTGCCAGTAACGCTGGTTGATAATCCGCCAGAGTCCTCTCGAATTGTTCAGGAAGAGCCTTTCGGACCGATCCTGCCCTTGCTCAAGTGGTCCGATGAAGGCGATGTTATCGAGCGCGCCAACGATACGATTTATGGCCTCGCCGCAACGGTCTGGGGAAAAGATCTGGACGCCCTTCAAAGAATCGGAACTCAGATTGAGGCCGGGACCGTATGGCTTAACGAAGTCCATCAATACTCACCTGAGCAGGCTTTTGGGGGGCATAAGCAGTCAGGACTGGGGTGTGAGAACTCCCTTCATGGCCTTGCTGAGTACACCAACCGGCAAACCATCACTCTAAATAAAATTGGCGGTTGATATTCTGACTGGGTGATAGAGAGGTGCAGGTTTTACTCGGGATTTGCATCTCTCGTTGTCCGCATGGGCAGATCCCTCATTAGCCACGGGTTGACGACATCTGCTTGATGGGAGGAATTCAATGCTGAAGAAACTTCAAGAGTCAGACATCAAACTGCTAAACATCTTAAGGGAGGTAGTCAATTGTGGTGGGTTTGCGGATATTGAATACACAGAACTGTCTGTTGTAAGAAGTTATTCATTTTCGACTCCAGCCCAAGCTGGCGACAGCCTGAACTTTCATGTCCGCTTAGTCCCAGGGGCGTTTTCAGTGGTTGGCTATTTGGTGGTGATCGAACTGGGACCACCGTGACGTTGCGAGGCCCGTACGGACAGTTTGGGTTTCATGAGAGCGATGACGTGATGGTCTGCGTGGCCGGGGGAACGGGGCTCGCACCCATTAAATGCATTTTGGAGAGCATGACCGGAACCCAACGCGAGCGTGATGTATTCTTATTTTTTGGGGTGCGGCAGCAGCGTGATTTATATTGCCTTGAAGAAATTCAAGCGCTTCAACGGGATTGGGGTGGACACTTCGAGCTTATTCCAGTGTTGTCCGAAGAACCGGCGACATCCTCCTGGAAAGGAAAGCGAGGCCTGGTGACTGAATATTTTCAAGAATACTTCCAGGGGCGGTCGTGTGAAGCATACCTCTGCGGGCCACCACCGATGGTTGACGCGGTTGAAACCGAGCTTCTTCCACTTGGTGTGGCGCACGGATCGATATATGCAGATCGTTTTTATAATGGCTCCACTGCGACCGCGCAGTAATGCCGAGAGTGGACGGGGGAATTACCTTTTTGGTTAAGCGCATCCGGAAAAGAGTGTGTTGAGCTTGGCGAGAGATGATGAGTGGTTTTTAAACTGTGTGATGATTCAAAAACGGAGACCAAAATGAAAATAAAAGCAGCAGTTGTTCGTCAAAAAAGTGGTCCATTTGAACTCGAAGATGTAGTCCTTAATGAGCCCGCTGAGGATCAAATTCTGGTTCGAGTGGTTGCGACGGGAATGTGTCATACCGATCTGATTTGTCGTGATCAGCATTACCCGGTTCCTCTCCCGATGGTGTTTGGGCATGAGGGGGCTGGCGTGGTTGAGAAGGTTGGATCTTCTGTCAAAAAAGTACAACCGGGCGATCATGTTGTTCTGACTTTTTATACTTGTGGTGGTTGTGAAGCATGCCTTTCCGGTGATCCCACAAGTTGTGCCAACTCTTTCGTCCCCAATTTTATGGGGCGGTCAGTTACCGGTGAGTGCACCATTCACGAACACAATGGTGAGGAAGTTGGGGCGAGTTTTTTTGGGCAGTCTTCCTTTGCGACCTATGCTTTGTCTTACGAACGCAACACTGTGAAGGTCACTAAAGACGTCCCACTTGAACTCCTTGGGCCGCTCGGGTGCGGCATTCAGACTGGCGCAGGGTCTGTTCTCAATGCACTCAATCCTCCTGCGGGCTCCGCTATCGTGATCTTTGGTGCTGGGGCCGTAGGTCTTTCTGCAGTGATGGCTTCCGTCGTGGCCGGATGTACGAAAATCATTGCTGTCGATGTTAAGGAAAATCGCCTGAAATTAGCTCATGAGGTTGGGGCGACCCATGTGATTGATGCAACCAACACTGATCCAGTTGAGGAGGTCAAGAAATTGTGTGCTGATGGGGCTCCCTATGTGCTGGAAACCAGCGGTTTGCCTTCCGTGCTTTCGCAAGCGATCTTGAGCTCCGCCATAGGTGGTGAGATTGGTATTGTTGGTGCACCACCAATGGGGACTACAGTCCCTGTTGATGTTAATTTTTTACTATTTAACCGTAAACTCCGAGGAATTATTGAGGGTCAAGCTGTTTCAGATATTTTCATTCCAAGATTGGTAGATCTGTATCGTCAAGGAAAGTTTCCTTTTGATAAGTTAATTAAATTTTACTCATTCGATGAAATTGATCGAGCTGCTGAAGATTCGGAAAAAGGAATAACACTTAAGCCAGTAATTCGTATCGCTTAAAAGGGATAAGAGTTCCTTCAAGCCTCGGTGCGCTGTTCTTACGTAAGCAATGGGAGCCCGGTGAGCTGAGAGGTTCACGCCGGGTTTTGAGAGCAGCTGAGGGGGCAGTTCCTTCGGCTGACTCACCCGAGTTTAAGTCATCAACTCTTTAACAATTGGCAGCCTTTTCCGGATTCAGGGTCACTGATTCCGGCAAGCTGAAGTTTCGGATAACACCGGACCAGCGTCTCGGGTTCGCAGCCTTCGCAGCCTTGATCACCTGTTTGCGCTGAGTCAGGATCTGATCAGTCTCGCCATCGTGGCGCTGCTGAGGTGTTACGTAATTCAGGGCACTGTGTCGGTGCTCGGTGTTATACCAGCGCACGAAGGCCAGTACCCAGTCATGGGCGTCCTCGATGGTGCTGAAGCCGTTGATCGGGAACCCCGGTCGGAACTTCGGAGTTTTGAATAGCGACTCCGAGTAGGCGTTGTCGTTGCTCATTCTGGGCCGCCTGTTCGAGGGCGTAATGCCCAGGTCGTACAGCTTTTCGAGGAAGGTCGAAGCCTTCATGGGGCTGCCATTGACGCCCTTCTAAAGATCAAGTGCCTATTTGTATCTGATTGATCGTGTAATTTCTGGCTCCCGAAGAACCCGATAGAGCGTCGATTCCGAGGTCAGGTAACGGCTCTGATCCAACTGATCTGTGACGATGGATGCCGGCGTACAGCTTCGGTATTCTGGCTGGTTGCAGAGCGAGACCACGGCTTGGCGCTCCTCGTGCGAGAGTTTGTTGGTCGGTGCCGGTCTGGGCACCACCGGTCTCTGATCCGCGTTGACAGCCCTTTCAGACGTCCAACGCTGATAAGTAAGCAATGGGATGGACTCCTCCTCACCTAACCGGCATCTACGTGCCAAAATGGTGAGTGAACAGTCAACCATCGTAAAGATGAGGAGAAGTCCATCCCATTGCTTACACTTCAACCACAAAACGAGCCAGGTGATCCTCCGGCAACCAATCCTGAATGGAAGGGGGAAGCAGGAAGTCAGTGTTCCGATCAGCGAGTACAAAATGCCCCATCATTGTAGTCCGGTTATGGCCCGTGTTGTATTGATTATCTCACTTCGATGCTGCTTGGTTAAGTCCGACAGGCTGCTAGGCTCTATGAGTTCCTGGCGGCGGTGAACCAGCCCGCCGCCGCACAGACGGTGCAGCAACTCACGGCCGCGCCAACCACGCTACTGACTAACCCGCGCATCGGCGAGCGCCTGGAAGAGTTCGAGCCTCGTGATGTGCGGCGGATTCTGGTCGGGCATTACGAGATGCGTTACGAGATTGTTGGCGAAATAACCTACCTGCTGCGCTTGTGGCACACCCGCGAGGCCCGCTAATACGGGGTTAATGGATGAACAGGGAATTGAGGGAGTGGCAGATGGTGCAGGCATCCCGGAATCCTATCCTCGAACGCCTGACAAACCTTAGCGTACGATTTTTTCCAAATTCTGCGGGCTCCCCCTCTTGGCTCCATTCTCTCAAGTGATGGAACCTCTCCACAAAATCCCGGGCGTTTCACATTAGCACGGGGGATAAAATGCGTGGTCTCGATTTGTTCGTTAAGTCTAAAGCCCTCGTCTTGAAAAGAGCTAAACTCGTACTCACAAACCTAGGTTTGTTCCGTGGCGCGGTTAGTTGAAGGGGTATATGTGATCCGTGGTGAAGCTGCTGGGCATTTGGTTGCACGGGACGGCATCCGAGAAATTCGGCGCGCACCGCAAGACAATTGGGCAGGCTCATTGGTCGGTATGAATCCCGGGCTTGATCAGTGTCGATTAGCGTTATATCGCAAAGAGTAACAGCTCGTTCAAAGCTTTAGATATGCCGGTTTTTGATCGGCTATGAAAGTTCCCGCCCATGGTCGGTGGTGACTCACCAGTTGCGTTGGTGCTTAATTTTAAAAGTAGGTCCTCATTTAATGTTAAGGAGAAGAATTATGAAGGTTAATCGCATGCATTCTTTTGCACTGGTCGGATTCGTCGGCGGAGTTCTCGCTCTGGTAGCTCCTGCTTCCCAAGCTGAAATAGAGATGCTCGACGGACGAATCACCACGAACATTTATCTCACACAAGGCTTTCAGAGAGTGGAGGCTGACGGTGGCGCTTTCGACCCGGCTAACTCCCAAACCGAGGCCGGCGCCCACCGATCCCGCGTCAATATCACATCGGTGATTCGCTTCACGGACTGGCTTACCGCGATGGTCGACCTTGGCGAGGAGTCCGAAGACTTCGGCGACGTCTTCCAGATTAGTAACGACCAAACCTTCCTGGACGTGGCGTTGTTGCGCGCTTTCGGCAGCCCGCTCGCCGAAAGGAACGCACTGATTCTGCGCTTCGGTCAGCCCGCGATAACGACCTTCAACTTCCGCGGCTACACCGATGGCGCAGTGGCGCTAGGCAATCCGCTGATTGGGAACTCACCCTTCGACATCGTAACTGCGGAGGCCGGGGTGGGATTGTACGGACAGCACAGCCTCGGTGACGGCGTGCTGCAATCCCTTGGCTGGGACTTCAAGGTCACCCAACCGACTATTGGTGAAGACTTCAGCGGTGATCGCTCCTTCAACTTCAACGCTACGGTGCGTCTTGTGTTCGCGGGCGGATTCAAGCTCGGCGCTGGATGGCTCCGCACAGACGGCGAAGACCAGTTCCGACCAGGCCCCGGCAACTTCAACAACATTAGCGCCACGGCCGCCGTGTTCGGCGACGGCGAAGCCTACAACTTCCCAGGCACCCCTACCGGCGCAAACGATACGCACTCAGGACTGCTTCCCGGCATCAGTACCGATTTTTGGATGGTCGACTTTGAGTACGCCAATGAAGACATATCTATGCCGGTAACCGTGCGCGGCTGGCTCGGTCTGGGTGAGGACGACTTCAGTTTCGTCGATGCAGGCGGCAACCAGACGACCCTGCGTGGGGGGGCTATCAGCGAGGTTGCGCGTAAGGACTCCGAGGTACTGGGTTGGGGGTCCGAGGGCACGCTCTACGTATTGCCGGGTCGCGCCTACGTTGCTGCACGCTACACGGTAGTTGAGAACCGATCCGACGGAATATCTGGCAATCCACAGCTGGACCGCCTACAGCTTGGTGGGGGCGTTTGGCTCGCGGAGAATGTGTTGGCGAAAGCTGAATACGTCCGCCAACAAGAAGAGGAAAACTCGCCGGGACAGATTGGGGATGACTGGGACGGCCTTGTTTTCGAGATAGCTACGCGCTTCTAAGGATAATCTGGAAAACATCGCGAGCGGGGGGGTGGCGACGTCGACCAGCGCCAAAAAGCGGAATGTGTGTGATGGTTTACACTATATTCCGAGCGCAGTCGACGGTTTGACGCCGCCAGGCGCTCGAGCGATAGTCTTCTTGCCATCCCTTACGGAGGTCTGTAAACCGCCTCTACAATCCGTCAGTCCGTGAGCTCGTGTTCAATATGGTTGAATCCAATATGGTTGAAGGGCAACGTCGTTGGCGCCAGCGCCGCGCCTGTCTGCTTAGCGTAATAGGTTTGGCTTTGTCCCTGGTGGCGGGTGGCTGTGCCCCGGTGGCAGAAAATCGCGTTTCCCGCGTGGTTTACAGTTTCGTCGGAGATTGGGTAAAGATCGCGCCGCGGGAGGCGATCGGACCGAGTAACGATCACCCGGTGACACTTTCGCCCCAGCGCATTACGCAGATACTTGCGAGCATTCAGATCACAAGCGCATTGCCTGGAGGCTTCCCCGCGTTACTGCAGTCTGGGACCGAGCTGGAGCTTAGGACCGACGCGCAACCGCGTCGGCTTTTCACGCCGCGGGACCTCGAGATACTCGCCGAGCCCCTGTCGCAGGCGCTTGCTTCTGCGACCCCCGAGGAGGATATTCTTCTGCGGGTTCAGCATGCACTCCCGGGCCGGCTGACGAAGTTGGGGGCTTCCTCGAGGATCACAACGGCACGTATTTTTCACTACGACCACCGTCTGCACCTAATCGTTGGCGTCCTTGACGTCAGTCCACAACCTCCGAGCAGCGGTCTCGTCAACGCTAAGGCGCCCGACTACAGAGACGCGCGTAGCGAGATTCTAAACCCGCTGCCTGGAGGCTCCCGCCATGGCTCAGCAGAGCCTTCCGGCGTATTGATGAGTGAGCTTGCAAGCAACGAGGCACCAGCAGGACGGGATGATTGGCTCGCCCTAAGGCTGTCAGGGCCGCTGCCAGCTGCGGGGTCGACGACTACACCGGCAACCGGTCAAGAACCGCCGTTTCCGTTTGCCGATGACGAAGCGAGCGACATCGACCCCCTGCTCGAACATGACCTGCTGAGATTGAGGCAACTGTATGAACGCGGCATGCTCACGGGGGCGGTTTACGAGGCGTTGGTTCGTGAGGCACTTGAGAAGCACGGTTCACGGTAGTAGTTGGTGGCACGCACCGCATTCAGGCTTAGGCTTCGACGCACCGAGCCCGACTGGCCACCCACCACCGAGTAGCTTTGCTCCTTTGCTCCGTCGCTTGCTTGAACGCCTCGAACTCGCCCGCATATCGCTTGTTGCTCATCGTTTCTCGAGTCCCAGAAACACCATCGTCGGTTTCTATGGGACCGGGGGGCTTACGAGTCCGATGTGCGGTTGCAGATAAAGGCATGGGCCTAAATTGCTCGCCGTAGGCTAGAGACAAACTGGGGCGACCGGACCAAGATGATTTTAGTTAACTGCACCCATACTAGGAGGAGAATAAACGTGAGCGCACCGGAAGTCAGGAAGTTTCTCGTCGACAGCGGCGAATTGAGAGCGACAGTAGCCTCGCTATTCGAGGCGGTGGGCGTGTCGCCAACGCACGCCGACGAGATTGCCGAAGTCGTCGTTTTTGCCGACATGCGCGGCGTTGAGTCGCACGGCGTGCAGTTCACGCCACGCTACCTTCGCGGCATCACCCTAGGGCACCTCAATCCGAAGCCGAATATCCGGGTCGTTCACCGGCGTGGCGCGGTGGCCGTCGTCGATGCCGACAACGGCTTGGGCTTCCTTTCGGCGCGCTTTGCAATGAAGGAGGCCATTGCCATCGCTGCCGAATATGGTAGTGGGTCGGTGGCGGTACGAAACAGCAACCATTTCGGGCCGGCCGCATTCTATCCTATGATGGCGCTGGACAAAGAGATGATCGGGTACGCCACGACCGACGGACCGCCGCATACGGTGGTTTGGGGTAGCCGGAAGCCGGTGTTGTCGAACGACCCCGTCGCGTGGGCTTTCCCGACTCTCGAAGGGCCGCCGATCGTTGTCGACACCGCGCTTACCGGCGTGAAAGAGAAGATTCGCCTCGCCGCCCAGCGCGGCGGTACGATCCCAGCTGACTGGGCCGTAGGCCCCGACGGCAACCCGACGACCGATCCGAAGGTTGCGCTAGAGGGCTCCCTGCTTCCTATCGGACAGCACAAGGGCTCGGCGCTGATTATTGCGAACGAGGTTATCTGCGGCGCTCTAGCCGGAGCACTGTTCAGCTTCGAGGTGTCGCCGGCGCTCGTAATGGGCGCCGCCCACCACGATTCTTGGAAGTGCGGCCATTTCGTCCAGGCGCTAGACCCGGGTGCCTTCGGCGACCGCGAGGCGTTCCTACGCCGTACTAGCGAGTTGGCGTCGGCAATGCGCAATGCCCCAAGGGCCGACGGCGTGCAGCGCATCTGCATGCCCGGCGAGTTGGAGGCCGAGTTGTCGGAGCAGCGGTCGAGGGAGGGGCTGCCGCTGGCCGCCGCTACGCTTGAGGCCCTTGATGCGGTTGCGGGAGAGGTTGGTGCGCCACTGCCATCCACCACCTTGGCCACGCGGGAGGTGGTTTGATGACTTCCGGGCGGGCCTGTACCACTTGCGGATTCGGGCTTGGCGAGCCGATCGCGCAACTCGAGGCGAGCGAGCTGTGTTTTGTCTCGGACCGACGCTTCCCCGGTCGCTGCGTACTCACCTTGCGCGAGCACGCCACCGAGCTGTTCGAGGCGTCGGCATCCGCCCGTCAGGCGTTCATGGAGGACATGAGTCGCGCTGCATGGGCGATCAAAACCGCTGTCGATTCATTCAAGATGAACTACGAGATCCTCGGCAATGCCGACCCCCATGTCCATTGCCACTTGGTCCCGCGCCAGAGCGACGAGCCGAATCCAGGCGCGCCGGCTTGGTTGCATCCTGAGCCGCAAGCAGAACTCGACGAGGCGAGTGCGCGGCAAATCAAGGACCGGATCCGCGAGTTGCTCAATACTGGAGACAAGGAATGAGTGCTAACATGTTAAACAGCGGCACCACTGACGAGCGCTTCGTCTACCCCTTCGCGGAGGCCGCGCATCTCGACGCCTCCGTCCTCGGTGGCAAAGGGGCCGGACTCGTAGAGATGACGGCATCAGGCTTTCCCGTGCCACCGGGCTTCGTCATCACAACGGCAGCTTGCAGTGCCAGTAAAGACGGTGCGCTTAGCGACGCCCTATGGCAAGAAATTGTGCAGGGCGTGCGCCAGCTGGAAGCCGAAACCGGCTGCGGCTTCGGGAAGGGGGCTAAGCCGCTACTCGTTTCAGTTCGCTCCGGGGCGCCAATAAGCATGCCGGGCATGATGGACACGGTACTCAACCTCGGAATGAACGAGGAAACCACGGTCGCACTGGCGAAGGCCACGGGTGGCAGCTACCATTTTGCCGCCAATACCTTCGCGAGGTTCGCGCGGATGTTTGCTGACATTGTTCTCGGTGTTACTGACGATGTTCTGGTCGACGATGCGAGTCGCGCTGCCATCGACGCGGTCGAGGATGAGAAGTCCCTGCGTTCTGCAGTGCGGTTCGCTGCCGAGAGCGTCGGCGCGGCAGCCGACAGCGCCCTCCCCAGCGACCCTTGGGTACAACTCAGGCGGGCGGTGGTCGCGGTTTTCGAGTCATGGAACTCGCGTCGCGCCGTGCGCTACCGCGAGCACCACAAGATCGCCCACGATTTAGGCACCGCGGTTGTCGTTCAGCAGATGGTCTTTGGTAACCTCGGCAGCCCATCGGGGAGCGGTGTGGCGTTCACCCGAGACCCGCGCGACGGCTCGCCGAAGGTATTCGGGGAGTATCTCGAGAACGGCCAGGGCGAGGACGTCGTTGCCGGAACCCATACGCCGGAGTCGTTGGACGCTGCCAGACGGCGACACCCGGATCTGATCGCGCAGCTTGAATCGCTGGGGCGTAGGCTGGAGCGGACCTACCACGACTTGCTCGACATCGAATTCACAGTGCAGGAGGGTGTCCTGTACCTACTGCAGGTTCGCAGCGGCAAGCGAACCGCGGAGGCCGCGATACGGATCGCGAGCGACCTGTTCCACGACGGCCTTATCGACCGCGAGACTGTGCTTCAGTTTGTAACAGTCGATCACCTGCGTCACGTTTTGCGGCCTCAGTTCCTGCCAGAGGCCGTCGAATCCGCGCGCACTGGAAACGCGGTCCTGGCGGTCGGGAATGGAGCATCGCCCGGCCAGGTCAGCGGCTGCATTGTGCTCGACCCTGATCGCGCCGAGCAGATGGCTGCCAGCGGCAAACCCGTTATCCTGGTGCGGGAGTTTACGAGTCCGCGAGACCTCCACGGTATGCTTGCGGCACAGGCGATCGTGACCGCAAAAGGGGGGGGGACTAGCCACGCGGCGGTGGTAGCGCGCGCACTTGACAAACCGTGCATCGTCGGCTGTGAGCAGCTCGACATCGACACCGAAAGGCGCGTGGTTCGTGTGGGCGACCGGGAGTTGGCGGAGGGAATGTCCGTTTCCGCCGATGGGGCCACCGGAGAGCTGTTTGAGGGAACGCTTCCAACCGATACGCGCAGCCCCGAATCGACGAGCCAAGCCGGTCACATTCTGCAGATCGCTGACGAGGTCAGCGGTTGTACGGTCTTTCATCGTGTTTCGACACCAGATATGGCACGCGAAGCCATTGCGGCTGGCGCGCATGGCATAGGTACCCGCATCGATGAGACCTTGGTCGCGTCCGAGGGTTTCGAGTCGCTGCTCGATGCGATTTCGGCAAACAGACGTGGTGCCTCGGCTACTAACAGTGCATCCGCCCTCGCTGCTCTGGAGGAGGTGGTCTCAGAGGTGCTGATGAGGATCATGAAGGTCGTGCATCCAAAGCCCTTTGCGGCGCGGGTCGCTAACCTGTCTAGTGGGGTTGCGGGCGAGGTCGTATCCGCTTTCGCCGAAGCCACCCCCTCACCGTCGATCTGGCTTCCTTTGGGCTCGCCGGAACTTCTGCACGCGCAGATCCGCGGACTCGTGCGCGCCATGGAGATTACCAACTATCCGGACGACGTGATCCTGATGGTCGGCGGGGTCAATACCGAGGCCGAGGCGGTCGCACTGCGCGAGGCTTGTCGGCAGGCGGGCGGCGCCAAGCTCAGGCTCGGTGTTGCTACTCGCAGTACACACGGTCTCTTGGAGCTGCCTCGCATTGCCAAGCACGTTGACATGCTATGGATCGACTACCGCGCCCTTTGCGCCGGCATCTACAGGTATCCCGACGACCTCATGCTCTCTCATGGCTCATTGAAGGCATATCACTCTGCTGGCTTCGTTCCGTTGGATCCTGCAAATGAGATAGACGAGGTGATCGATCGGCTCATTCCCCCCGTGCTAAGAAGTGGGCATTCCTGCGAGTTGGGCGTCACTTTCTACGGCTGGGAGGTGAACGAAAAGGTAGTGCGCTTTTTCACTGAGCGCGGGTTCAGGAACTTCGGAGTGAATATGAGCAGCGTGGCGACCACTCGCCTGCTATTGGGGCGCTTGGCTCTTACGCCGGACGCGTTCGGTGTGCAGTCGTGAGGGTCGAAGTGCAGGGTATTGTTGATTTCGGCACACATCGCGCCCATGAGGCGTGCCCTATTGTGGAGGAATTCTCATGAATGAAGTTGGTCTGATTGGCTTAGGGAACATCGGCGGCGGGATGTGTAAGCGCCTGCTTGATCGTGGTATCGGCGTTGTCGGGTTCGATGTCTCGTCGGCAGCCGCGACGGCGGCGGCGGAGCTTGGCGCGAAGATTGAATCAAGTCCCGCGGTCGTCGCGCAGCAAGTCGACATCATCATTACATCGCTGCCAAATCCGGCGATTGTGCGCGATGTGTACCTGGGGGATGAGGGTCTTGTAGCGAAGGCGCGGCGGGGGAGCACGCTGATCGAGACCAGCACCATCGATCCAAATACCATGCGCCATGTCGGTGAGGCCGCCGCCGCTGTAGAAATCGACATCCTCGACGTCGCGCTCTCGGGCGAGCCGGCGCAGGCGATTCTCGGCGAGCTGGTCTTTCAGGTGGGAGGTGCAGACGAGCTAATCGACCGGCATCTCGATCTGCTGCAGGTGTTGGCGAAGAAGATCAACCGAACCGGGGGCATTGGCACGGCCAAGACTGTCAAGCTCGTCAACAACCTGATGTCGCTGGGCAACGTGGCCGTCGCCGCGGAAGCTTTTGTTCTCGGTGTGAAATGCGGTATGGAACCGAAGCGCCTGTACGATATCCTGTCCGTCTCGGGCGGGCGTTCAGCGCATTTCGTCACTGGTTTTTCGAAGGTGATCGAAGACGATTACCGGGCCAGCTTCAAGACGAGCCTGGCGTTGAAGGATATCAAACTGATACTCGATCTCGCGAACGATGAGCATTATCCAGTCAGGCTAGCGCCTGTGATCGCTTCACTGTACGGTGACGCCTTAGAGCAGGGGCTGGGCGAAGACAACTTCACTTCCGTGGTCAAGGGTTACGAAACCGCGGCTGGGTGCACGTTGGCACACAACGCTAATCTCGATTGCGGGAAAACCCGCGTTCCGAAATGAGCGCCACGCAGTTTGTCATTGTCCGGCATGTTGAGACGGTATGGAACCGAGAGGGGAGGATCCAGGGGAACCTGGACAGCCCACTGACCGCAGAAGGTATCGCCCAGGCGCAGGCCCTCGCCAGGCGGCTTAGGGGGGGCGAATACGACCTGCTCGTCAGCAGCGACTTGGGGCGAGCGAGAGCGACGGCTGCGTATATCGCTTCCGAGTTGGGGATGGGGGTGGTGCTGGAAGCGCGGCTGCAGGAGCGCCACTATGGAATCTTCCAAGGCTTGACGCGCGGTGAGGCTAAGGCCGCCCATCCCGAGGTCTATCGACGCTACAGCGAAGAAAACAACGTCGCGTTCGCCATCCCGGGGGGCGAAAGCACACAGGCCGTCTTTAAGCGTAGCGTTGGTTACCTTGAGGAGCTTGCAGCGTGTCGCCCTGGGCAGCGAATCCTGGTCGTCACGCACGGCGGCGTGATCGACGGCCTGTATCGCCACAGCATGGGGCTGCCGCATGTCGGTTCGCGCGTCTTCTCAATGGTCAACGGGAGCCTCAACCAGTTCAGCTTCGAGGGCGGTAAGTGGCACTTGGAGTCTTGGGCTGACGTCACGCATCTGGAAGGCAATCCCCTCGATGACGTCTGACGGGGTACGGCTGTCATGCGCTACCAGCTGGCGGGTGAGGTGCAGGCCGCAGAAACGCTCGCGAGGCGGCATGTAGAGACGGCCTCCAGGTGGCTTCAGCAAGAAATCTAAAGCTCCCGCGAACCACTTGAAAGAAGCGGTAGCGCGAAGATCTAATCCAAGGAGAATGCGATGCAAAACGATGACAATAATGCAGCTGTGATTCGGGTAATGTTGTCAAAAATCGGTCTGGATGGTCACGACCGGGGCATCAAGGTGGTCGCACGTGCGCTGCGCGATGCCGGCATGGACGTGGTCTATACCGGGCTGCATCGCACGCCAGAGGAGGTGGTAGACGCCGCTATCCAGGAAGACGTGGATATCCTCGGCATCAGCCTGCTCTCGGGTGCGCACATGCACATCTTTCCCAAGGTGCTGGATCTCCTGAAAGAGAAGGAAGCCGAAGACATGATTGTTGCCGGTGGCGGTGTTATCCCGGACGACGATGTCAAAGAGCTCTATCAGATGGGCGTCCACAAGATCCTGTTACAGGACACTCCTCCTCAGGAAATCATTGATTCTTTCCGGCAACTGGTTGCAGACCGCGGCGCGCGATAGCCAGAACCAATAACAATATCAGGAGTCTCCGATGGAAGAGTGGAATTTTCCCCCCAACTACAATAAAGACTACTTTCCGGACCCGAACAGTTCCTACTGGTTTCGGGAAAGGGAGACAATGGACCCGGGAAAACGCGATGAACTGATTGTTGCGCGCATCCGGGACGTGATGGCCTACGCCTACGATCACTCGCCATTTTACCAGCGTAAATGGGACGGGGCTGGTATAAAGGCCAATGACATCCGCACGCTCGCAGACTTCGAGGAGGTCCCTGTCATCACCAAGCAGGAACTGCGTGATTCCCAGGCGAATCATCCTCCGTTCGGAGACTACCTTTGCTGCCCTGAAAGCGATATCCACCATATTCATGGTACGTCCGGCACCACTGGCCGGCCCACCACTTTTGGTATTTCCCGCCGTGACTGGGACACCATTGCCAATAACCATGCCCGGATCATGTGGGGGATGGGTCTGCGGCCGGGAGATACCGTATTCGTGGCTGCCATCCTGAGTCTTTACATGGGGTCCTGGGGCGCGCTGATTGGTGCCGAGCGGTTGGGATGTAAAGCCTTTCCCTTTGGTGCGGGTGCTCCCGGAATGACCGCCAGGGCGGTTACGTGGCTGGGAATGATGAAGCCCGCCGGACTCTACTCTACCCCTTCGTATGCTCTCAGACTGGCGGAAGTTGCCCGTGAGGAAGGGGTTGATCCCAGGGAATTTGGCATCAAGGTCCTGTTCTTTTCTGGTGAGCCGGGCGGCTCCATTCCGTCCATCCGTGACAAGATCCAGGACATATACGGCGCCAAAGTGGTTGATTGCGGAACCATGGCGGAGCTGACGCCCTGGATGCACGCCTCCGGTAGCGCTGACACTGAAGGCATGTTGCTGTGGCAGGACATTGTCTACACCGAAGTGGCGGACCCGAATACCAACCGTCGTGTTCCCTACGGCGAGCAGGGCACCCCGATTTACACCCACCTCGAGCGCACCTCCCAGCCGATGATACGCATGGTCTCCGGCGACCTCACCCATTGGGTGATGGAAGACAATCCCTGTGGTCGCACCTATCCGAGACTGCCAAAAGGCATCTACGGGCGGATCGACGACATGTTCCAGATCCGTGGTGAAAATGTGTATCCCAGTGCCATTGCTGAAGTGCTTGAAGCCTTTACCGGCTATGGCGGCGAGCACCGCATTATCATATCCCGCGGCGGGTCGATGGATGAGCTGGCGGTTCAAGCCGAGTTCAACCAGGAAGTTGCGCAAAAGGGGCCTGATGCGGTCAAGGCGCTGGGTGAGCAGGTCGAGGCTGAACTCAGTCGCGTGCTGGGCGTGCGGGCTCGGGTTGTCATGGTCGAGCCGGAAACCTTTCCGCGCACGGACTTCAAGGCACAACGTGTGGTCGACGACCGGGACCTTTACCAGAGCCTCAACCAGAAGCGGGGAGGTTAGATGATTAACCGCATACCCTCGATGGAACTGGCTGCTCGGGTGCGGGAAGGTCATCTCCGCGCCATCGCCAGGCTTATTACCCGGGTTGAAAGCGGCGGTGACCCCGACGTTCGCCAGGCTCTGGCCGAACTGTACAAGAGCACCGGCCGCGCCCATGTGGTGGGCATTACCGGTGTTCCTGGAGCGGGCAAGTCCACCCTTGTCACCCAACTGGTCCATGAATACAGGGCCAGTGGTCGTACGGTGGGGGTGGTTGCCATCGATCCTTCAAGCCCCTTTTCAGGCGGCGCGATTCTGGGTGATCGAATCCGTATGGGAGACCTGGTGTCTGATCCCGGCGTGTTCATTCGCAGTATGGCCACCCGGGGAACCCTGGGCGGCCTCGCCCGGCCGGCACTGGACGCCGTCGATCTTCTGGATGCAGGCGGGTTCGACGTGGTCCTGATCGAGACAGTCGGGGTAGGGCAGGATGAAGTCGATATCGTGCGTGCCGCTCACACAACGGTGGTTGTCAACGCGCCAGGCCTGGGCGACGACATCCAGGCCATCAAGGCCGGGGTGCTGGAAATTGCCGATGTCCACGTGGTGAGCAAGGCGGACCGGCCGGACGCCAACAAAACCATCCAGGAGCTCAAGTCCATGCTGATGATGAGTCTGGCGCCGGGTGAGGGAATTTGGCGGGTGCCAGTGGTGCCCACCAGCTCTGAAAAAAACACCGGATTCGGCGAGTTGATGGCCGCGATTGACCGCCATGCGGAACACCTCGAGCGCAGTGGCGAAATCACCGAGCGGCGCCGCCAGATTGCTTTAACCCGGGTAGTGAAAGTCGCCGAAGAGATCGTCAGGGACAATTTTGCACGTGACAGCAGGTCGCAAACCGAGGAGCTGCTCAAGAAGGTTACACAACGCGAACTCGATCCCCACGGAGCCGCGGTGACCTTGCTCAAAGCCATGAAGGAGACCATTCATGAATCACACTGACCAGCATGACCCCGCTGCACTCAAGCACATCGAAAAAGAATTCAACGAGTGGGAAAACAATGAAGTGGCGTCCTTTATAAAGCGGGCGCCGGAGAGCCAGTCCGAGTACACCACCGCTTCCGGTATGCCGACGAAGCGCACGTATACACCGCTGGATGTAAAAGATACGCTGTTCGAGGATGTTGGTTTCCCGGGTCAATACCCATTCACCCGTGGACCCTACCCCACCATGTACCGGGGCAAGAACTGGACCATGCGGCAGATTGCCGGTTTCGGGACTGCCAGGGAAACCAATGGGCGTTTCAAGTATCTCATCGCCCAGGGCCAGACGGGCCTGTCGATTGACTTCGACATGCCGACGCTGATGGGGTATGACTCCAGCCATCCAATGAGTCAGGGTGAAGTGGGTCGTGAGGGCGTGGCCATCGATACGCTGGCGGATATGGAGGAGCTCTTCGACGACATTGATCTGACCAAAATTTCTGTGTCCATGACGATCAATCCGTCGGCATGGATACTCTTCGCCATGTATATTGCCCTGGCCCAGCAGCGGGGTTACGACCTCAACGATCTGTCGGGCACCATCCAGAACGACATCCTCAAGGAGTATATTGCCCAGAAGGAATGGATATACCCGGTGCGGCCTTCGGTCCGCCTGGTCCGTGACTGTATCCAGTACGGCTCCGAGAACATGAAGCGGTATAACGCCATCAATATTTCCGGCTACCACATCTCGGAAGCCGGCTCCACGGCCGTTCAGGAAGTGGCGTACACCATGGCCACCACCATGGAATACGTGAAGACGGCGATCGACGCAGGGGTGGATGTCAACGAATTCGGACCCCGGCTCTCGTTCTTCTTCGTGAGCCAGGCGGACTTCTTCGAGGAGATTGCCAAGTTCCGTGCAGCCAGACGCGTCTACGCCAAGATCATGCGGGAGAAGTTCGGCGCCACCAAGCCGGAGGCCAGCCGACTACGTTTCCATGCGCAAACTGCAGCAGCAACCCTGACCAAGCCGCAGTACACCATCAACCCGATCCGCACTGCGCTGCAGGCATTGTCTGCCGTGCTCGGTGGTGCGCAGTCGCTGCACACCAATGGCATGGACGAAGCGTTTGCGATACCCACCGAGGAGGCAATGCGGATTGCCCTGCGTACCCAGCAGATTATCGCCTACGAGACCAATATCACCCAGGTGGTCGATCCTCTGGGCGGCTCCTACTACCTGGAAAACCTCACCGACGAGATTGAACGGGAAGTCTGGAAAATTCTTGATGAAGTGGAAGAACTCGGCGGCACTCTCCAGTGTATCGACGAAGGTTACTTCCAGAGAGGCATATCCGACTCAGCCTATGATTTCGCACTGCGCAAGGCCAGTGGTGAAAGGCCGGTTATTGGCGTGAACATGTTCGTCCAGGACGAAGAGGACGTTGAAATTGAAACCCATCCCCATGATCCGGAAACCGAGCGCCGTCAGATTGAACGCCTGAACAGGGTCAAGAACAATCGTGATGAGGAAAAGGTCCAGAGCATGCTCAGGCAGCTGAAAGAGCAGGCCGAGGACGAGTCGGTAAACCTGATGCCTATCACCATTGAGTTGGTGAAAGAAGGCGCCTCGATGGGTGACATTGTTGAAACCCTGAAAGGCATATGGGGAACCTATCGCGAAAAACCTGTAATCTGACCGGCTTCGTAAACTGACCGAACCGATTCGCGGGAGAAATGAATGGTTAGGCTTACCAAGATATACACGAAAACCGGAGACAAGGGCGACACCGGCCTGGGTGATGGCAGCCGGGTCGCCAAGTACCACTTGCGAGTGGAGGCCTATGGCACCGTAGACGAAGCCAATGCCGTGATCGGATTGGCGCGGCTCCACGTGGATGAGGAACTGGATGGAATACTGGTCCGAATCCAGAACGATCTGTTCGACGTTGGTGCCGATCTGTGTACGCCGTTCGAGGAGAACCCGAAGTACCCGCCACTCAGGCTGGCGGATTCGAAAACCCTCGAACTTGAGCAGGAAATTGACCGGTTCAATGCGGATATTCCGTCGCTGCGTTCCTTTATTCTTCCGGCGGGAAATCCCACCGCCACGCATCTCCATCATGCCAGAACGGTCACTCGCCGGGCTGAGCGGATTATTGTTCGGTTGAAAGAGGACCAGGACATCAGTCAGTCGGTTCTGGAATATATGAACCGCCTGTCTGATCTGCTGTTTGTGCTCGCCAGGCACGCCAATGGCAAGGGAAAGGACGATGTTCTGTGGGTGCCCGGTGAATGATATCAACCGGCGAACTGCCCGACTGGCTGGTTCCGAGCCTGATCAGGCGCGTTTTGTTCTGGCATTAGGCGTTATTTATTGATTTAGCCCTGAGGGGCTGATAGTTTGACCACCAAAAAAATGTATACCGTATTCAGGTAACGCTTTTCCGCAGAATGCCTGCAGAAAGGCTTAAAACGGGAAGTCGGTTAAAATCCGACGCTGCCCCCGCAACGGTAAGCGAGCTAAAGGTAATCAAAAAAACCACTGTGCGTGACGCATGGGAAGGTGATTGCCCAGGATCAGCCAACACTGCTGGCCCACTCGCGAGCCCGGAGACCGGCCTGAATGCACACCGGAAGTTGCGGAGGGCGGCGGCGGTGGGTGAGTCGTGTCGGTTCCACACCCGTACTCTGGCTCGTATCCTGCCTGCCCAAGTCTCACTCTCAAGCTCCGCAACATAATAAACACCATGCGGGTGCGCATGGTTTAAAAGCGAGTGCTGATTATGGGTTTTTCAAAGTCTGTGCCGGTTCTGTTGACCGGGTTTCCCCTTGTTTTCCTGCCAGTTTCCAATGTGCTGGCCAACGACGCCAGTACCGCCTCGTCGCTTGACCCGATCGTGGTCACAGCGACCCTCGGGCCCAAAACCGTTGGTGAAAGCCTGTCCTCGGTGACGGTGGTGGATGAAGATGACATCCGTCGTCAGCAACCGAAGGAATTCCGCGAACTGATCGAATCTCAACCGGGTGTGACGGTGTCCGGTAACGGTTCCTTTGGCAAGCAGACCGGCGTGCTGATGCGGGGCCACGCATCGGATGCCACCGTGCTTCTGGTTGATGGTGTTCGCATTCGCTCGGCCACCGTGGGCGGGCCGGCGTGGCAGTTCCTGCCTCCGCAATTGCTGAACCGTGTGGAGATTGTTCGCGGTAGCCGCAGCAGCCTTTACGGTGCGGACGCCGTGGGTGGTGTGGTGCAGGCATTTACCCTGCCCACCAGCCCAGGCACCCGGGGATGGGTGGAAACGGGTGCCGGTAACTTTGACAGCCAGCAATACGGTGCGGGGTTTAGCTCCGTTACCGAAACTACTCGTGTGAACATCGGGGCCAATCATTTCCGCACGGACGGCGCGCCAGTCATCGAGGGCGGTGACGACAAGGGCTATGACAATAGCTCCGGGGTCGCCAGTGGCCGTCACGAATTTGATAACGGCGTGCGTGCCGGATTCAGTTTCCTCAGTGCCGAGGGCAATACCGAATATGATGGCGGCGAACAGGATTTCCGGTTCCAGACGGCAGGAGTCAATCTGGATGTACCGGTTACCAGCAACTGGCGCAGCTCTCTGCACCTGGCGGATGCCCGCGATGAGCTGGAAGACTTCAGCGATTTCCCCGGTGTGTTTGATACCCGTACCCGTAGTTCCCGCCTTGAAAACTGGGTAACCGCCGGCACTCACGAATTTGTTCTGGGCGCCGAGTACCTGGTGGACAAAGTGGAAAGTACCACGGCGTTCGAGGAAAGCAGCCGCTCCAACGAAGCCTACTTCGGCCAGGCGCTGCTTAACTTTGGCCCTGCCGACGTGCATCTGAGCCTGCGCAGCGATGACAACGAGGCCTACGGAACAGAAGAAACCTGGGGCGCCGGTGTGGGTTATAAACTGGACAGCAATCACCGTATTCGTGCCAGTGCCGGCACTTCCTTCAAGGCTCCCTCGTTCAATGACCTGTACTTCCCCGATTTCGGTAATCCGGATCTGGAACCCGAGGAAGCCACCAGTTACGAGGCCGGTATCGAAGGCCGTTACATCAGTTGGTTTTGGGATCTGGCGGTATACCAGAGCGATGTTGAAGACCTTTCCCTGCCAAGCCAGGACCAGGCCGGTAGTGTTCCGGAGGCCAGGTTGCGCGGTGTGGAACTGAGCAGTGGCTGGAACCACGATGGCTGGAGCCTGAAAGCGGTAGCCTCCGTGGGTGACTTTGAAGACAAGGAAAACGGGCGCCAGCTTGCCCGGCGGGCGGAACGTACTGTGCGTGTGGATCTGGACAAACAGGTGGCCACCTGGAGCGTTGGTACCACGGTACGCGCGGAAAGCCATCGCTATGAAGACCTGTTTGGCATTGGTCGCGAGCGCATCGCTGGCTTCGGGGTGTGGGATCTGAGGGCCAGCAAGACGCTGGCACCCGGATGGCACGCGTCACTGACCGTGGATAACGTACTGGACAACGAATACGCTACGGCAAAGCGATTTGATAATACCGATTTTATTGTTGCCGGGCGCACGGCATTCCTGTCGGTGCGCTATGACTTTACCCGCTGATTCATGAAGGTGCCGGCTTGATCCGAAGTTTGTTGCTACCATCGGTTTTCCCGGGAGGGGGGATTTCGCTCCTACTTGCCCTATTGCTGGTTTCACCGGTGATGGCAGGCTGTGCGGAGGACGACCGCGGCAATATAGTGTGTCCCGACGGGCCGTCAGAACGTATTATTTCGCTGTCCCCCGGGAGTACCGAGCTGCTGTTCTCTGCTGGAGCTGGCGAGAAACTGGTTGCCGTCAGCGCCTGGAGCGATTATCCGCCGGAGGCGGCGGAATTGCCCCAGGTGGGTGACAGCAACATGCTGGATCTGGAAGCCATCGTCGCTTTTGAGCCGGACCTGGTCGTGGCCTGGGGGGATGGAAACTCTGCTTCGCAACTGGCAAAAATTGAAGCTCTGGGTATCCCGGTGTTCTGGCTGGAGCCTCGCACCTTCGAGGATATCGCCAGTGCCGTGCAACGTCTGGCGGTGTTAACCGGCAATAACGGGACCGGTGAGACCCGGGCAGAAGATTTTCTCGCCGCCATCCGCCAGCTGCGTGACCGCTATCGTAATGCCCGGCCGGTACGGGTTTTCTACCAGGTGTGGCACGAGCCACTGATGACCATCAATGATGAAGAGCTGATTGGCCGCGCCATTCGGCTTTGTGGGGGATACAACGTGTTCGGCCATCTGCCGCGTCTGGTGCCCCGCATCAGCATCGAAGCGGTTCTGAAGGCCAACCCCGAAGCCATTCTCAGCGGTGGCAAAGACAGCGAAGACCGCCGCTGGCTGGAACGGTGGCGGCAGTACCCTGGGATAACCGCGGTAGCGCGGGATCACCTTTTCCTGGTGCCGCCGTCGCTGATTCAGCGGCCCACCTTGCGCATGCTCGACGGCACCAGACACCTTTGCCAGACCCTGGAGCAGGCCCGTGCCGGGTTATAGTCGCCCCCTGGGCGCCCTTGCCGTGATCAGCCTGCTGTGCATGGCACTGTCCGTCAGTATTGGTAGCGCCTCCCTCTCCTTTGCAGACAGCTGGGCGGTCCTGATCGGCACTGGCAGCCCGTTGCATCAGACACTGATACTGGAACTGCGCCTGCCGCGCACCCTCAGTGCGTTTGCCACTGGTGGTCTGCTGGCGGTGGCCGGAGCGTTGATGCAGGTTCTGCTCCGTAATCCGCTGGCGGATCCCTACATTCTGGGATTGTCTGGGGGTGCTGCCGTAGGTGCCTTATTGGCGATGCTGGCGGGGTTCGCTGGGGCCTTTGTGTCCGGGTCTGCATTTGCAGGCGCCCTGCTGGCAACGCTGCTGGTGTTCGGCCTGGCCCACGGAACCGGAAGCTGGACGCCCTCACGGTTGCTGCTGACCGGGGTGGTGGTGGCCGCTGGGTGGGGCGCGATCATGACGCTGATTCTTGCCATGAGCCCCGCCCGACAACTACCCGGGATGCTTTACTGGCTGATGGGGGATCTTTCCCATGCCGCCAACCCTGTAGCCGCTCTGGTATTGCTGACAATGGTCTGCGCCCTGGTGTTTCCTCTCGGGCGCAGCCTGAATGTGCTTGCCCGTGGCCCGCTACAGGCGGCTGCGCTGGGGGTTTCGGTAAGGTCCCTGGAATGGCTGATCTACGTGCTTGCCAGCTTACTGACCGCAGCCGCAGTGTCCATGGCGGGCAGCATCGGTTTTGTTGGTCTTGTGGTGCCACACATGCTGCGGCTGGTGCTGGGCAACGATCAGCGCCTGATCCTGCCTGCCTGTGCCCTGGCCGGCGGCACACTGCTGGTTCTGGCGGATACTTTGGCACGAGTCGTCATCGCGCCGGAGCAGTTACCGGTAGGGGTCATTACCGCCCTGCTGGGTGTGCCGACCTTCCTTTATCTGCTGTACCGGAGCCGCTGATGAACCCGCTACAGGCACGAGATCTGGTGATCGATATTCCCGGGCGAGACGACGGCGAGGCGCTGAATTTCATCATTCAGCCCGGGCAAATGTGGGGTGTGCTGGGCCCGAATGGTGCTGGCAAGACGACCTTGCTCCATACCCTGGCAGGATTGAGGCCGCCCCGTGCCGGGGAGGTCTATCTGGGTGAGCACCGCCTGGTGGAGCTGAAGCGCAAAAAGGTGTCACAACAACTGGGCCTGGTGTTCCAGGAGAGGCAGGACGGTTTTCCCGCGACGGTGCTGGAAACTGCCCTGATTGGCCGCCACCCCTGGTTGTCACCCTGGCAAATGGAAACCGGTGATGACGAAGGTATCGCCCGCCGTTCCCTTGAACAGTTGGATGTGGCCCATCTGAGCGATCGACTGGTGAACACACTATCCGGTGGTGAGCGCCAGCGCGTGGCCATTGCCACAGTCCTGGCCCAGGAGCCTGATACCTGGCTTCTGGACGAGCCCACTAATCATCTGGACCTCCACCACCAAGTGTCAGTACTGCAGTTACTCACCGAACAAGCTCGTGCCGGGAATTCGGTTTTTATGTGCCTGCACGACCTGAACCTGGCAGCACGCTGGTGTGATCATCTACTATTGCTTTATCCCAATGGCGATGCCTGCTGGGGCCCGGCCGAACGGATGCTGGTTCCAGCAGCACTCGAACGACTCTATGACCAGGAATTACTCGCCGTGGATGTAGATGGGGCGCTACTATTTGTGCCCAAAAAGTCCCCCTAAAAACATTGGAGCATTCTACATGGACTCCCCCTGCGGTCAAGCAACGCCATTTGAATCCGGAGCGCGGTTTGAGACTGCGGTTCTACATTCGGCCTCTTTGTGGGCGCTTTTGCCCGGGCCAGGATGATGATGCGTGTGAGTGATGGCCTCATTCGTTAGTCGGCTTTTATCAGCCGCAAAGTTCAGCAGGCTCTATTACTCTCGGTCTGACCGTTCCGTCATCGCTTGCCGTTGCAAGACTCGGCTGGCAGGCGTGTTCTGCCTGTCGTTGTTGCTCGGTTAGCCCTCCACAGGCTGTGACTTAAACTCTGTCTGGTTCATGAGTAGTGCCCATATGATCCGGGCGTTCTTGGCCGCCATTGCTACTGCGGCCCGTTTGTACCCTCGCCGCTCCACCAGTTCCCGCGCCCAGCGACTGAGGCGATCATTTTTATCCGGTAATTTTGCGATCACCGCTCGGGTACCATGGATCAACAATGTTCGCAGGTACTTGTCCCCGCGCTTGGTGATTCTCCCAAGTTGGACCTTGCCGCCGGTCGAGTATTGTCGTGGCACCAGGCCCAGCCAGGCGGCAAAGTGTCGCCCGCTTTTGAACTGTTTGGGGGCAGGCGCGGTGGCAAGTATGGCTGTCGCGGTTTGGGGCCCGATGCCTGGTATGGCCATCAGGCGCTTTGCTTTTTCGTCGCGCCGGGCGATGGCTTCGATCTCCCGATCGTAAGCCAGGATCTCCTCATCAAGCTGAAGAATGCGCTGATTGATGTTGTTGAGTAAGCGACGGGCCAGCATCGGTAAGCCCGTTCTCGGCGTCTTCGAGCCATCCCGGTAAGGTGCGGCGAAGCTGCTGGATGCCCACCGGGGCGATAATACCGTACTCGCCCACCAGCCCTCGTATCTGGTTGGCTTTAGCAGTCCGCTGCCCAACAAGCTCTTCCCGAATACGGTGAGCGGCCTGAATGTCCTGCTGGGCAACCGTCTTGGGGGCAACAAATCGCATGTTCGGACGACTCATGGCTTCGCAGATCGCTTCCGCGTCTACCCGATCGTTCTTGTTGCTCTTGACGTAGGGTTTGACAAACTGGGCGGCAATCAACCGAACATGATACCCCCGCTTCTGGAGTTCCCGGGCCCAGTGGTGTGATGACGCGCAAGCCTCCATGCCGATCTCGGCACCGGCGGGTACTTTACGGCTGAGGGCATCAAGCCACTTCTGCCGAGAGTATTTGCCCTGCCATTGCGTCTTACCGTGACGGTCTACGCCGTGCACGTGGAAAACTGATTTGGCAATATCAACACCGACACGGATAATGTTCACTTGGGCTTCTCCTCATCTTCATGATGGTTGACTAATCACTCACCATTTTGGCACGTAGATGCCGGGGAGGTGAGGAGGAGTCCATCCCATTGCTTACGGCGAAGCGTCGGCAAAGGGGTTTGGGGAAGCCGGAAACTTTCGAGTTTCTGGGCTTTACTCACTATTGTACCCGATCTCGCCAAAATGGCTGGCTCAAGACTGCCCGCGTAACGTCGCGCAAGCGAATGCGGGCGCAGGGGCGGGCGGTAAAAGACGCCCTGCGACGGCGAATAAATCGGCCCATTGGCGAAACCGGGCGCTGGCTCCGCCGAGTAATCCAGGGGCACATGAACTACTTCGCCGTCTCTGGAAACGGGGAGAGGGTGTCGGGGTTCGTGTTCCGGGTATCTCGGCTATGGCTCAAGATGCTCCGGCGTCGAAGCCAACGCCACAGAATGCCCTGGTCACGCTTCGCTGCGATCCGTAACTTCTTCTTTCCGAAAGTCCGTATCTTGCATCCACAGCCGTTGCATCGTTTTGACGCCAGAACCCGAGGGAGGAGCCCAGTGCGTTAGCAGCGCACGCTGGGATCTGTGCGGGGGGTGCTGGGTAATCAGCATTCCTACCGCGACCGGATAATGTGCACTGCATTGATTTGTCTTCCAGCGCTATAGCGCCCACTTTCACCGCCGCCTATGTTTAACCATACATATATAGTTATTTAAGAGCTAAAGAGGGATAACCCGTGATTAGAGACGAAGACGCTGACTTTCATCAACCCGACCGAGCGCACCCAACTTGGGCAGAGACCAACTACTTTGGCTTCTACAATGCCGAAGAGCACTTGAATGTCGGAGTGTATGCGCTATTCCGCACTAATCTCGGAACGGTGACCTCGTCGATATGCATGAATTCCCAGCGTACGGTGACGCACTGGGATGCGGATTTCTGTGACATGCGCTCCGCAATCCCGATCCCGGAGCCGCGCAACCTGCGCGATTACGCTTTGAGCAACGGCCTGCAAGTGCGCTGCCTTGAGCCCAACCGACTTTGGCAGATTCACTATGACGATGGGGAGGGAACCAGCATTGACGTGCGCTACGAAGCCCTGATGCCCGCGTTCGACATTCACGACCCCGAGATGGATCCGATGTGCGCCTCCTCTCCCGAGGGAAAGTTCGCATGGGGCACGGCCTACAATGGGCATTTCGACCAGACCGGCGTGTTCACCGGCAGCGTAACCCTCCGTGGACGCAGGGTGCCGATCGACTGCGTCTCGACCATGGATCACAGTTGGGGGCCGCGCCCGGAGCGTGGCGCGCCGGCAATGAGCTGGTTGCACGCCCACTTCTCGCAGGACTTCGCAATCCACGCCATATTCGGCTTCGACCCGGCGCGTGAAAACGGGCGCGATTTGTGGCTGGCGCACGGCTACGTTCTAGACCGAGGAAAAGTCTTCGGGTTGAAGGCCGGCACCGGCCAGGCGGTGCGCAATCAGGAACGGTACCCCGAAACGGTCGCGCTGCGGCTGACCGACAGCGACGACCGTGTCTGGAACCTGAACGGGCGCGCGCTGACCACCATGCCTTGGATCTACGTGCCCAACAGTATCGGATTCAATACGCTGAGTGAGTGGACTTGCGCCGAACAGCGCGGCTACGGCGAAATCATGGACTTCATCGAGTTGCCGGTCTTGAACGCGCTCAACAGTGCACCCGGAACCTCGCGGGCCTCGGTGCGATGAGCGAGCCAGCTGCCATGCCTCAAGCGATTCTGTTCGACATGGACGGCACACTGGTGGACACACGCTCAGCTTCATGGGAGCTGTTCGCCGAGACGAACCGCAAGTTCGATCTCGGCGTCGACACGCGCGACGCATTTTTTCGCATGTTCGAGGGCAACTTCTTCGAGTCGCTGGCGCGACTGTTCCCCGACGAGCGCCGGGCAGATGCAGCTAAGCAGCACTTCATGGAACTCCTGCGTACGCGCTACCACCCGGCGCTGATCCCCGGCATGGGCGACGTGGTGCGCATGCTGGCGCAGCATTGCACGCTGGCGGTGGTGTCAACCAATGGCATTAGTGCCATCCGGCACATTCTGGTCGAGGCCGGCATTGCCACCTGTTTCTCGCACGTGTTCTCCGGCGATGTGCAGCCGAGGAAGGCTGAATCAATGCGCCTATTCCTCAGCGACCACCGCTACGCCGCGCAGCGCTTCTGCAGTCCGGCATACTGCGAGGAGCCAACTAGCGACAGCGCGCTAGAGCCAACGGACTGCGTGCTTGTCACCGACACTGCGGGCGATGTGGTGGAAGCCGCGGAAGTCGGCATTGCCGCCATCGGCGTGGTCTGGGGCATGCATAGCGAGCGCCAATTGCTTGATGCTGGTGCCGGGAAAGTGGCGTTGTGGCCACAGGAGTTGGTGGCGTGGTTGTGCTCGGCTGGTTGCGACAGTTCAGTCTATGACGCCACGGCGGGCGAGGACGTGTGCGATGTCGAGCCACAACCCGTCGAAGGGGTGCCGACGCGCGCCGACCGCGAAATGCATGCGGCGGCTGATGACAGTGAGGCGTAGTGAATAGCAGCGACCTAGGCGTCGACGTGCGCATACGAGTGTGGTGGCACTGTCGTGGTCGAGTATCGCCGATTCCGAGCTACTTGCTGCGTTGGGCGACGTTGTCCTTAGATTGTCGCGAGGAGCGCGAGATGCTTTGGCCGGCGCTGGTGGACAGTCGTGACGACTGCTTAGCAGCGTCGCCGAGGCGAGACCGACGGGGGGCGGCGGCGGCTGCCGGCCATCCGAGGAGAGCGTAAGCCGCACGATGTTATGGATTTTTCCGAGAAGAACAAAGAAGGTGAAGGAGAATATAAATGAATAAGCTTGAACTTATGCCCCTAGAAGAAACCGTCAAGTGGGCAAAACACAATTCTTGGTATGTGGCCGACGTACTGGCTAGGAGAGGCACGGAGGGCGCGAACCCACTGATTCCCAGAGCGGAATACGAGATGTTGTCGTTTCAAACTACATTCCTGCAGCATCCTGCGCTGTACAGGTGGATAGGCGAGAAGGTCGGCATGGAGGGGATACGCGCGACCTGTAGCTCAGGGCACCGCGAGTTTGGCATCAAGACCATCACTCCCTGCGATATCCAGTGGGGCTGCGGGATCGCGCTGTTCGGCAGGTTGTTCCTCGTTAACGGGGGTTTCATTGGGCCGAACGACTATCTCGACAACCTGCGGGTTATCTACAGCTTCTGGAAGACCGTCTTCGAAGGCTACATGCGGCAGAAGAAGCCGGCGGTCATGGACCTCGGATATGTCTTGCAGGTGCTCGACCAGGATGTGGTGGAGGACGTGGGTGAGAAGGTGGAATCGCTGCGTGATCCCGATTTGCGGGCCACCGTGGGCCAGTTCAACTCGCTGGTCCAGTTAATGGGGTTCCTCGACCACTACGATAACCGGACAGGCCTTGGCGACACCGGCCCGTATGACCTGGGCGACCGGTTAATGATTGTCAGGGACTGCTTCGTCAACGAGAAGGCGTTCCCGTGGACCTACGTCGTCGGCGACCTGCCATTCTCGTATACGCTGGTACTAACCTACGATAAAAAGAAAATGATGCGCGATCGCAAGAGTGGTAAGTTGAAGATGTTTTCCATGTACAACACCGGCACGATTTTCTGCGACCCAGGAGACTACGAGGATGAGGCGCTCCTGGAAGTTGCAGTGTACATGAGGGATGAAGACTATCCACGTGGCAAATCAACCCGCATACCGCTCAGCGAGCTGGAAACTCACATCCAGAAGTTGGAAGGCGCAGTGGAGCGGATGTACCAGTACCTTGCGATGAAGCCCAAATTCGACAAAATCTTGGAAGGCAACTGGACCTATGTTGCGGCCTCCCTCCCTTATGTGCGTGCCCATGACCTCGAGGCTGAGGCAACCGAAATGGGGTTCTGGGAGATGGAAACGCGCAGCATGGAATACTTCTTAAAGGGTTACGACAAAGCCGCAGAAGTACAGCGCAATTCAACAGCTGGGCTGGGGGCACCTCCGCCGCAACTACCTGGATTTCGCTGCAGAGGAACCAAGGCCGGCAGGTACGAGATCAACAACTGATTAACGGCGACTCGCCTAAAAGGAGTAACCATGTCTAAAATCACAGTGAAGAAAGAGAGCGAAAAGCGGTTCAGTTGGACCCATGAGGAGTGGGCGCTGAGCGAGGACTTCAAAACGGCCGACGAGTTCGAGGAATGGCTCAACAAGGAGACCAAGTACTTCATCCGAGCAAACGCCGGGTTCTACGCACAATGCGTCATTGTCTGCATCGAGTCGAAGGGCGACGAATTCCTGTGCTATGTTGACTATTATAAGGGCAATTTTCCGCCGTATTATAGCGCCCAAGAACTGGCGACGCTGGATATCGACAAACTTGGCAAGGAGCCCGCTAAGATCAAGTGGGATAGAGACTGGGAATGGACGACCCTGCGGAAAGAGGACTTTCCGTTACGCCTCAAGGAAGTCATGTTCATCTACCCTCCACAGGAGCCCGTGATGCCGTGGCTGTTCTTGTCGCCGGAGGATAGCGGCTTGGCAGAGATGGACATTTAACCGGGAAGAGGAGAAGTTCAGATGAGTAACGAAAAAGTCAACGATATCGACGGTTACCGTTTTATCGGCCAAGGCTACAATGTTGTGACGGTCGGTAGGAAAAAGGGTGTTGCCCTAAACTTGACCAACCCGCAAGATATGATCAAGCTGATGTCCAACTCGGAAAAAATCAAGGATACCGTGGTGGTCACATCAGGCGGAACGACTACTTTCGTCGCGCCAATTCTTTACAAGAAGCCGGCCGGCATCATCACGTTTGGTGGTACGCCGGAGTCCCACTTGGGCATCGTCGGGCGGAACTTCCGCGTACCGATCGTTATGACGCTGACGCTTGAGGGGTGTGATTCCATTCCAGACGGCACGCCGTTGCTGATGGAGTGCGACGGAAAGCTGGGTCGCGTCTATGCGAAGCTGCCGGAGTAAATTCGGTTGTGGAGTCCGGCGAAAAGCGGTCGGGTTTTATCCATTGTCGACCGAACCGTCGGCGGAATCAACGATTGAAGGAGGACCGCCCGGAGCAAGTCCGGGCGGTTAGAGTGAAGATGCTTACTGAAACAGACTTCCTAGTACTCAATGCGGTGTACCTGAAAAAGGTCGTCGCTGCACCGCAGGTCATCGAGATGACAGGTGCGGAGGTGGACGACGTCGCGCGCTGTCTCGCGGCTGCAAAGGAGCAGGGCTGGTTAATGGAAATGGACATGGGTGGGGTGGACGGAGTGATGCTGCTTGAGGACGGCATCGCGCAAGTGATGAGCTACTACCAAGAGGTCTATGCCGATCTGCGCTCCGACACGGTGCTGTCCGATTGGTATCAGAGCTTCGAGTCGCTCAACAAGCGATTCGTTGTGGATGTGACCGAATGGCAGGAGACCGACGGGTCTGATCGCAGCGAGCAGCGCGTGCTGCAGACGGCTGAACGGCTGGCAAAGGACATTGGGCGACTGGTGCCGATCATCCCCCGTTATTCCGGATACGTGGGCCGCATGGAGCGGAGCATGGATCGAGTTGACGCGGGCGAGCGTGATTACGTTTGTAACCCCACCATCGACTCTGTTCACAACATCTGGTTTGAGTTTCACGAGGATATCCTCACCGTTCTCGGGCGAGAACGCGATACTACATGACTAGGCCGTTACTGGGCGTGCGCTCAGGTGGGCTTCACAAAAGTGGGCGCCGAGTATTTGATTCCGCGCCCACACGGAGAAATCTGGGCGTCAAGTGGAGGGTGTCTTTGGTCGACTGAACATTCGCTACAAGGGGACGGGAGCAGAAAGCGATGCAGAAGGTGAGGAATAAGGGGTACCCGGTCGCCGTCTCGCAGGGACTGGCGACGGTTGATTTGGTGCCAGCCTTTAAGTTCGCCGGGGAGCTCAACGAGGCATTACGTCTGATGACCGACGCCGCGCGCGTGTCCGAGCAAGAAGTGAAGGAGATCGCGGCAGAAAGCGTCTCCGCGTTACTCGGCCGGTGCGAAGCGATCGTGATCGAACGCAGTTGCGGTGGTTGGTACTGCTCCAGCGGCTGCCATTCGCGACTAATAAGCGAGCGGTTGACCGAGGTTCCGGAAACGCTCTCGACGTCGCACGACATTATTTGCTTGCCCAAGCTCGGTTCCTTCATATCTGTGACGCCGGGAGTGGGCGTTTTAATTGATCAACAGGTCATCGATGCGGACCGGGCCAGCCTGCTGCGCTCGCTGGTGCTCGGCTTCAATCTTGCGCTGACGGCAGCAAATCGTAACTGCGGCACGCGCGACACGATAGACGAGATTGGTAGCTTGCAGGAGATCGCCAAGCGCATCCTTTCCGTGAGGAATTCGGACGAGGTCATATTTTTGATTGTGCGCGAGGGAGCCCGGTTACTTGGCGCGGATATTGGTGGGGTGTTCCTACGCGACGGCGATGAGCTCATGATGCGAGGTTGCGTGGGCAACGATACTTTGGACGTCAGCCGGCTGAGGATGAAGCGAGGGCAAGGGCTTGCCGGCCACGTCTTCGACACTGAGCGCCCATGCAAGGTTGACGACTACTTCGGTAGTGGCCGGCTGAGCGACGACTTCTTCTGGCTCGCGATAGATGAGAGCATACGTTGCGCTGCGGGGGCTCCGTTGCTGGATGACGGCGAGAAAGTGATCGGCGTCCTCGAAGTCTGGCGTAGGCGTAGCGTGCCTTTTACCGACCAGGACCTTCAGCGACTTGTCACGCTCGCCAATCTGACGTCAGTAGCAATCCAGAATGCCGAGCTGTACGAGAGCCAGCAAGCCACCATGTTGCAGCTTACTCAAGCCAACGAGGACCTGCACCGGCAGAATGATTTAGTGCAACTGTCCACGCGTCTGCAAGATGACTTGATCGAGGGGTTGCTCGACAACGGCGGTGCTGTCGCGATTGTGCGAATCGTTGCCCGCTATGCGGCTTTGGAGGTTGCGCTCTTGGGTGGTGTCGATTTTGGGGTTATTGCGGCCTATCCCGCGGGTGCCGCGAACAAGGACTGGAGGGCTCTAATGGAGCGCTCTAGTTGGCAGTTGTCCGAGCACACCAACAACGCGACCGCGATCGAGCGGTGTCAGGATGTTTGGCTTTTAGCGCGGCCGATCATCGTCGGCGGCAAACGCACTGGATGGATATGCGCGCTGTCCCCGACCGTGCCCGACGATTCCCACGAAATCGCGATGCGACAGGCGGCTGTTGCGAGCGCACTCTACTGCCTCGAGCGGCGCGCGGCGAGTGAGGCCCGCGCGTCCGCGCTCGGGGCGTTGATGTGGGACCTGCTTGAAGGTAAGGCGTCGATTAGACAGTCCGCACTTGATCGGCTCAGGGACTTCGACATCGATCTGCAGGGGCCGTGCCGGGTCGTTCACGGCGTGATCGAGGAACTGGCCGAAACTGCACAGTACGAAGGCTGGAACATGGACACGGTCGAGCTTAAGCTGCGTACTGTGCGTGAAGTGTGTAAGCGCTCGCTGAGCTCCGGGGCACTGGAGCTTATTACCTCCCGGGGCGACTTGGTGGTTGCAATCATCTCAGGCGGAGACGCCGCTCGTGTGAAAAGAGTGCTCAAGTCAGTACACGAAGAGATCCTGGAGTTAGAGGGAGTGAGGACATTCTGGGGCGTCAGCGCCCCGTGCGAGTTACCGTCGCAACTACCTCAGGCGAATGGCGAGGCGCAGTGTGCTGCACGCGCCGTCGTAAAGCTGGGGACACCGACGAAACCCGTGGTGATGTACGAACACCTCGGCGTGCTGGCGCTCCTGCTGCAAGGCAGCTGTAATGGGAGGGGCGGGAACGACGGTCGGGGTGCAAGTGCCTTTGTCAGCGGTCTGCTGGCACCGATGTTCAAGTACGACTCGACGCACCACGGGGTCCTTGGCAAGACGGTCCGGACCTATCTAAGCAACGACTGTTCGCTTAAACTCTCGGCAAAGCGACTGTACGTTCACGAAAAGACTGTGCGCTACCGCCTCTCGCAATTCGAAGAGATGACGGGAGTCGATATGCGCCGGCACCGCGAACGGATGTCCGTCGACCTCGCGCTTATGATGGCCGACTTCGCGATCCGCTCAGCAGGCGATTCGGGCGACAAGAGCTGATCAGCGTAGTGCCCATCCAGAACTGGCTGCCCTTCGGCAGTGTGCGGCGTCCAGCTTTACCGCGCGGATCACATCCGGATCCTCTAACGGCTGAAGGGTCTTGCCGATCCGTCCGGGCTGGCTACCCGGCTTGCGCTCACCTTTGCGGCGACTCTTTTTGGCGCGGTTCGGGTCCTGGGAGGGCGGCTTGCTGCTGTTGGCACTGTCCGTACCAAGTCGCCCGGCCAGGACCTGGATCAAGGCTATCAGCAATTCAATGGTCGTGCGCAACGACACCGACAGCGTTTTGTCGTCCTGAAGTTGTTGCCTGACGGTTGCCAGAATGTCGTCGATACCCCTGTTATGGGTCTTCATGAACCTGAGCCCGGTCGTTTGATGCGACTATTATCGCACGACTTTTTCAGGTCGATTTTTCCTCATGAGCACGGTTTTGCGCCAGGTTTCTTGTGGACGACTCGCCCGGGGATGTCTGCCAGCCTAAAGCGCTGCTGACAGGATGACAGGCGCTTTGAACGTGCCTTTACGGCAAGGCGCCGAGGGTGGCCGACATTCTTGGGATTTGACGAAAAACCCTGTCAAGCTTTTTTTCAGAAAAGTGAGCCGAATAGTTACCCCGTAGCAACAGAATCATTCACCTACCAGAAAATCAAAGCGGAAAACAAACACAACATGTAGTGGGTGGTGGCGCTAACAGGATAGCCCCTAGGAGTCTGCGCGGCAGAAGTCACTTTGTGGCAGAATAGACCAAAATTCTTCAGCAGCAGGAAGTCTGATGGGAACCACTTTCCGCCCGTATTCGCCCGACCAGGAATTGCTCCTTCCCCCAAGCCTGAACGAGTGGCTGCCTGAAGGCCATCTGGCGTATTTTGTCAGCGATGTCGTCGAGGAGCTGGATTTAAGTGCGCTTTATGCCCGTTACGACGGGGACGGCCGGCGCAACTCCCCCTTCGATCCACGGATGATGCTGAAGGTTCTGATCTACGCCTACGCGACGGGCACATTTTCATCCCGCAAAATCGCCCGGAAGCTGGAAGAGGACGTGGCCTTCCGGGTACTGGCAGCAGGCAATTTTCCCAGGCATCGAACCATTTGCGATTTCCGCAAACAGCATCTGGCGGCGTTCAAGGCTGTGTTTGTTCAGGTCGTCCGGATCGCCCAAGAAGCAGAGCTGATCACCCTGGGAACGCTGGCGATTGATGGCACCAAGGTTCGGGCCAATGCCAGCAAGCACAAAGCCATGAGTTATGGCCGTATGCAGGAAGAAGAAAAACGCCTGTCCAAAGAGGTGGATGAGCTGTGCCGCCAGGCTCGTCGAACGGATGAAGAGGAAGATCAGCAGTTCGGCCCGGATCAACGCGGTGATGAACTCCCTGAAGAGTTTCAGCCCCGCCAGGCACGACTGGACAAGATCCGTGCCGCCAAGGAGAAGCTGGAAGCGGACCAGAAGGAGCGAGACAAGGCCCGGGGCCGATCCTCGGACGACGATCGTCGCTCGCCCCGTGGTGGCCGGAATTTCAAAAGGGATTATGGAGTGCCGGACGACAAAGACCAGAGTAACTTCACCGATCCCCAAAGCCGGATTATGAAAACATCGGATGGGTTCCAGCAATGCTACAACGGCCAGCTGGCCGTTGATGGTGAGTTCCAGCTTATTGTTGCCAATCATCAGGGCAGTAATCCCAGTGATAACGGTTATCTGCTGCCCTTACTGAACGACGTGAAAGACACCTTGGGCACCTATCCCCGGCAGTGTCTGGCCGATGCCGGCTACCGTAAGGAGGGTGATCTTCAGACGCTGGAGGTCAACGGCATTGATGGTTATGTGTCACTGCGGCGGGAAGGTAGGAAACCCGGAGAAATAGACGCGACCCGGTATCCGGCGACGGCGCGGATGGCGGAGAAACTGGCCACCGCCGCCGGACGATCCGTTTATGGGCAGCGCAAGCACTTGGTTGAAGCGGTCAACGGCTGGATCAAGAATGTGTTGGGGTTCCGGCAGTTCAGTCTGCGAGGTCTCAACGCGGTACAAGGTGAATGGGATCTGGTCTGCCTATCGCTCAACCTCAGGCGAATGAGCACACTGATGAGACTGGTGTAGAAAATCTGAGGGACACGTGGGCGTATAGAGTGCCCAGTGTACGGCTGTCACCTTGCCTGTAGCCAGGGCAGTGGTGGAAAACCGAGATTTAGCCTGGCTGGAAATCTCGGTCGGCCGCGACCATGAGCCCAACCGTTGTCAGGTGCAGTGGGAATGTTGGCTTAAAATACTTCTGCCGCGCAGACTCCTAGCATAGAACAGGTTGATCAAGAAGAGTAATCAGGAAGTGTTCTGCAGACATTCCTTTGCGCAAAACGCCAACATGAAGCGGTGTTTTTGTCCGGTACCGCTAATGACATCTCTATTGGCGCTGACTAAGGTAGAAGTATAAAAACGCATTACATTAAGAGTAATGTGAAGCCCATGACCAAGGGGAATTGTCCCTTGAAAGTAAAGGAAATTGTCTGATGAACATTAGCAAACATCAAGCGACAACGTCTGAGGATCAAAGCACGCCGTATGGCGGTTACCTGTTACGCGACCTGCAAAACAAGGCGCCTTCGGACTTGGAGATCCTACGTTCTGGCCCCGGCACGCCGATGGGTGAGTACATGCGTCGTTATTGGCAGCCGGTATGCCTGTCGCAGGAGCTGACCGACGTTCCGAAGGCCATCCGGATCATGCACGAGGACTTGGTGGCGTTCAGGGACCGCGAAGGAGAGGTTGGTGTGCTGCACCGGAAGTGCGCACACCGGGGGGCTTCGCTCGAATTCGGGATCGTGCAGCAAAAAGGTATTCGCTGCTGCTATCACGGTTGGCACTTCGATGTCGACGGCAGGCTTCTGGAGGCGCCAGCGGAACCCTCCGGATCGCCTCTGAAGGACACCGTTTGCCAGGGCGCCTACCCGGCGTTTGAGCGAGACGGCCTCGTGTTTGCGTACATGGGGCCGCCAGACCAGAAGCCGGCGTTCCCCATATTCGATGGCTATGTGCTTCCGGAGGGAACCCGCCTGGTTCCCTTCTCTAACGTATTTCACTGCAACTGGTTGCAAGTTTACGAGAACCAGATTGACCATTACCATACGGCCATTCTGCACAATAACATGACGGTCGCTGGCGTGGACGACAGTATCGCGAAGGGCGCGACCCTCGAGGGGGGCTTCGGTGAGTTACCTATAATCGACTGGCATCTGACCGATCTCAACAACGGCATGGTTTTCACCGCTGGGCGTCGTTTGTCGGACGAGGATGTGTGGGTTCGCATTTCGCAGATGGCCTTCCCCAACTATATGCAGAACGCCGCAATTGTGGCGGCGGCACCACAGCGCCACTCTGGCCCCGCCATGAGCCGATGGCAGGTGCCTGTCGACGATGAACATTCGATCGCCTTCGGCTGGCGGCATTTTAACGACGAGGTGGACCCGGATCACGCCGGAAGAGAGGAGGACTGCGGGATCGACAAGATTGATTTTTTGATTGGACAGACGCAGCATAGAAGCTACGATGAGATGCAGCGCGCTCCGGGTGACTACGAAGTTATTGTGAGTCAGGGGCCAATGGCCATTCACGGGCTGGAGCACCCAGGGCGATCGGACGTCGGCGTCTACATGGCCCGCTCGGCTTTGCGGGACGCTGTTGCGGGCAAGACGGCGCCGGACCCCGTGTATGCGAAGGCCGAGGCGAGCAGCGGGGATACGCTGCCGAGATGTACTTCCGACACCCGACTAAAAATCCGCCGACGCGCGGATAAAGAAGATGATAGCGCCGTCATCAGAAAGGCATGTCACCAGGTGCTTGCAGTGATGAAGGAATGCGACGAACTGCCGGTTGAGCAGCGGAGGGCGTACATTCTCGAGCGCCTTGATGAGATCGAAGCGAATCTTTGAAGGGGCGCAAAAAGCTGATGGGCGGCTGCGTCTCATCCGAAAAATCTTGCCGGTTCAAGTTTCGGCGTAGCAAAAAGTCCTCCGCACTAAGCGGGCCATGCTTGAACCGGATCCGACCACCATGCTTGAACTGGACACGACAACGATGCTTGGACTAGACCCGACCGGCAAGTATCCCGAAGGCGCTCTGAGACTGAGAGTTCGGCAGATCACCTATCAAGGAATCGGAATCAATTCCTACGAGTTCGTGCGGGAGGATGGAGGTGAACTGCCGGAATTCACGGCCGGAGCCCACATCGATCTGTATTTCCGGGACCAGCGTGTGAGGCAGTACTCTCTTTGCAACGACCCGCAAGACCGCCACCGATACCTGATCGCGGTCTTGCGGGAAGATAATGGGCGAGGGGGGTCGGTCGCCATCCACGAGCGCATACATACTCAGCGGCTCGTCGCTGTCGGACAGCCCCGCAACAATTTTCCGCTTGTGGAGGGGGCTCCCTACTACCTCCTGCTTGCCGGCGGCATCGGCATCACGCCCCTCAAGGCGATGGTGCACCGGCTCGAACGCTTAGGCCTCAACTACACCCTTCACTATTGTGCGAAGTCGAGTTCGGACGCAGCCTTCCATGAAGAGTTCGCCGAGCTTGTGACCAAGGGACGCGTGGTCATGCACTATGATGGAGGTAATCCGGCCAACGGTCTGGATCTCACGAAAGTATTGCACCCGTACGAGCATGGGTGGCAGCTATATTACTGTGGGCCACCGGGGTTCATGGCGGCTTGCGCGCGGGCGTGTGCGCATTGGCCCACGGATGCCGTCCATTGCGAGCACTTTGTCGGCCCCCAGGCGGCTTCTGTGGAAGCGGGGCCAGAAGTTAGCAATGACGACGCCTTGGAGCTCGGGTTCCAGATCAAGATTGCCAGCTCGGGCACGACGCTGACCGTTCCCAACGACAAGTCAATTGTCCAGGTCCTTGCTGAACATGGCATCAAAATACCAACGTCCTGCCAGAATGGATTGTGTGCTACGTGCAAAGTGCGTTACCTCGCCGGAGAAGTTGATCACCGAGACTTCGTATTGAGCGAGGGTGAGCGTGCGAATACCCTGACCGCGTGTGTCTCCCGTTCGAAGGGTCCGGTGCTGGTGCTGGATCTGTGACTCGCTTAAGGGGAGGGCGTAGCCGATGAGTCCCAAAGGTTCTGAACGACACCGCCTGCTGCCTCTCGAAGGCGCAGTGAACTTTCGTGACCTCGGCGGGTATCCGGTCGCGGGCGGGAGGCAGACGAAGTGGCGCTGCTTATTTCGCTCGGATTCGCTGGCGGCACTGACCAATCAGGATCTCGAACGCGTCGCCGCATTGGGCCTGTACGGCCTGATCGATTTCCGAGTTCCCAGCGAGCGGGTGAGTCAGCCGAATCGACTCCCGGCTGGAGTAAGGCTTAGAATCGCGGAGGTCGGCTTTTGGCCGGACGGTGTTTCGGAAATGCTGAATGCCCTGCGCGATCTGCGCATCGATGCTGCCGAAGTTGAGCGGGCAGTCACGGAGCAATACCGACGATATCCTGTGCACCACTGTGCGGAGTACCGGCTGATGCTTGAAGAGGTGGAGAGGGCAGCGGGTCGACCAATGTTGGTTCATTGCGTGAGTGGAAAGGATCGGACGGGCTTCGGAGTTGCCGTCCTTCTCATGGCGCTTGGGGCGACCAAATCAGTAGTTATCGAGGACTACCTTCTGACGAACGCCTATCGGCGCGACCTCAGTCACCTTATGCCGCCCGGAACTCCCGGGTCCGTCGTGGAGGCATTCACGGCCGCCCGTCCAGCCTACATAGAGGCGTCTCTTGAGGCTATCGGGGCGAACTTCGGGGGCATCGAGGATTATCTCGAACGCGGTCTCGGTTTTGACGCGAAGCGACTCCGGGCCTTGCGCGAGCGCCTCACCGAACCGACTTCCCAATAATTGTGCTGATTACCCATTTTGATCAGCCTGCTCTACACTGTGATTATATACAGTACAGGGGGTAACGTCATGGCACTCAATCCGATTCAGTTCCAGCCCGGCCTGTCTCTGCCGGCGTTTCTCAAGGAGTATGGCACAGAAGAAAAATGCCAGGCCGCCCTCTTCCAGCATCGCTGGCCCGAAGGGTTCGTGTGCCCCGATTGTGGCAATAACACCGGCTGCCGGCTGTCGCGGGGGCTCTATCAGTGTCATCGCTGTCATCACCAGACCTCGCTGACCGCCGGCACCATCTTCCATGGCACGCACCTGCCGCTGACCACCTGGTTTCTGGCCATTTATCTGCTGACCCAGCGCAAGAGTGGCATCTCGGCACTGCAGCTGTCCCGGGAGCTTGGCGTCGCTTACAACACCGCCTGGAAGCTCAAACACAAGCTGCTGCAGGTCATGCACGAGCGCGTAACCAGGGAGAGAAGCTCTCCGGACGCATCGAGATGGATGACGACTACCTCGGCGGTGAACGGCCGGGAAAGCGCGGGCGCGGCGCTGAGCACAAGTTCCCGTTTGTCGCCGCCGTGCAAACGGATGGAGATGGCCATCCTCAGCGTGTTCAGTTGCGCCGTGCCAGCGTGGCAAATCCGCAGTTCAACTGGGTCAATACGCTGCTCGGTAACGTCAAAAACGCGATCACCGTCACCGGTACGTACCATGCCATCCGCGGGCAGCATGCAGCATGCCCCGCGCTACCTGGCCGAGTTCGAGTATCGCTTCAATCGGCGCTATGACCTCAAGGCCTGTCTCTT
>OJHO01000088.1_pt1 | contig 43204 bp, 41 predicted proteins | sample 1595311 | NCBI WGS metagenome assembly OJHO01 (sample SAMN05416879, study PRJEB24817) | seawater metagenome | isolation source: Sea water | place: Canada:Atlantic | collected 2013-11 | reverse complement strand
TACATACATTCAATGACCCTAACATTTGACATGTTAGGTGTCAGCCCCATAATTTTTTATATATTGCAGTGCCTAAAACGGGAAGCACAAACTTTCAACTAGCTTTATCGCATTACTCTGACTTGTCCTTAGTTCGGGGTGCTCACTTGGCTAGAAATATATCTAGTCATATTACGGCAGATGATTTTCTGGATATTTTCCCTAGTAGTATTGTGGGAAAACCATTTACATTCTCAATAATGAGGTCACCATTTTCTTGGGCTGTTTCAGCTTTCAATTATGGTTCTAGGAAAGAGCTAAATAGCCCCGCACACAAGAAATCACGTAGAGGCGGTGCAACGAGCGATTGGAGTTTTGATGATTTCTTATCTTTTTGGGAAGAGAATAAAGAATTTAAAAAAACACAGTCAGATTTTCTTTTTCGAAATGATGGGAGTCCTCTTGATGCAATACTTAGGCTAGAACATATCAAGAATGATATTTGTTCTATAAAAAATATTCTGCCGAATGATTTTGACGTTAATGCTTGTTTTGAAAAACAATACAACAAGTCCGTAAATGTCAAAATGACTGTTTCTAATTTAACAAAGTCACAGAAGCTACGTTTAAAGGTCCTTTTGGCGAGAGATCTAGCGTTGTATGACTCCTTACCGCATAATGATGTGCTAAGAAATACTTCGAATATTCAAAAGTGCAGTAATGAATGTTCTGTAAAATTTACTAAGTGGCTTGATAAGAATCGTCCAATTATTGCTGCCGAGGGCTACTACTCTGTAGGTATGAATTTATATAGAGATGGTGAAAATAGAAATGCCCTAGCTATGTTTGAAAATGCACGCCACCTCGACCCAGAAATATTAGGGTTTTCTGGAATTATTCTCCTTCTCTACAGGGTATTAGGCCTAACATCTCAATGGGAAGCGGAGCATCGGGTGCTTAACGATTCCCGTCATATTCATCCAAAGGTGGTTGAATTTTCTAGGTTTATTATTCCAATCTATAAAGTGTTAGGTCTAACCAAAAGAGTAACAGAATTAGAAAATCATTCAAATTCTTTAATCTCTTGTGCTCTGATAGGCTACGAGACAGCCTACTGGAAATATAGGAATGGCGATTTTCAGGCTGCCTATGATCTTATCCTAAATGTATTGGATTTTTCAGTAGGCCGACCTAAGGATTTCCTATTATTAGCAGATTGTGCAACTCACTTGTCTTCTGAAGAAGTGAAATTCGTTGCGACCAAACTAATTGATGCGAAGATTAGGTTTGCAAACAATGAGACTTTTTCCAACATGCTAAATAAAATAGATGGGCGTTATAAGTAATAACAAAAAAATGAAAAAGAGAAGAACCGATATCTATATTAGTGTAATAATAGAATATGTCCATATTTAGGTTCTGTGCAGCTTGTTAGACTTGGACAAAGTTTTCTTCATAGTGAGACCTTTGCACGAAAGCAAGAAACGGCCTCCATTATTTGAGATAATGATACACCCAATAAGACAACAATAAGCGAAAAACAAAATGGCTTGGAAGAACCTCACACAGCGCAGCTTGGCAGATGCCATGTTAATCGACCATGACGCACTCAAAGAGCTTGATGCGGTTCATGAGTTAATCGATTGGTCGCGTTTGGAGAAACAGCTGTCCGGTATTCATTCAAAAAAGCAAGGTGAGAAAGCATGGCCACCTTTGATCATGTTTAAAGCGCTACTGCTACAAAGCTGGTACAAGCTCAGCGACCCAGCACTGGAGAAGCAATTAGCCCGAGACCTACTGTTTCGTCGCTTCACAGGACTTGATATTTCAGAGTCTGTTCCAGACCATTCAACCTTTTGGCGGTTTAGGCAACTGCTCCAGCAGCAATGTTTGATGGAGGGCTTGCTCAATGAGATTAATCGCCAACTTAGTGATCAAGGCTTATACATTAAGCTTGGAGAAGTCAGTATTATTGATGCGAGCGTTATAGAAGCAAAAAACTGCCGTCCCAACAAAAGCAAAGCAGGTAAACCAACTCAAGACCCCGAGGCTAACTGGAATGTAAAGGCAGGCTCTGATGGGAAGCGTAAAAGCACCTACGGTTACAAAGCCCATATGAATGTTGACGAAGATGGCTTCATCAAAGCAACCGATTACACAGCCGGCAACGTCCATGACTCCAACTGCTTTACTGGCTTGTTAAGTGGCAATGAAACAGCCGCTTATGCCGATAGTGCCTACCAGGGTCAAGCTCACGATAAGTGGCTAAAGGGTCGACACATTGAGAATAGAGTTATCAAGCGTGCTTACCGCAACAGGCCCCTCGATAAAAAGGCTAAACAATTTAACCGAATCCATTCTGGCGTGCGCTGTACCGTTGAGCGCGTCTTTGGCGTATTGAAGCAACACTACGGCATGAGCAAAGCCCGTTACCTAGGCCTTGGTCGAAACCGTACCCGTTTTGAATTGATGTGCGTAGCACACAATCTCAAACGAGGGATATCGATTCAACAGGCAAGTTGCGCCTAAAAAATAAGAACCCGCGGTGAAACAAGGATAATGATGAAAACATTGGCCTCAACAGATCTTTATAGGCATCATTTAATTCAAAATAGCACTATCACACAATGCGAAACGAAATAATGTCGTCATGCAAAGGTCTCATAGTAAGATTATTAGGTAATTATGGTTTTTTCATCTGTTGAGTTTTTATTTTTATTTCTTCCTATAACAATAGTGTTGTATTTTTTGTCTCCTAAAGGAGGGAAAAATTTCGTTCTACTGTTGGCGAGCATATTATTTTATTTGTGGGGAAGTGGTGAGTTAGTTTTAGTATTGCTTATTTCGATCACTGTGAACTATATCTTGGGGTTATATGTTGATAGTGCAGTTCAAAGAGGTGATGAAAGGAAAAAAAATACGTATGTGGTAGTTGCCATAGTATTTAATATTTGCGTATTAGCTTATTATAAATATGCAAACTTTTTTATCAGTGAGCTCAGCCCGGTTTTTGACCTTGTTGGGCTCGAGAGCTCACACTGGAAACAAATAATTCTACCGATAGGAATATCATTTTTCACCTTTCAATCAATCAGTTATATTATTGATATCTCTAGAAAAGAATCAAGAGCTTTACACAATCCGATTGATTTTGGGATGTATATTGCAATGTTTCCTCAGCTTATTGCTGGGCCTATAGTCCGCTATAATATAGTGGCAAAGAGCATTGCAATTAAAAACCGACAGACTACGCTAGATAACTTTACTGAAGGGACGCTGCGATTATATTGGGGGTTAACAAAAAAGGTTCTCATTGCCGACCCGTGTGGTGAAATAGCTGACCAAGTGTTTGCCCTAGGTGGAGGCGACCTGACCTCTCCTACCGCATGGCTAGGCGCCTTATGTTACACACTGCAAATATATTTTGACTTTTCTGGCTATAGTGATATGGCTATAGGGTTAGGTAAAATATTTGGTTTTAACTTCCCCGAGAATTTTAATCGCCCCTACTCAGCAACCTCCATCACAGACTTTTGGCGGAGATGGCATATCACGCTTTCAAATTGGTTTAGAGATTATGTCTATATTCCATTAGGAGGCGGCCGTAAGCCTCCTTTTAGAACAACTGTAAATTTGTTTACAGTATTTGTATTGACAGGAATCTGGCATGGTGCCAACTGGACATTCATTTTATGGGGAGTGTTTCACGGTGTTCTTTTATTCGTGGAGCGAGTTACTGGATACCGAAATATAAAAGAAAATCAGTGGGTAGTATTGCGTCGAGTGTTACTTGTTTTCACTGTTATGGTTAGTTGGATAATGTTTCGAGTCGAGACAGTGACAGATGCAATGACCTTCTATAAAACAATGTTTATTTTTGATAGCCTAAGTATAGAGCCGAGTATTTTGGCTGCATTATCAAACTGGAATATTTTTATAATTATATTAGCATCAATAGTGTTCTTCCTTCCTAGGAATTATAGTGGTACTGATATTTTTATACGGTCAACAAAAATGGTAGGAAGTACATCAAAGTTTCTACTTATTGCTTTTCTTTTGCCTTTAAGCTTAATAATGATCGTTAGCGGATCATTTAATGCATTTTTATATTTTCAATTTTAGCTGGAATGATGATGAAATATTTTTTACAGCATAAATATATTGTAATTGCAGCTTTGTTTTTCATGCTCCCATTATTGATGTGGCCATTTAAAAGTCCATCACAAAAGTTTGAACTAAGAAAGTTTAGTACCGTGCCAGAATTCACGTTTTCCTCAATTCTGTCACAAAAATATTATAGCCAGTTAGGTGACTATCTTACCGACCGTTTTCCTCTTAAAAATGAGATGACTGCAATTAAAGGCTATATCCTTATTCATTTGTTTTCATCGAGTCCTAGCGACAGAGTAAGGGTTGGAAAGAATAATTATTATTATTTTCAAAAAGGCCTTGAGTTACCATGTTCTACGTATAAAGAAGAAGATATTGTTATATACTGGGAAAATATTAGGCAGTTTATAAGGAAAGCTAAAGAACATTCGATAACAGTACGAATTGCATTTGCCCCGCAAAAACCAACGATTTACCCTGAATACCTGTCTGATTATGATTTTAAGAGGTACCAATGTGCCTTCACAAACTTGGCTCATTTTTTAGGCGCTCAACCTGATGAAACGAAACCTAATTTTATAGCACTATGGGATGTATTTAATGACCAAAAAGAAAGCAGTCCAAGCAAATTTCTCCATCACCCGACAGATACACATTGGAATGAATATGGTGCGTCATTTTTATCTCAGCAGGTAATAAACTCACTATCCAATAACATGTGGAGTAGTGATGATGTTTACTCCGAACAATATAGTCATCAAGGTGATTTGGGTAGGATTATGGGGGTGCCTTTATATGAAAACTCGGCACATGTGAGAGTCCGTCGAGAGGGTGTTAGCGTTTCACCAGAAAAAAGAATAAAAGCAGGAAATAACTATATTAGAAGCTTTATTTCGATGGCGTCTAATGATAAACGGTTGCTTGATAAAATGGTTATTGTCCATGATTCATTTGGTAAGCGAACTCGTTCACAATTGCCGGCTTATTTTAAAGAAACAGTCTATCTTCACCATGAAGCAGTGGGGTCAAAAGAGGCTGCTGAAGCCATTATAGGTGCCAAATATATTGTTCTAACTTTTTCTGAGAGATTTATGTATAAATCTATGAAGGGACTAACAGACAATGGTAAAATATATCAACAATTTTTCTCTGATTAAAGATGATAGATCTCCTTCCCGGAGGGTGATCTAAGGGCTACTGATTGTTTAAATATGATTAAAGACTTAATTTTAGGTGCTAAAAAATACCCGATCTGGATGAGACTGGCATTAGATGATATTGCCGCCATGAATAGAAGATCGATACTCGGTTTTTTATGGGAGTCAGGGAGCTATATCTTTATGGTGGTTGCTTTAAGCCCTTTGTACGCTCTGCTAATGAATATGGAGTTAGAGTGGTATATTGTCTATTTTTCAGGAGGATGGCTGGTTTGGAGGTTTATGTCGGGCATTATTTCTTCTAGTTGTGCTACCTATACAAGTGCTGCAAAATATATTAATCAAACCAAACTGCCTTATTCTATTTATAGCTATACATTAGTGTTGTCTCACTTTTATCGCTTTCTGCTTAATTTACCTGTTTTCTTAGTCGTGATTTTAATGTATGCAGATATTACGAGAATTGATATTGCCGGCCTTCTCGTTGCGCTATTTATATTCATATTAATGGGGTTCTCATTATCTATAATCATTGGCTATATAACGCTTAAAATTCGTGATATTAGAGTGATTGTCGAGAATATTATGCGAATTGCATTTTTTATAACCCCCGTTATTTGGCTGGATAAGACCGTCACTGATTTAAGCGCTGGAAGTTTGAAAATTGCAGCTAAAGCAGCATATTTGGATTATAATCCGCTATACCATTATTTGATAGTTATGCGAGCACCATTACTTGGAGAGCAGGTACCCTCTTTGTCACTACAAATAGTAATTGTAAGTACGGCTATTTTATTTATGGTTTCTATTTTTATGCTGAAAAAAGTTCAACAAAACATTCCCTACTTAGTCTGAATGGAGTGTCTACACTATCTCGTACCTAGATGATTAATTAAACTATCATCAAAACAGGAATAGAGATGGCCAACAGAAAATACGACGAACAACTTAAAGACACTGTTATAAAGGAAGTGATCATCGGAGAGCGATCTGCTGCACAAGTAGCTCGAGATCATGAAGTGCCTGAATCAGCTGTTTATAGCTGGATCAGAGCGCACAAAGAAAAGAATGACTTGGCGGTATTGCAGTATAACAATGAGACGCCAGAACAAGAGATTAAGCGCTTGAAAGCAGAGCTTAGAAAAGCACAAATGGAGCGTGATATCCTAAAAAAGGCCACAGCGTATTTCGCGAGTCTCGAGAAATGAAATACGCTTGGCTGAGCAGTTACCTCGAAGAATTTGATTTGAACATCATGTGCCGCATTCTTAATGTCAAAAAGAGCAGCTATTTTAGTTGGACGACTACAGATAAAGAAGCCAAAGAACAGTGCCGCCATCGTGATTATGCGTTCGTCAAAGCGGAATAGTGTTGACACTCCAGAAAAAGTAAAACAGAAAATGCCAAATATTTATTTAAAATTAGAAGAAGTCGGTATTAGCTATAATACCAATATTGGGTTACTAGATAAGGCAGTCGCTTATCTAAAAAAGGAAATGCTGAGTGACAGTATTGAATCATTAAAAAATATAAATTTAGACTTGAAAGCTGGAGATAGTCTTGCTCTGATTGGGAAAAATGGTGCTGGTAAAACAACTATGCTCAAGACGTTAGCAGGTGTTTATCCGCCAAAATCAGGGACTGTAACTAGTCAAGGAAAAATAGCCAGCTTGCTTGATCTATCGATGGGGTTTAGTCCAAATGATACAGGGATAACAAATGTATCTCGAAAATTATTGTTTATGGGGTTAAATAAACAAGAAATTAAGGATGCCATTCCTGCTATTGCCGATTTTTCAGAGCTTGGGGAGTTTATTAACTTGCCTGTGAACACCTATTCTAGTGGTATGCGAATGAGGCTAGCTTTTGCTACAGCAACGTGTATTGAGCCAGAAATTCTCTTAATGGATGAATGGATCAGCACTGGGGATAGGACTTTTTTAGATAAAGTTAAAATACGCTTAGAAACGTATGTTGCAAAAAGTGAGATAGTCGTATTTGCATCGCATTCCTTTAATTTATTACGAAACGTGTGTAATAAAGGCCTTGTTTTAGATAAGGGGGAAATTAAGTTCATGGGCACAATCGAAGATGCCTTAGAATATTATGACAGTGAAATTGTAGGCCGGAACATACGTGATAAAATAGTTTTAAATGCCGAACAAAAAGACTTTAAATTAGAGAAAGCAATTTTCTTGTTAGGACAAGCCAGAAAAAACAAAATGAGTGAGGATGCATTATCTAAGAATGCGGTCATTATGGCTCATGAAATAATTGAAGAATATCTCAAATAATAGTATGTGCAGTAGTAGACCTGCCTCCATTGAAAAGTTAAGGGTGGATGTAGATAATTTAAAAATAATTGGTTGGAAATTATGAAGAAAGCAATAGTAACAGGTATTACAGGGCAGGATGGCGCCTATTTAGCAGAGCTCCTTTTAGAAAAAGGGTATGAGGTTTATGGTACTTATCGTCGTACCAGTTCGGTCAATTTCTGGCGTATTGAAGAGCTAGGTATTCAAAATCACCCTAATTTAGAGTTAGTCGAATATGATTTAACTGATTTAGGCGCCAGTATTCGCTTATTGGAAACAACACAAGCTACTGAAGTTTACAATTTAGCGGCACAGAGTTTTGTGGGCGTATCATTTGATCAACCAATAGCAACGGCTGAGATTACAGGTTTAGGCCCTGTTCACTTATTGGAAGCAATACGTATTGTTAATCCAAAGATACGCTTTTATCAGGCATCTACTTCTGAGATGTTTGGTGAAGTTCAAGAGATCCCACAAAAAGAATCAACACCTTTTTATCCGCGTAGCCCTTATGGCGTGGCGAAGCTTTATGCCCATTGGATGACGATTAATTATCGTGAGTCCTACGGTATTTTTGGCTGTAGTGGCATTTTGTTTAATCACGAATCACCATTGCGTGGGCAAGAGTTTGTTACTCGTAAGATTACTAATAGCGTAGCTAAAATATCATTAGGTCTGCAAGATGTTATTGAGCTTGGCAATATGGATGCTAAGCGTGATTGGGGTTTTGCTAAAGATTATGTTGAAGGTATGTACCTTATGATGCAAGCGGATGTGGCCGATACGTATGTGTTGGCGACGAATAGAACTGAAACAGTGCGTGATTTTGTGACCATGTCTTTTAAAGCGGTTGGTATTGAGCTTGATTGGCAGGGACAAGATGAAGATGAAGTTGCTATTGATAAGGCAACGGGTAAAACAGTGGTTAAGGTAAACCCTAAGTTTTATCGACCTGCGGAAGTTGAGTTATTGATTGGTGACCCTTCAAAAGCGAAGCGTGATCTCGGTTGGGAGCCTAAAGCAACCTTAGAGGAGCTTTGCCTGATGATGGTTGAGGCGGATGTACGCCGTAACAAAGCCGGCTTTTCATTTTAACAATGGCTAATAAGCGTGCGCTGATTACGGGCATTAATGGGTTTACTGGGAAATATGTAGCGAAAGAACTCGAAAATGCTGGGTACACCGTTTATGGCACGGGTGTTAGTGCGACAGCGTTACCCCGCTATTTTCAAATAGATTTACAGGATAAACAGAGCTTGGCAAATGTAGTACGTGAAGTTCAACCATCTGTTGTTATTCATTTGGCTGCTATTGCATTTGTTGGTCACGGTGCTGCAGATGATTTTTATCAAGTGAATTTAATCGGTACGCGAAATTTTCTGGAAGTGTTGGCTCTGCATGCGAAAGAGCTTGAAGCTGTTTTACTGGTTAGTAGTGCGAATGTATATGGCAACTCTACTGAAGGTGTGTTGTTTGAAACCACAGCACCTAACCCTGCTAATGATTATGCTGTTAGCAAGCTGGCAATGGAGTATATGGCCAAGTTATGGTTGGGTAAGCTGCCACTGTTTATTGTGCGGCCATTTAACTACACGGGTGTGGGGCAAAGTGAGGATTTTTTGCTACCTAAGATAGTGGCACATTTTCGTCGTCAAGCTTCTTGTATAGAGCTTGGGAATACAGATGTGTATCGTGATTTTAGTGATGTTAGAACGGTCGCTAAAATATATCGTCGATTGATTGAGGTTAAGCCGGTAGGGCAAACGGTTAACGTGTGTTCAGGTAAAACATATTCGTTACGTGAAGTATTGGATTTGGCTAAAGAAATCAGTGGCCATGAGATAGAGGTGAGGGTTAACCCTGCCTTTGTACGAGCTAATGAAGTTAAAAGCCTTTGTGGTGATACAGCGTACTTGCGCTCTTTAATTGGTGAGCAAGGGTCTTTGTCGCTGGAAGATACGTTACGCTGGATGTTGATGCAGGAAGCATGAAAATAATACTGTCTGTCGACTCAGTCAAATTTCCGCTTACTGGAATTGGTAGATATGCGTATGAGCTAGCGAAGCAGTTGAAGCTGCAGTCTGATATTGAGTTGTTGCTGTTTGCTAATGGTCGCGTTGTGGAAGTAATGCCAGATCACAGGGCTGAGCCGAGCAGCGCCTTTAAATCGGATTCAACAACTGCTTGGTTAAAAAGTCGGTTACGCAAAAATGACATCGTTGTTAAAACGTATCAGAAGTTAAATAGTTTTAGAGGTAGAAAAGCACTCAAAGGATATGAAGATTTTATTTATCACGGACCAAATTTTTATTTGCCAAATTTTGATGGTTGTAGCGTAGCGACTTTTCATGATCTATCGGTGTTTACGCATGCGCAATATCACCCGCCTGAGCGCGTGCGTTTTATGCAGCGTGAACTGAAACTTACCTTAAAGCGTGCATCACACCTGATCACCGATTCAGAATATACTCGGCAAGAACTTGCCTCTTACTTTGGGTATCCACTAGATAAAATTCATGCGGTTCCGTTGGCTTGTTCGACTGATTTTCATCCGCGTGAAATGGTTATCACTAACCCTATTTTAAGTCGTTTTGGTTTGAAGCATGGTGGCTATACCCTGTATGCAGGAACGATAGAGCCGCGTAAGCATATTGAAGCTTTGTTGGATGCTTATTCCATCTTGCCGGATACTGTCCGTCGTCGCTGGCCTTTGGTGTTGGCAGGTTATCATGGGTGGAAGAGTGCGGGCCTGCATGCGCGAATTAAAGCGGCAGTATCTGCCGGATGGGCGCATTATCTTGGCTATGTGGCGGATGAAGATTTACCTCATTTGTTTGCTGGCGCACGTTTGTTTGTTTTTCCGTCACACTACGAGGGGTTTGGCTTGCCTGTGCTTGAGGCGATGGCTAGCGGTGTACCGGTGGTTTGTTCGACTGCGTCATCACTGCCCGAGGTGGTTGGTGATGCTGCCTTAATGTGTGCGGCTGACGATGTTGATATGCTGGGCCAGTTAATTTTAACTGGATTGGAAGATGAATATTATCGAGCCGACGCCATAAGTAAGGGATTGGTACAATCTTCAGCTTTTAGTTGGCAAAAATGTGCGAAAGAAACTATGGCTGTCTACCAAGAACTTACCATTAGGACTTAGAATTGATTAAGGTTTTACATTTTTATAAGACGTACCACCCAGATACTCAGGGTGGTATTGAGCAAGTCATCTACCAATTGGCCCGTGGAGGGGCTAAGTATGGGGTTGAAAGTACAGTGCTTTCTTTGAGTGAATCGGCTGACGATAATGCTCTTCAAATGGATGGACACTTGGCATATCGCGCTAAAACCAATTTCAAGATTGCTTCGACCCCTTTCTCTATTTCGTGCTTCAAGAAGTTTGCCGCACTGGCTAATGACGCTGATGTGATTCATTACCAATACCCTTGGCCATTTATGGATGTTGTACATTTTTCCAGCAGGGTAAAGAAACCGACTGTTGTGTCTTATCAATCAGATATTATTCGTCAGAAAAATCTACTTAGGGTTTATCGACCACTTAAACAACGATTTTTAGCTGATGTAGATCGAATTGTCGCTTCTTCGCCTAATTATCTAGCCACTAGCGATGTACTAAAGCAATTTCCAAGCAAGACCAGGGTGATACCCATCGGCTTGGATAAGGCTTCTTATCCCGTGCCGGTTCAAGAGCGCCTTGATTATTGGAAAGCACAGTTTAGCGGACGGTTTTTTCTATTTGTTGGTGTTTTACGCTACTACAAAGGGCTGCATATTCTACTTGAAGCCGCGAAAGGAATCGACTGCACTATTGTTATCGTTGGTGCTGGTCCAATTGAAGTAGAATTAAAACAGCAAGCAGAACAGTTAGGTTTAAGCAATATTCACTTTCTTGGCCAATTACCTGATACGGATAAGGTCGCGTTATTAACGCTGTGCTATGGGGTTGTCTTTCCTTCTCACCTTCGTTCTGAGGCTTTTGGTATATCCCTGTTAGAAGGTGCAATGTATGGAAAACCCCTTATTTCTAGTGAAATAGGCACAGGGACAACGTTTATTAACATAGCCGACGAGACAGGGTTAGTAGTGCCACCTAGCGACCCTGACGCACTTCAGAAAGCAATGCGGTATTTATTGGAACACCCAGAGGAGGCTGCTGAAATGGGTGAGCGTGCTGAGGCGCGGTACTGGAAATACTTTACAGCGGGCAAAATGGTGAAGTCGTATGTGAGTCTATATAGTGAGTTATTGGGGCGACAGTAGGCTAAAGTGTATATTGCCCATAAATTAGAGAATGAGCAAGGCAAAAAAACAGCGAATGCCTATTTGGAAAATGAAAAGACTCTTTGATTTTATCTTGGCATTGATTGCCACAAGCATTTTGTTTGTTCCAATTGCCGTAATTGCCATATTGGTACGTTTAACATCCAAAGGCCCTGCCTTGTATTGGTCTGATCGAGTAGGTAAAAACAACCATATTTTTAGAATGCCAAAATTTCGTAGTATGAAAGTGGATACGCCGGCGGTGGCAACGCATCTATTAAAAGACCCAAAGAGTGTATTAACGCCTATTGGGGATTTCTTACGGAAAAGCAGCTTAGATGAATTACCTCAGCTGTGGTGCATTCTTAAAGGTGATATGAGTTTTGTTGGGCCAAGGCCTGCGTTGTTTAATCAGGATGATCTGATCGCTTTGCGAACAGAAAAAGAGGTGCATCATTTAGTGCCCGGTTTGACGGGGTGGGCGCAGGTTAATGGTCGAGATGAGTTACCCATACCGCAAAAAGTTGAATTGGATGTTGAATACGTACGGCGCCGTTCTTTTTTCTTTGATATTTATATTCTTTGGTTAACCTTCATTAAGGTGCTTAAGCGTTCGGGTGTTTCGCATTGATATTGATGTCGGTATTTATAGAGTACGCAATCATAAAAGGCGTATGCCACGAAGGTGTCAGCTATCTTGAAAAGATAGTTAGGTTAAGGGGCTTTCAGAAACGTTGATGTTTTGGATTGTACTTTATGCCTTCGCAATATTAATGACTACAAGCTTGAATTGTAAATATGGCAGTTACATTTTTAGAGTGTGATTTGAATTTATGCATTAAACCTAAGCGTCATATTAAAAGATAAACAAAATATTTTTAATTATTCCTGAGGTCGTGAATTAAATATGTCCAATGGATTTTATGAAGGGCAATTTAAATAATTGCTTTTTAGAGTTAAAATAGTGACTATATTATATTTAGGCACGTCAGCAACTGTATACAAAAAATAATTTATAGACTAGCATAAAGCTCACTTAAATTAAGCGCTCATCGCAGTTTAAAATGAAGCAAAACAAAGGTAATAAAAAGAAAAAACATCAGAAAAAGCATGTTGTGTCAACGCGGCTTACAGAGGAAGAATTAAGGATCTTTGAGCGAAAAATAAGCGGCAAAGGCGGGGGTGTTGCAGTTAGTAAATCAAAATTTTTACATCAAGCATGTACTGGAAAAAAATTAAAAAAGGTTGATTTAGAGGTTGAGCAATACAAGGTTTTTATTGCCTCTCGGTTAGGTAATGACATGAATGAAATTACTCTTAGATTGAAAAATGTTGAGCTCAAACACGGTGTTAATGCTGATACTTACGAGGCTCTTTTACAAGAACTTAAGACGATTAATGATCAGTTCAATCAATTAATAAGACCGCTTGAAAGTTAGACTCCATGTCAATAATTAGGATTACAGTTGGCAGTGAAGGCATAGAAAATTATTTTGAATCAGGGCAAAAAAAAGGACGCAAACAAACACGAGACCAGTTAGACAAAAGAGTGTGTTTATCCGGAAGTTTAGATGCATTTTCAAGTGCTACAAAATTTTGCGCTGGCCATAAAAAATGGTTAAAAAACTACTGGCACATTACCATTAGTTTTGCTCTCGATGATCAGGGAATTACTGACGATGTTATGCGTAACGTAGTTAAAGATGTCATTGGGTATTACTACCCACTTTTGATAGATCAGCAGATTATTTATGCGGCGGAGGCACACAAGCCAAAAGTGCAAAGCGTGTTGAATGAGTCAGAAAATAAAGTTTTCCAACGTTTAACGCACATTCATTTAGCGGTATCGAAGCTCAACGTGGCAACGGGTAACCAAGTTAGAATGTTGCCGTTCAAGCTCCGAGCAGATAAAGCCTTTCAAAGTAGCTTAGCATTAAAATACGGTCTTGTTGACCCGACTGATAGGGCGCGTAAAAGAAAGCATTTAAAGAGAGATTTTATTGGCCGATATAAACTGACTGATCAGTCTGTTGTTGAGACAACAGAAATTGGAAGGTTGAGAGCTATTTTGATAGAGACAGTGCGTGGTGTCTCGTCTGTGGAGGAAATGATAGGAAAGCTAACAGGTTTAGATTTCTTTGAGAATATTGAGTTGAATGTAGCGAACCCCAAATCAACCTACTATCAAGTTAAAACTAATTTGGTAGATGAGCGAATCAATTTAAGGGGTGATGGCTTTGAGAGCATCACATGGTTATCTTGTCCTGATTATGGTGTTAAGAGTGAAGAAAAACTAACGTATGCTGAAATAATATCCAATCACACGCAGTGGTGGGTATTTGAGGAGAACAAGAAAAGCGACAGCAAACAGTTAAACCATACCGCTACCTATAGCCGTTTAGATAAACAGTTTGGACTCTCTACCCGTGAAGAGGGGGAGTTCATTATTCTTAATGGCGTGGGCATAAGTGAAGAAGTAATAAAAGCGTGCGGGGTTTGGGGAAAGAGCCATTTAAAGTTTAAGTTTCATAATATGCATGGGGTCGATTTGTACGACTTGCCAGATAAAATTGTGTTGCGAAAACCTGAGGATGAAGCGCAGTACATAATTGGGTTAGTTTTAATGCTCGAGATAGCGAAAATAAAAAACGTCAAGGCTGATATCGCCGCTTTAAAACTTCCTAAGTATGCCCAAGATGAGGTTCTTAATTCACTGGCGTCAAAGAAAATTGCTCTGAGCGCAACTGAAAAATCACTTGTTCGTCAATCGACGGTTGTGTTATCACCAAAAGGTTCTCGTATTAATGTTGTTGATCAAGAGCTTTATGACCTATTTCAAAGGCAGTTGCACCATGAATATCAAAAAGACCTGGTGAAATACAACGCCGTTGTTTCGGCGCAATCTATCCTCGACTATGCAGCTTCTGAACTTGGTTTAATGAAAAGGCATTTTTCAGTGAATGAAAACAATCAAATAATTGATGATCGAATCGACTGTACGCCTGTGGCGTTAGTCGATTTTCTTGCCAATACATGCAACCTGGCAATTCAAGATACTTCAGAGGTAATAAAGAAGGTGTATGAGCTACAAGGTAACATCATTTTGAATGATGAGGTTGCTTACGAATCGTCTATTGATGATCAAGAAACAATGCAGCGTTATATTGATGTCTTTGAAAAAGGTATAGTTGATGCGACTAACTTTAAGTCGTTATGCAAAACGATGAAAAAAGTATTAGAGGTTAAAAAAATAACACTATGCGATGACGGGCTTATCATTGATGGTGATTTACTCAAGTTTGATCAGCTAAAGCTGAAGGGTAAGCCAGACTTAGTAAAGTATTTCAAGAGAAACCGGCTGGGCTTAGATGATGGTTTCGGCCTTTAAATATCTGCCCACATTTAAACGCAAGCCAGTTTTGTTTGAGCTTCAGATAACGGCGTTTTATAATACTCAAAATCCGAGGCTGTTAATGCCCCTAAAATAAATGCTAGCAATCGCCTTGAACGGTCTTGTGAGTGACCTTGTGCTGCAAAAAAAACATTAACTTTCTATAATCCTCGCTAACTCGTCACAATTCGCTGTAATGTATTGAGATTTAGTTTTATACCTTGTGTCTCGCATCAATTATTTTTTTAGATTTTCTTTAGCTTTCTCAAACATAGCGTCAAGTTTTGCCATGTGGCTTTTCATGTCTTTTATTTTACTATCGTATTTGTGAGACATAACTCTAAACACAGTGTGTTTAGAGTTTAATTTCTCAATAGCGGGTAATAGTGCATCATCAAATAAAATATTAGCCCTATGGGGAATATGTTTTTGGCGATATCCACGACGCCTAGTATAAAAATTTACGGCGCAGTTTCCTGAAGGGTACTCGCTGATGAGTATGTCCAATTCAGCCAAATGTTGTTGAATATTGCCGTCGCCTGTGATGTTGATGGCAACGCGCGTTGTTTCCAGTTCTGGGTGTAGATATTTTATGTTCATAATGCTCCTAATGGGTTTAGTTAGATATTACGTAAATATTTTTGCTTGTATTGTTTGTCGTATGCAAAGTAATGAAAGTTTGGGCGGGCGCTAAAAAGACTGTTTCTTCGGTTTGTAGCTGTGCTGAAATGGTCAGCAGATTTAATGAGTAAGCATCCTGGAAACTCGGGGAATCTAGAATATTGTTTATCTTCGGTTAGCATTACGCGAAGCAAATTCGCACCATCTGCCCAGCTTTTATTCAGTACTTCTAAATGTGGCGCCAAAATTTCGAGTGTTACTGACTCGTGCCTCACGTGTTGTCCAAGCATTGAGTAGCCTCCTTTAATTTCATACGTTCTGCATTTCCCGATATCGTGCAAAAGAGCCGCGACCAGTGTTAACTCTGCTTCTGATTGAGAAAGCCATGTGAATGCCGTTTGACCCGCCATGAGGGCGCACTCTAGAGAGTGCGCGAGCAAGCCGCCTTCGAAGTTGTGGTGATGCGTTTGGCTAGCAGGCAAGATTTTAAATTTAACGCCGGCTTCGCTTTGCATGACGCTTTGTACAAACTCGTGTAGTGCGGGTCTTAAAAAACACATTAGTTGTTCTAGAAGTTTCGTCGGGCATTCGTCTGGGTGCAAAATATCCCTATTGCCATCCGCATCGAATTGGTAATTAATGCCAAGTAAAAGTTGTTTCATAATTATTGACTCCGTTTATTTAGGTTTTGAAGGTATTGACCAAATCGGTCGCTAAGGATGGGCATGATTATTTTTCCTAGTTGGTAGTTCGGTCTAACTAATGTTTCTAAAAGCCACTTATCTATCGCAATTTCAATTTCATTGCATTTTTGATCTGTACAGATTTGATGCTGCTCATAGCGGCTTAGAGAGAAAGCTTTTTTTAATGATGAGGTGATTTGTCGTCTTGAATCGTCGTTATTTAATGTGCTTTTATCCTCCATTTTTATGCCTTATCTTAATTAATTATTGATATATTAACTCTTCGTGTGAATAATATAAATATCACTCATGACTTGCATTATGCGTAGATAAAAAGTAATTGCAAGCAATTTCATGATAAATGTTATTATCATGCAAATATTATGAATGACGAAGGAGAGAAAGGTGTTACGTTTTAAAGTGCGGGAAATGATGATCAATAAAGAATTTATTGAGGAAAGAAAAATACTGATTACTGAAGTTGCAGAATCGACAGGAATTCACCGGATGACGCTTTCTAAAATGATCAATAAGAAGGGGTGTAACTCGACAACCGACAATTTAGACAAGCTGTGTTTGTTTTTTAAATGTGAAATCCAAGATATTGTTGAATATATTCCTGATTGAAACGTATTTATGAAGCGCAATATTCACACTTAACTGTATTATCAGAAACGCTACAATTGTAATGGGATGTTTTTTTGCTATTAAGATTGCAACACTAAATTTAGTGTTGCAACATATTTAAATCGAAGTGATTTTTCGTCATTAATTCAGTCGTTAGGCTTTCAAGAAGAGATTGTCTTCTAGCAGCTTCCTGTGCTTTGTAGCGAGTGCTGACAATAGGGTCGGTCAGCGAATAAAGCACCATAATCTGAGGTGGGTGAATAATAAAGTAACAGCCTATAAGTTGTTATTGTTCAAAACAGTGTATATACTGTTTTTATGTTTAACAGTCTATATGTTGTTTTTGGTGATAGTAATGATTTATACAATTAATACGCTTGATCAGTTAAAGCCGATCCTTGTTGGCTACCGTAAATCGCAGGGGCTTTCTCAGAAAGCACTAGCAGCGAAATTAGGGGTTAGTCAGCAGACATATCAAATACTTGAATCAAATCCTCAAAAAGTGACAGTTGAGCGACTGTTTAATGTTTTAACTTTATTGGGTGTTAGATTAAGCCTGTCAGATGTTGTTGCCGCTTCAATGGAAAGTGCCTCAGAGCAGTCTCTCGGCCTCCGACATTCGTCTTCTCAGCAGGATGAGTGGTAATGGCAAAGCAAAATAAGCTTAATATTTGGATGAATGGTGTCTATGTTGGCTACTGGCAAAGAAGCTTAGGTACAGAAGATCTTTATTACGATCAGGCTTGGGTAGACAGTGAACAGGGGCGACCGTTGTCATTATCATTGCCTTTTACGCCTGGCAATCAAAAACACCGAGGGGATAAGGTACGGTTTTATTTTGATAATCTGCTTCCTGATAGCACTCAAATTCGAGAACGCTTAGCTCAAAAGTTTTCTGCTAACAGTGCGTCACCGTTTGATCTGCTGGTGGAATTAGGGCGAGATTGCGTGGGAGCGATACAGTTATTACCGCGTGATGAAACCCCCGATGTTAAAGCCATCTTATTTGAACCATTAGCAGAAAATAAAATAGCGACAATTTTAAGAAACTCATCATCAATTCAGCCGTTAGGCTTTCAAGAAGAGCTGGATGACTTAAGATTATCACTAGCAGGCGCGCAAGAGAAAACGGCCTTACTTTGGCACAAGGAGCAATGGTGTCGACCTATTGGCGCAACACCAACTACCCATATTTTCAAATTACCACTTGGCTTAGTTGGTAATATGAAAGCGAATATGGATGACTCTGTTGAGAATGAGTGGTTATGCTCGAAGATAGTCGCTGCATTTGGGTTGCCTGTTGCACACTGTAATATGGCTCAATTTGAAGATCAAAAAGTGCTTATCGTAGAACGATTTGATCGAAAATATGCCGCAGATAAGAACTGGATTATCCGATTGCCACAAGAGGATATGTGTCAGGCCAAAGGGCTTTCGCCGCTACATAAATATCAAAGCGATGGTGGTATAGGTATCACGGGTTGCATGAGAATTTTAGATGGTGCGAGTAATTCTCATAGAGATAAACGCACATTTTTTAAAGCGCAGATTGTTTTTTATTTATTGATGGCGACAGATGGGCACAGTAAGAATTTCAGCCTTCATCATCAGTCTAAAAGCCGATATGAGCTAACACCGCTATACGATATATTATCGGCACATCCTATTATTGGTTTAAGGGGTGATCAGATCCCTATCCAAAAAACTAAAATGGCTATGGCAATTAAAGGAAGTAAGAATTATTATCATGTTCAACTGATCCAGCGGCGGCATTTTATAAATCATGCGCTAGAGGTGGGGATTTCTGAGAATGAAGCTGATAAGCTAATAACAGAAATCACTGATGTAGCTGAGAAGGTTAGTCAAGCAATGTACCAACGTTTGCCTGAAACGTACCCTCGAGAGTTGGCAGATAAAATATTACAAGGAATGCTTAAACAGTCTCAAAAATTAGCTAGTTAAGGTGAGCGGGGTTGAAAGTAGGGGTGTTAGAGATGCCAGATGTATAAAGCATGACTAAATAGAAGAATATTGCAGGCATAAAATTTTACTGGTGACATAATTGGTGGCATAAATTTAAATTTTTTGTATTTATTATAAATAAATTATTGATATTGTTAATAAATATTATTTCAATCAACAAGTAAATTCAAAACATAGAATAAGACAGGTATTACGTGTTGGCAAAAGGACAATTATTTATCATTTCTGCACCGTCTGGTGCGGGAAAAACAAGTTTAGTAAAAGCGTTATTGGATTTGTTACCGGGGTTAGAGGTGTCTGTTTCATATACAACAAGGCCAAAGCGGCCTAGTGAACAGGCAGGCATTGATTATAATTATGTGCCTATAGAACATTTTCAAACCATGGTGAAAGAGGGTGAGCTATTAGAATATGCTGAAGTGTTTGGTAATTATTATGGGACGTCTGCCAAACTCGTTGAGGAACAATTATTGACAGGCATGGATGTTATTCTTGAAATTGATTGGCAAGGCGCGCAACAAGTGCGAAAACTCGTGTCAGATTGTGTATCTATATTTATCCTGCCACCGTCTAAAGAAGTGCTCGAAAAAAGATTAAAGGGGCGTGGGCAAGATGCAGATAATGTCATTGCTAGACGAATGCAAGAGGCAGTGGCCGAAATGTCTCATTATGTAGAATTTGATTATTTGGTGGTCAACGATGATTTTGGTATGGCTTTAAATGACTTAAGTAGTTTGGTGAAATCTCAACGTTTAAAAGTAGGCAGAGCTTCGAAGGGTTTACCGGTAATTATGGACTTAGATGAAGGCGCGTAAAAAACGTTAAAAAATCTGTAAAAGCGCAATAAAACTATGCACTTGGCTATTAATTCGGTTAAAATATGTACCGCTACATTCTATACTGGTTTTTGTAAGATCTGCTCTTGTTAATTTCCTTGTAAGATTTGTAACATTTTTTAAATTAAATATTATTGAGGTAATTATCATGGCAACAGGAACCGTTAAGTGGTTTAACGAATCAAAAGGCTTCGGCTTTATCACTCCAGAAGATGGCAGCAAAGATGTATTCGTACATTTCTCAGCTATCGCTAGCGAAGGTTTTCGTACTTTAAACGAAGGTCAGCAAGTGAACTTCGACGTAGAAAATGGCCCTAAAGGACCACAAGCTGTTAACGTTACAGCTTAAGTTTCTATACGTACTTAAAAAAACCTCGCTAATAGCGAGGTTTTTTTTTGCATGTAAATAATAGTGAAAAAAGTGCCCCCGTTCTTTTCGTTAAGATTGTTAAACTACGGCAAATGAAATATTGGAATAGTTAAATGGATAGTGAGATTATTCAACAGGTCAATGATGCGTTATTGCCCAGTGCTTTTATTATATTAATGGGCGTTATGCTGCGCCGGTGGCAACCTGCTGGCTTAACGTTGTCTGATACTCGTCGTGTTATCAGTACCTTAGTGCTGAATTTGTTTTATCCGGCGCTCATTTTTGCAGTCATCCCCCATGTAACGTTAAGTGGTGATATTTTTAGCGCGCCACTCATCTCAAATATAGGCGTGGCGTCAGGTATGTTGGTGTGTTGGCTAATGTATCCGTGGCTTAAGAGAAAGGGCTGGGGAAAGCCCGAATTAGGCGCACTAATGCTCGTGTGTGGCTTAGGCAATATTATTTCATTGGGTGTTCCCTTATTGCAGGCTATTCAGGGTGAAGAGTCGGTTAAATTTGCTATTTACATTGATATTATGTCCATTACACCGATGTTATGGTTGGTAGGGTTATGGCTGGCGATAGAGTGGGGGGATAACGATGAACCACGACAAACGCCGATGCGCTTTGTTCGGTCGTTGTTTAGCCTGCCACCAATTTGGGCATTTATTGGCGCCATTTTATTGAATATCTATGATGTTAACTTACCAGAATTCGTTCAAAAGGCAGCTCTGATGTTAGGCAATGTTACGATGTCTGGTATGTTGCTAGTTGTGGGTATGTCTTTGTCGTTAAAAAGCTTAAACAACCACAAAGCCATAGCATTAGTAGCATCAGGTATTAAGCTGGTTTTTGTGCCGGCCATTGTGTATATGGCCGCGAGTTATGGTTTAAGAGATGCCGAGACAATTCAGGCAACAGTGCTTATAGCAGCAACACCATCGATGATGGCGACAATGATTTTAAGTGAACGTTATGGGCTTAATACTGAATTGTTATCAACGGTGTTGGTAACGAGCACTGCATTATTCTTCCTAACCCTGCCTATTTGGTTGGCTTTAATGCCTTATTGATTATGCCTTAATTTGTTAACTAACGCCTCTTTAATAATAAAATCTTTATAGTCAGTCGTTGTGTCAATAAACTTAAAGCCGGTGGTGTACTCTTTTTTTGATGATTTTAGACTAGACGTTGCGTTCTCGGAATAAATAACTTTTGCCGAAAAATTGAAGGGATGTTCTGATGTGGCAAAGTGCAAATTTAAATCGATAATAGCACCTTTCTTATAAGCGCTAGCACTAATAATGCTCGTACCTTTGACGCTGCAGTCTGCTAAAGCCACTTTATGTTCTTTTTTTAAACCCAGCATATTCCTCTTAAAAACAACAGCATGGGCTTTCTTTGGCTGGTATCGTGTTGATGCACGTGCTTTGGTTTGCGTCGAGTGGTCTTTGTTTAGTAAACGATTTTTTCTTGAGTTGTATGCTTGCTGTTCATCTTCAACTAATTCTAAAAAATCACTTTTAAGGTGTATTTCTTCAGTGACCTTTGTGTTGCGTTTAGCATTTACAACTTGATTCACATTCATGTGAAGTGGTTTAGTCGCTGGGTTGGCTTTAATATGGTCAACACTATCGACAATATAGGGTTTAAGTCCACTAGACTGGGTGCGTGTTTGTTTTTTGTTTATTGGTTTCATATATAAACTGTTCGCAATAAGGGTTCTTGAATATATGTGTATTATAGTTGTTTTTTTAACTATTTTAGCTTTCTAAGCTGAATGGTAGATGACTAAGCGCATTACAACTCACCGAAACACAAATATTTCATCTCCATAAAGTCATCAATACCGTATTTCGAGCCTTCTCGACCAATGCCGGATTCTTTTACACCTCCAAACGGTGCAACTTCAGTTGATACGATACCACTGTTAATACCAACGATTCCTACTTCCAATGCTTCGGCGGTTTGCCAAATACGTTTTATATTTTGTGAATAGAAATATGCAGCTAGGCCAAACGGTGTATTGTTAGCTTGTTCTACTGCTTCTTTGTCGTTATTAAATCGGTACAGAGGAGCAACGGGGCCAAACGTTTCTTCATGGGTAATGTTCATACTCATGGTGACGTTGCTTAACACGGTGGGTTGAAAGAACAGCCCGCCAAGCTTGTGTGGTCTACCACCGGTAACAATGCTTGCACCTTTGTTGACCGCATCATCAATATGTTCTTCTACTTTTTTAACGGCGTTCTGGTTAATTAAAGGGCCTTGTTGTGCATCAGGATTTAGACCATCTGAAATAGTTAAAGCGGATACTTTAGTCGCTAGTTTTGATGAAAATTCATCATAAACGGTATCTTGAACAAAGATTCGATTGGCACATACACATGTTTGTCCGGTATTCCTAAACTTGCTGGCCATTGCACCCTCAACAGCTGCATCGATATCGGCATCATCAAAGACTATAAAGGGCGCGTTGCCGCCTAATTCTAAGCTGACTTTTTTGACGGTATCAGCACATTGGCGCATGAGTATTTTTCCAACGGCGGTTGAACCCGTAAATGTTAGTTTGCGGACAATAGGGTTGGACGTAAGCTCGTTACCAATAATGCGCGCATCGCCTGTCACAACGTTCAGCACACCGTCTGGGATTCCCGCTTGTCGACCTAATTCAGCTAAGGCAAGTGCTGAAAAGGGTGTTTCTGATGCAGGTTTAACAATAACAGGGCAACCTGCAGCCAGTGCAGGAGCACATTTTCGAGTAATCATTGCGTTTGGAAAGTTCCAAGGCGTAATGGCAGCGACAACTCCAATGGGTTGTTTGATGACAACGATTCGTTTGTCTTGGCTAGGCGCAGGGATGGTGTCGCCATAAACACGTTTGGCTTCTTCGGCAAACCATTCAACAAAACTGGCTCCGTATAGAACTTCACCACGCGCTTCACCGATGGGTTTACCTTGCTCTAAGGTCATGATGGTAGCGAGGTCGTCTTGGTTCTCAATAATTAATTCGTACCATTTTCTAATAATGGCAGAACGGTCTTTGGCGGCCATATTTCGCCAATCCTCCCATGCATTATTTGCCGATGTAATGGCTAGTTTTATTTGCTCAGCTGTTAATTTGGGAACAGAGCCAAGCACGGATTGATTAGCTGGGTTTGTTACTGATAACTGTTCTTTGTTTGAACTTTTGACCCATTGACCATTTATAAAGGCTCGTTGTTTAAAGAGTTTTGTATTATGTAATTCCATGATTAAAGGCATTGATTAATTAAATATAAAAAGCTAATAATAGACGTGAAAACACGTCGGCGCAAAAATTCCAAGAACTAGCTGAATGAACATTTCAACATTAGCACAAGGAGAACCTTGATGGATTACACCAGAGAAACAGCAAAGCAATGGGCAGGTGAAAATATTAGAGGCTTATTTATGTGCCCTATTTCTCCCATGAATGATGACTTTACGTTTGATGAAGTAGGTATTCGTGAAAATATCGAAGCGTTTATCGACATGGGTGTAGATGGACTGGTTGTGGGTGGTTTTATTGCTGAGTGTTGGAATGCTACGTTGACAGAATGGTACCGTTATCACGAGGTAGTTGCGGACGCAGTAAAAGGTCGTGTGCCTTTGTTTTCAATATTACTAGACCCTAGCGCATATCAAACCATTGAAAAAATGAAACGCCTGGAAGAGTTGGGTTATGACGGTGCAGAAGTGATCAACCCCGTTGTGCAATTAAAAAGCGATAACGAAGTGTATGACTGGTTTAAGTTTATTACGGATAATTCTGACTTGGCTGTGGTGTTGTATAGAACGCCGGTATCAGGCAAAGTGTTGGGTTGGGATTTAATGCGGCGTTTGGCTGACCTTGAAACAGTAGTCGGTACGAAACAAGGCGTTATGAACCGCGTGGAAACGTTGAAATTAAGACGTATTATCCGCAACGATTTTATTGTTGCAGACCCGTTTGAAGCGGTATTTTGTGATGATTTGCGAAAAGGAGGCCAAACAGTATTTGGTGAATTGTCTTACATTTTGTACGGTAAAAAACGGCATATAGTTAAAGATTATATGGCCTTGTCAGCCGCAGGTAAGTGGGAAGAAGCATACCAAGTTAGTGAACAGTTGAATGACATTCGAGAGTTCTATAACGAAGTGTTTATTTGGGATGTGGTACAAACATTTACCTATGCCAGTGCACTTGCTAGCATGAAAGCGTGGTTCGAAGAAATTGGCTTAAAAGCAGGCCCTATTCGCCCGCCAGTGCGACAATGTACGCCAGAATTAAGGCAAACCATTCACACCAGACTAAAAGAGTTAGGCGTTAGTTAACATGATGGAAGAACAATTACATATCTGTATACATGGCGCCGGTGGTTTGGGTTCTGTCATCGGTGGTTATCTTGCAAAATCGGGCCATAAGGTCACACTGATTAGTAGGCAAGCGCATGCTGATGCCGTTAATAATGATGGTCTGAATATTTTTGGTCGGCTAGGTGACATGGTGATTAAAGATAACTTAACGGCCGTCACTCAACCGGTGCTGGTAGCTGGCGATATTGATTATTATATTTTATTAACTAAAGCTAAAGATGCAGCAGGTGCTATTGCTGATGCTGCGGTTATATCTGACCGAATAAAATGCGCACTGACGATGCAAAATGGTGTTGGTAAAGAATCGTTATTGATTGATGCGTTTGGCAAAGAGCGTGTAATTGGTGGGTCGATTATAGAAGGCGCTACGTTGATTGAACCAGGACGAGTCAATAATCATGTTACGGCGCCAACAACTGCTTATTTTGGTGAGTTAGGCGGCGGTAGCACGCAACGAACAGAGGTATTGGCAGAGGTGTTTACTAACGCTAATTTAAATGCTAAATCAGTTGATGATATAGACAATGTTTTATGGGAAAAGGTGGTGCAAGTATCGGGGGCCTCTTCATGGTCTGCGAGTACATTAGGATCCATTCCTATGTTAGATTATTGGGATGGCATTTCAGTAAAAGAAGGCGCTGAGCATTATGTTACCATTGCGCAAGAGCTGATTGATGTGTACAAGGCAATGGGTTACACGCCACAAGATTATTACGCGCCGTTTTCATTTTTAAAAATGATTGATGAATCATCCTTTGAAAAAGCCGTGCGAGCCTGCGTTGATATGGGTGTAACGATGGGGCCGAAAACGCCGGGCGTAAGAACATCTATGCACGAAGACTTGGTGAATGGTAAAGAAACAGAAGCGGACACGTTGTTCATGCCTTTAGTTGAACAAGCTAAAAAGTACAATATTGCGATACCGACGTTTTTGGGCGCGTATCGGGTGATAAAAACGATTGATAGTAATTTAAATAAAAGGAATTAAAAATGACAATGCAATCACAAAAAGACACGGTTAGAGAATTTTGCTCTGCTTGGGATAATTTAGACGTAGATAAAATCATGTCGTTAATGAGTGACGACGCGGTGTATCACAATATGCCAATAGCGCCATTAAAAGGGCAGCAAGACATAGCCGGCTTTATTGGTGGTTTTTTAGAATTAGCAGATTCGTGTCAATTTAAAATATTAAACCTAGTGGCTGACGAGCACCGAGTGGTAACGGAACGTGTTGATACCTTCGGATTGAAAGATGGCTCTACTATTGATGCGTTACCCGTATTGGGGATATTTGAATTTGATAATAACGGTAAGATTTGTTGTTGGCGTGAATATTGGGATTTACAAGATTGGGTGGCTAGAGGCGGGCCGGCTCTTTAAACTTTAAATAACGGAGTCCTCTATTGTTTGCATAAGGCTCTTGATGATGAGGGCTGAATCGTTGAATAATTCACTTGAATTGCTTGGTGATTGAGGGGCGTTATAGTAGGGGCTTTTTTGCCAACTATCACGGCTTGCGTCATCAAATAACGTAGCAAGTGGCAACGTTATTTCTGGGTGGAATTGGAGGGCGATAACGCGATTGTTGTAGATGAACCCTTGGTTCTCACACGCTTCGCTTGAAGCAATTCTTATAGCGTTGTTTGGTATGTCAAATGTTTCGCTGTGTGAGTGAAAGAGCAACAGGTCTTGCTTAAAGACATTGGCCAGTAACGTATTTTTAATTTCGTTAGATGGCGAAATAGTGTGCCAGCCAAATTCGCTCACAGGGTTTTGTTTAACGTCGGCACCTAAGGCATTGGCAATTAGCTGCGCACCAAGGCAAATGCCCAACACCGTTTTTCCGGCGTCAATGACCTGTCTAATAAATACTTTTTCAGCTATTAAATAAGGGTGCTCGGCTTCATCGTTGGCGCTCATTGGGCCGCCCATAATAATTAGCCAATCGATGTTTTCAACGTCTGGAAAGGTATGGTCTTCAAAAACGTAAATATGATTTATATCATGAAGGCTATCATCAAGGTAGGTACTAATACCGTGTTTGATTGATAAATGAACGTGGTGTAAGATGTGTATTTTCACTTTGATGTGATGGTGGCTAAAAACATGAAACTAAAAGCTAATTTAACAGTTGATATTAAATTCATACTAGCATAATAAGAGTCTAATATTAGGCCATTAAACACAAAAAAAATAATATGAAAGAATTAGATAACTTAGTTCAGGCAGGACGTGTTCACCGTACGGTTTATACGGATGAAAATATTTTTTCTGTTGAGCAACAAAAAGTGTTCTCTGAAACATGGGTGTATTTAGCACACGCGAGTGAAATCAAAGAACCGAATAGTTTTGTTGCACGGAAGATGGGGCAACGGTCAGTTATTGTCACGCGTGATAAAGAGAATAAAATTCACGCGTTACTCAATCGCTGTACACATAGAGGCGCTACTGTTTGTCGGGAAAAGAAAGGTGATAAAACACCTTTTTTTACGTGCCCATATCACGGATGGACTTTTCGGAATACGGGCGAATGCGCAGCCATTCCGCATCAAGATGCCTATGGGGAAGGTCTTGATAAGCAACAGTTTAATTTAAAGAAAGTCCCTTTTGTATCGGAATACCGTGGTTTTATTTTTGCCACATTGAATCCTGAGAAAGGTAGAAAGGGGATTAAAGAACATCTTAAGTCTGCGGCTGGCCGACTTGACGAATGGATTGACCACAATGGTGGCGATCATCGGGCTATTCGTATTAGTGGCGCACAACAATATACGGTTCATGCTAATTGGAAGTGCTTATACGATAACGCAGGTGATGGCTATCATCCTGAGTTTTCACACCAATCGTTACTTAAAATGACGCAAGAGCGTTATGGTTCTGGTATGGATTTGGACTACTTTTCCGGTGGAATTGATTCAACACCCATGTATTCGCAAAGCTTAGGTAATGGCCATTCTTTTTTAGATCAACGCCCCTGTATGTATGAAAATTCTGCCTTCGAGCGGCAGCGCCCCCAGCCAGGTAGAGAGGCCATTGTTGAACAATTAACTAAAGAGGTGGGTGAGCAAAAAGCCAAAGCGTATTTTGAAATGGCCACGGGTGCAGGAATGAATTTAAATATATTCCCAAACTTGTTGTTTATTGGGAATCAAATGCAAGTCATTACGCCTTTATCCGTTGGTTTGTCGGATATGACGTGGTATTCAACGACAGTAGATAATGTGCCCACAGTAGTGAATACACTTCGAATACGCACTCAAGAAGACTTTACCGCGTTTGGTGAGCCGGATGACACCGCTAATTTTGAGGCTTGTTTTAAAGGGATGCAGGAACGTGAGATTGATTGGATTGATATCAGTAGACACCTTGGTAGGGCAGAAGACAGCACGGATGACAGTGGTGTTGTAACGTCCGTTATTTCCTCTGATATTCATATGCGAACTTACTATGAAGAGTGGAAAAAATTGATGCAATCCAATGATGCATCACGGTTAGGTTGAACGATATGGTAGATACAAAAAATTCAGCAGGGCATCAAGATTCAACGTATTTAAATGAGGCGTATTACGATCAATTAATGCACTTAAATGAAGATTGGCAGTTAGATGGCCCAGTGCCGGCAATCAATCAGCCGTCATTAGCAGATAAGCTAGCCTGTGAAGCACTTGTGTTTGCTGAGGCACGTTTAGCTGATGACTTACGTTTGGAACAGTGGTTGGACTGTTATAGCGACAAAAGCATTTATTGGATACCGGCGAACTACCCTGCGGGTGATCCGCGGCAGGAAATTACCTTAGAGTTTCATGATAAACGACGATTAGAAGATCGCGTGGCGCGTATACGGACGGGGGTTGCCTATTCCATGTTGCCGGTTATTCGCACACGGCACGTGTTAGGCAACATTGAATATTGGCAAGGTGAAACCAACGAAGTACGTGCTAGAACCAGCTTTATAATAGATGCTCTATTTAATGAAAAACACAGAACTCTGTCGGGTTGGATAGGGTATTCATTCGTGAAAAATGATGGCGACTGGAAAATTTCTGTAAAACAAGTCAACTTAATAGATGCGGATTGTTTGCAGGAAAACAATACGTTTTTCTTATAGAGAGATTCTGAACATAAGGCGCTTATAAAAAAACCAAAATGGGGTAGAGCATGAGTAAGCAAAACATAGTTTCATCTATTGGTTTAGATGGTTTTATTGCAAAGAATAAGTTATGGAATAAAGAACAAAAACAAGCGGCAAAAGCGCTTATTGAACGTTTAAAAAACGAGGACATTACTTACGTTCGAGTGACGTATTGCGACCAACACGGATTAACGCGCGGAAAAATGCTGCCTGTTAAACAGTTCGTGTCAGTGTTAAAAAATGGATTAGCCAGTACACACGCTATTTTTGCAATGGACTCGGCTAATAATATTTTCTTGCCGGTGTTTAGTGAAGATGGCGGTTTTGGTAATGATGAAATGGGCGGCGCAGGCGATATGATTATGGTGCCAGACCCGGCAACATTCCGGCTGCTTCCGTGGGCAGAAAAAACAGGCTGGGTATTATCCGATTTGTACCTAAAATCAGGCGCGGTCATGCCCTTTTCTCCAAGGGCCATATTGGCTACCCAGTTGAAAAAACTACATGCAAAAGGGTTTGAACTGTTGATTGGCCTTGAAGTGGAGTTTCATGTTTTTAAAATTGATGATCCACAATTAACTATGGAAGCGTCAACTCAACCGGCTGAGCCACCCAGCGTATCGCCATTGGCACACGCGTATCAATATCAATGTGAACAAAACTTGGACGAAGTGACACCATTGATGGAGTTGTTTCATCAGAATTTACAAGCTTTGGGCTTACCCATTCGAACACTTGAAGATGAGTGGGGCCCAGGCCAGTGTGAAATAACCATGGAGCCGCTACCAGCAATGCAAGCAGCAGACGCGATGGTGTTGATGCGTTCCACCTTAAAACAACTCGCACGCCGGCATGGCTACTTGGTTAGTTTTATGTGCAAGCCAGGGTTACCGAATGTGTATTCATCAGGTTGGCATTTACATCAATCGTTGGTTGATTTAAAAACGGGTGATAATGCGTTTGCGACAACAGATCAGAAACAATATTTATCCGAAGTAGGGCAACACTATGTCGCTGGGTTAATCGAACATGCTAGAGCGTGTACGGCATTTTCTAACCCCACCATTAACGGCTATAAACGAATGAATGCGAATGCGCTGGCACCTAATAGAGCAGTTTGGTCAATTGATAATAAAGCGGCGTGTTTAAGGCTAGCAAATGCGGGAGACCGATCTGTGCATATTGAGAATCGCTCTGGTGAGCCAGCGGCAAATCCTTATCTATTTTTCACTTCACAGTTAGCAGCCGGTATGGAAGGCATTGAAAGCAAACGTGATCCAGGCCCCCCACTAAGTGACCCTTATGCTCAAACGGATAAAACAGCGTTACCAGCGAGTTTAATGGAAGGCATTACAGCATTGGACAAGTCTGAACTGTTAAGAAAAGAGATGGGTGAACCCTTTGTGAATTATTATTTAATGCTTAAACGGCATGAAATTCATCGTTTCTTATCCACAGTGACGGATTGGGAACATAAAGAATATTTTGAACGCTATTAATCAAAAAACGAAATAACATGAAAATTGATCCAAAAACCCAAGATAAGTTCTTTAACATTCTAAAGGCAGTGGTCATTCCAAGGCCTATAGCGTTCGTGTCATCACAGTCAAAAGACGGCGTGCTCAATTTAGCACCATTCTCATTCTTCAATGGTGTTTGTTACGACCCGCCGACCATTAGTGTGTCTATTGCTCGTTTTGCGGGTAATAAACCAAAAGATAGCTTGGTTAATATTGAAGAAACGGGTGAGTTTGTCGTGAATTTGGTCAATCAAGATATTGCGCAGGCAATGAATAAAACAGCCGCAGAATACCCTGCTGATGTTAACGAATTTGAAGTCGCAGGTCTAACACCCACGGCATCTGAAATAGTGGCTGCGCCATGCGTGTTAGAATCACCAGTGAGTTTAGAGTGTAAATTAATACAAGTGGTACCAGTTAATGAGGGTTCGTCTAAAGAGTGTGGACTTATTATTGCTGAAGTCGTTTATTGCCATATAAACGATGATCTGTTTGATGGCCGTTATGTCGATATGAAAGGACTTGATGTGGTGGGGCGTTTAGGCGGCCACGAGTATTGCAAAGTGAACGACTTATTTGAGATGCGTTTGCCAATCTATAAAGAAGAGTAAAGCAAATTAGCTTTTGTCACCGGTATAGAATGTCGGATAAAGCCGCTTAACCTGTTCACCATTTGTATCCCACGCATGGCAACCATTAAGAAAGAACGGCCTTGGTTGAACATCTGATTGTTTATTTTTGCTCATGCTCGACATGGTTTGAAATATGGTTGTGGTAGCAGGGCCCAGTAAATCAGCTAAATGTGTACACCCTTGCAGCCCGCCGACTAGTTTTTTAACGCGCATGGTCCAGCCAGCAGCAATTTTCTCACCAATCAATTTTTTAAATATCGGTGTAATATCAGGGCAACAAGCGAAAGGGGATTTATCGGTCACTGCGATGCAGTCGTGCACAACCAATTGGTCATCAACGGTAATGCGTATCCACATGTCATGTACGGGGTCGCCAGCTTCTACAGTACCTCGGTGGGCGCTTTCAAATGAATAAGTTTTAACGTCGGTAATATGCGCATCAACATCCCATAAACCATCGTTGCGTTTAAAACCGGTACAGGTGATTTGGCGTGTATGGAGTTCTTTTCTTGCAGCGCTATCAGGTAATGGCATTTAATAACCGTCTTATGTAATTGAATAAGGTTTATGTGAAACTTTTATTGGCGTCACATGGACTAAGTATAAACTTCATTTAACCTGAAGTACTTGCCTTCAGGTTAAATGAAGTTTATACACTGTAGGTATATTAATACGTTAACGTAAAATAAGGAATCAGTGTGAGTTGTTGTCATTCAAATGAATCGAAAGGTATCAAGGAATTAGTCGACCCAGTTTGCGGCATGACCGTGACTAAAGAGGCAAAGCACCATACGGAATATAACCACCAGTGGTTTGGCTTCTGTTGTGAAGGCTGCTTAACAAAATTTACTAAAGATCCTGAGTTTTATTTATCTGACGACCCGCGCCCCGAGCTTGCTGCAATACCAGGTGCAAAATATATTTGCCCAATGTGCCCAGGTATTGAAAGTGATGGCCCCGATATTTGTTCAAAATGCGGTATGGCGCTGGAGCCTGAAACATTCGTGCCGCCAGAAACGCATACGGATTATATTTGCCCCATGCACCCTGATGTTGTGGAACAAGAACCGGGCTTGTGTCCGATTTGTGGGATGAGTTTAGAAGCGCGAACGGTGGTGTTAGAAGAAGATAACCCTGAATTGGACGATATGTCTCGGCGCTTTAAAATAAGCCTGATTTTCACTGTGCCGCTTTTTATTATTGCCATGTCGGAAATGGTTGTAGGTGATGCAATATTACAACTGATGTCTGCTCAAGCATTGCAATGGGTTCAGTTGTTTCTAGCCGCGCCTGTTGTTTTGTGGGCCGGTTGGCCATTTTTTGAGCGTGCCGTGCAATCGGTTAAAAGCTGGAACCTGAACATGTTCACTTTGATTGGTTTGGGTGTGACCGTGGCATGGTTGTACAGTTTGGTCGCTGTGCTTGCGCCAACAATGTTTCCAGAAACAATGCATAATTCACACGGTGTCGTCGCTGTTTATTTTGAAGCGGCAGGTGTGATCATTACCTTGGTTCTTCTGGGGCAAGTGTTGGAGTTAAAAGCGCGTGGGCAAACCAATAAATCGATTCATTTGTTATTAGGGTTGACTCCCAGCACAGCAAGGCGGGTCGACGAAAATGGTAATGAAGAAGATGTTCCCCTGGAAAACGTTGTGGTGGGTGATTTATTGCGCGTAAGGCCGGGCGAAAAAGTCCCCGTTGATGGCATACTGGTAGAAGGTAATAGTTCTATCGATGAATCGATGGTCACCGGTGAGCCAATACCCACTGAAAAAATGGCAGGAGATTCTGTAGTAGGTGGTACGGTTAATGGGACAGGCTCGTTTGTTTTTAAAGCACAACGCGTGGGTGGTGAAACGCTGTTGTCACAAATCATTCAGATGGTTAGCGAAGCCCAGCGCAGTCGTGCCCCCATTCAACGTGTGGCGGATGTCGTTGCATCTTGGTTTGTACCCATTGTCGTTAGTATCTCGGTTATAACCTTTTTTGCTTGGTATTTACTGGCGGAAGACTATGCCTTGAGCTTAGCTATTGTAAATGCTGTTGCTGTGCTTATTATTGCTTGCCCGTGTGCCTTGGGTTTGGCGACCCCCATGTCGATTATGGTGGGTATGGGGCGCGGCGCGAGTATGGGTGTGTTAATTAAAGATGCAGCAGTGCTAGAGGTGATGGAAAAGGTAGATACCTTAGTGGTGGATAAAACGGGTACGTTAACGGAAGGTAAGCCAAGCGTGGCAAACGTTAAAGTGTTGGCTAACCTAAGCAAAAAAGATGCGTTGCTATTAGCGGCTAGCTTGGAAAAGGTAAGCGAGCATCCTTTAGCAGAAGCAGTTGTACGTGCAGCGAAAGGAGAAAAGTTATTCGATGTGTCTGACTTTGAAGCGACGCCGGGTAAAGGTGTGTCTGGCACAGTGAATAAACAAACTGTACTGCTCGGAAATATGCGCTTCTTAGAAGAAAAAGGCGTTGATGTGAACGCGCTACACGCCTTGCAAGCAGCGCGCGATTCAAATGGCGAAACACCACTTTATATGGCGGTGGACCAACATCCGGCCGGTATTTTCTTCCTAAAAGATGAAATTAAAGCGTCTACACACGAGGCAATTAAGCAGTTGCACGACAGTGGTATTAAAGTCCTTATGTTAACGGGCGATCAAGAAGGTGCTGCAGAGCAAGTAGCAAAACAACTCAATATTGATGATTACAAAGCGGGCGTACTGCCCGCTGAAAAAGCGGATGTAGTGAAAGCATTACAAGCAAAAGGCCATATTGTTGCGATGGCGGGGGATGGTGTGAACGATGCACCTGCTTTGGCGCAAGCCGACGTCGGTATTGCAATGGGTAACGGGTCTGATATTGCGATTGAAAGCACTGGTGTTGTTTTGGTGAAAGGAGATCTCAATGGCATTGTGCGTGCACAAAAACTCAGCAAGGCGACGATGAAAAACATCAGGCAAAATTTAGTGTTCGCCTTTCTTTATAACAGTTTGGGCGTGCCAGTAGCGGCGGGCGTGTTATATCCGTTTTTAGGTGTGTTGTTATCGCCTATGCTTGCGGCAGCAGCGATGAGTTTAAGCTCGGTATCGGTCATTGGAAACGCGTTGAGGCTAAAAAGCGTTAGGCTTTAATTGACCTCGCCCAATAATGTTTCAATTGGAGTGGGTTTAGCAATGTGGTAACCCTGAGCATAATCAACACCGATTTGTTTTAGAAGCCTTAATGTCTCTTTGTTCTCTACAAATTCAGCGATGGTACTTATACCCATGACATGACCAATTTCATTGATTGATCGTGCCATAGCAAGGTCGATTGGGTCTGTACATATGTCTCGTATAAACGAGCCATCAATTTTTAAATGGTCTACAGGTAGTTGTTTAAGGTATGAGAATGATGACATGCCTGTTCCAAAATCATCCAGTGAAAAGGAGCAGCCTAGGTTGTGCATATGGGTCATAAAGCTCATCGCTAAGCCTAGGTTATGAATAGCTGATGACTCGGTGATTTCGAAACAAATTTTCGAACAATCAATGTCATATTTTATTAGGTACAGTTTGACGTAGTCTGAAAGGTCTTTATCGGACAGCGATAACCCTGATAAATTAATGCTGCATAATTTAGTTTTCTCAAGAACTTGAGGGTGTTCAAATAGCCATTTAAGTGTGTTTTTTATAACCCAACGATCAATTTTATGTATCAGTCCAAACCGCTCAGCAGGTGGTAAAAAAGCGCCTGGGTTAACTATTTCACCCTCATCGTCGAGCATTCTAAGTAAAATTTCGTAATGAAGTAAGTCGTTACTCCCCGGATTAGTCGGAATTATTTTTTGTTGGTAAAGTATGAGCTTATTTTGTTCGAGCGATTGGTTTATGCGTTTAATCCAGGGTACTTCGGCATGAGAATGATCAATTTCAGCTTGGTCATCGGAGATATCAATTTCATGAATTTGATTTCTACCGTTTTCTTTCGCCTTGTAACATGCAGTGTCTGCGGTGCTTAACGGATCATTATCTTGATGGTTGCTTGAAGAAAATATGGCTATACCAATACTCGCACCTACGTCAAATACCTTGTCTTCCCAAGAAAAACGATAATCTTGAATAATATTGAGAAGTTCTTCCGCTACTTTCCTAATAACATTCGGCGGACAGTTTTCTAGTAATACAGCAAATTCGTCGCCTCCCAGCCTTGCTAATGTATCCCGACCACGAATTTTAGATGTAATGAGGGATGCTAGTTGCCTTAATAGTTGATCACCAGCTTGGTGGCCGCACGTATCGTTGACAATTTTGAACTGATCTAAATCAATATAGATCAATCCATGCTTGATATGTCGGTTATGAAGAGACGATAGGCAGTTTATTAAGCGGCGGTCAAACTCAATGCGGTTTATTAATCCGGTCAAGGCATCGTGGGTTGCTTGATGGGTTAGCTGGTTTTTTAAATGATGAGCATCAGTAACATCTTTAACCGTAAAAACAATACCTTGAGGTTGGTTTTTTTTATTGAGTATTAGGTTGCTGGACCATTCGATAATAATTTGTTCGCCAAGCGGTGGCTTGAAAAAGCCTATTTGATGTTCTAGTTTATTATTTTCAATGTGCGAGTTAATTAAATCAACGGGTATAGATTCATCGGTTGTTATTAATAATACGTCTTGTAGCTGCTTATTGCGTAGGGAACCTTCTTGGGTGCCTAAAAGTTGATGGCCAGCAGGGTTGCAAAAACGAATAATGCCGCCTAAGTCAGTGACAATAACAGCCTCTCTGAGTGAGCTCATGGTTGTGCGCATAAAATCACGCTCAATTTCCAGTTCTTTCCTACTTAGTGCTGCAGATTGACGTGCAGTAAAGAGTTGAATGTCGTTGTTTTGTGGATGTTTTTCTATAGGTTGGGTTGCTTCTTTGGAAGCGAGCACTTCGTCGTGTGCTTGAGAAAGCTTTTTAATATCAGCGTTAAGCGAGGCAATGGTGTCATCTTTAATTGCAATGACTTTTTTTAACTCGGCTGTGGAGTCGTTCTCGCTCATAGTGTTGTTATTTGTTTATTGTTGAAATTGATATCGTCTAAAACGTTGAAGGTAAGCTTGTCTGAGAATTGTTTAACGTAGGGATGAAAGCTAAGTATTTTGGCAAGTGACGAACGATATAAAATCATAATTAGCCCCTTTGTTTGTCAAATTATCGATAGAAAAATTATAGCAGAATTAATACTACGTTTTTGTGTGCTAATACTAAGTTTGCAAAATGGCTTGTTAGGGTTGAAGTCTTACGTTTATTATAAAAACATGCAGTTATCAAAGTCTAAAGAACTATCCCAAGAAGTTAGCGCTGTTTTTCAGGCATTGTCAGAATCGGTTGATGTAGAGAATGGTTTTTTTGATGCCAATGAACAAGTGGATGTTAGTCGAATATTGTCCTGTAGTTTGTTTATTCAAAAGCAAGTCATTCGTTTTCCTAGGATTGCACTTGCGTTGATTCAAAAAGAACCTGATGTGGGTGATGTTGAGTTGTTGGCAGAATTGACAGAGAAAGTGGCCTTGATCGTTGAAGAGCGCGATTTGATGCGCGTTCTTCGGCAGTTTCGTCAGCAGCATATGTTGCGCATAGCTTGGGCGGACCTATCGGGTGCTGAAGTTGAAGTTGTTCTGCAGAAATTATCTTATTTAGCAGATATCTTAATTCGCCATGTGGTTGATTGGACGTATCGATTTGCGTGCAAGCGATACGGTATTCCACGTGACGTATTAGGTGTTGAGCAAAAACTTATTGTTATAGGCATGGGCAAGTTAGGTGCGTATGAGTTAAATTTTTCATCTGATATTGATTTGATTTTTTGTTATCCCTCCGCTGGTGAAACGGATGGACGTAGGGCAATTAGTAATGAAGAATTTTTTACTCGGATGTGCCGCCAAGTGGTTAAGTTACTGGACCAGCAAACGGTGGATGGTTTCGTGTTCCGTGTAGATACTAGGTTGCGCCCTTTTGGTGACAGTGGTGCGTTGTCGTTAAATTTTGATGCTATGGAGAATTATTATCAAAGTCACGCGCGCGAATGGGAGCGTTACGCAATGGTAAAAGCGCGGCCTATTACGGGTGATGATGAAGAATGTCGTTATTTAATGTCACTGTTGCACTCGTTCGTTTATCGGCGGTATTTGGATTACGGGGTGTTTGACTCGATTCGTGTGATGAAGCGGCAAATAGAAGAGCAGTTGGGCAAAGAGGGTATTGAGCATAATGTGAAGCTTGGTCCGGGCGGTATTAGAGAAATTGAATTTATTGGTCAGGCTTACCAACTAATTCGAGGTGGCCGCGATAAATCGTTACAAGTTCTCAGTATCGTCAAGGCTCTTAAGTTGCTGGTTGAAAAAGGGCATATTGAGTCAGAAGCAGGTGAATCGTTAATAAATGATTATTATTTCTTACGTCGACTTGAAAATCATATTCAAGAAGTAGACGACAAGCAAACGCATGATTTGCCTCAGGATGATTTAACGCAACAACGCTTAGCGTTATCTATGCAGTGTGAAGACTGGCCAACATTGTTAGGGCAAACAAAAGAAACGATGGGCCGGGTACATCATTACTTTAATACACTGGTCGATTTTGCACCGGTTTCTGACAAGAGTAATGAAGTGAGCTGGTTAGATGGTGATGAAGCGGCATTGAAAGAATATTTTGATAAGAAAAGTATTGGCACTGAAACCACTGCGGTTATCGACTTACTGGCTTTTTGCCATAGTTACCCGGTACGTCAGTTGCAAGAAAAAGGTCGGCAGTATTTAGCGCGGCTATTGCCGATGCTAATTGACGCATTGTTGATAGAACGTTCTTCAGTCCGTACGTTTTCAGCTTTTTTGAATATGCTTGAAAAAATCTGCAACCGCGTCGCTTATCTTGTGTTGCTGGTTGAGAATAAGGCCGTATTTAATCACTTGGTGCAATTGGCTGTTTTAAGCCCTTGGATTGTCACGCAGGTAACAAAATCTCCAGTATTGTTGGATGAGTTGATAGACCCCAATAGTTTATTCCATGTGCCAACCAAAGCGGAACTGAAAAAAGAATTAGAGCTGGCTTTAAGTAATGTACAGAAAGGCGATACAGAAGAGCAAATGGAAGCGTTGCGCCACTTCAAGCAAGCTAATGTGCTGCGTGTAGCCGCGTCTGATTTAACGGGCGTTATTCCAGTGATGATTGTTAGTGATAAGTTAACTGATATTGCCGAGGTGTTGGTTGAAAAAGCGTTGGCTTTAAGCTGGGAATCTGTCTGTTCAACATTTGGTGTGCCAGCTGGTGCAGCTGATGATGTTGTTAGCGGATTTGCAATCATTGGTTTTGGAAAAATGGGTGGTATTGAGTTGGGCTTTAGTTCTGATCTAGACGTGGTGTTTATTCATAAAGAAACTGATATGAGTGAGCATACGGTGGGTAGTCGCCAAGTGACATTGGTGGAGTTTTATATGCGCCTAGCCCGTAAATTTATCACGATGGTTAACACGAAAACATTTTCTGGGCAGCTGTATGAGTTGGATTTACGGTTGCGACCTAATGGACAGTCAGGCTTATTGGTGACAAGCGGGTCGGCATTTCAGCAATATCAAACAAAAAAAGCATGGACTTGGGAATTGCAAGCGTTAGTTCGTGCACGTTTTGTAGCGGGCTGTGCAAAAACAGGGCAAGTGTTCGCGGGTATTCGACAAGCCGTTTTATCTGTGCAGCGTGATCGTGATGCCTTAAAAAAAGATGTACTGGATATGCGAGAAAAAATGCGAGAGGCCTTATTAAAAACAAAAGAAGACTGTTTCGACTTAAAACATGGTGTTGGCGGTATTGTCGATATTGAGTTTATTGTACAATTCGGTGTATTAGCTAATGCAAGCCAGCATGATTCATTATTAGTGTATACCGATAATATTCGTTTGTTAGAGGCACTGAAGGAAATAGGTTTTCTAACAGACCAGCAACAAGTGATATTAAGCGATGCATATAAATGTTATCGCGAAGCGTCGCATCACGCCGCATTAGCAGAAAAATCAACAGAATTAGAGAAGGGGCTTTTTAAACAGTCGATCCAGAAAGTTGAGTCGATATGGAATGAGCTCATATTAAACAATTAACGTGATATTTAGGAGTAGATTATGGGAATGGATGACAAAGATGGCGTCATCTGGTTGGACGGTGAGTGGGTGGATTGGCGTGAAGCCAAAGTCCATGTCTTAACGCATACCTTACATTATGGCATGGGCGTGTTTGAAGGCACGCGTGCGTATGAGAATAGTGAAGGGACGGCTATTTTTAGGCTAAAAGACCATACCGACCGCTTGTTTAGATCGGCTCACATCTTGAACATGAAGGTGCCGTACGATAAAGAAACGCTGAATCAAGTTCAACGTGAGGCTGTGTCGAGAAATAACCTAAAATCAGCGTATCTACGACCCATGTGTTTTTATGGGTCAGAAGGCATGGGAATTCGTGCTGATAGTTTAAAGACTCACGTCATGGTGGCAGCTTGGGAATGGGGCAAGTACCTTGGTGAAGACGGTATTGAAAAAGGCATTCGTATTCGTACGTCGTCTTATGTTCGTAACCACGTAAACAGTGTGATGTGTAAAGCTAAAGCGAATGGGAACTACATGAACTCAATTTTGGCGCTGCAAGAGGCTATTTCATGCGGTTACGACGAAGCCATGTTATTGGATCATGAAGGCTACGTGGCCGAAGGCAGTGGGGAGAATATCTTTCTTGTCCGTAACGGTAAATTGATTACGCCAGACTTAACGTCAGCACTAGAAGGCATAACACGCGAAACAATCTTCCAATTAGCTGAAGAATGCAATTTAGAAGTGGTTGAAAAGCGAATCACGCGTGATGAAGTCTATGTGGCAGACGAGGCGTTTTTCACTGGTACAGCGGCAGAGGTCACGCCTATTCGTGAGGTGGATGACCGTACCATTGGTAATGGAGGCCGAGGCCCGATTACAGAACGCTTGCAAACGCTTTACTTTGACGCAGTTCATGGGCGTTCGCCAGAACACAGTGATTGGCTAACGCAAGTTTAGCTTGAGCCAGCCATATCGCATACTAGTCGTTGGCCCGTCTTGGGTCGGCGATATGGTAATGGCTCAAAGCCTGTTTATGGCACTTCAAGAACAACATGCGGAATGTTTGATTGATGTGTTGGCACCTGAGTGGTCTTTGTCCATATTAGAACGTATGCCCGAAGTGCGTAAAGGCATTGCTATGCCATTTGTGCATGGGCAGTTTGATTTTAAAGGCCGAAAAGAACTGGGTATATCATTAAGAAGCGAGCAGTATGACCAAGCGATTTTGTTGCCTAATTCATGGAAATCAGCCATTACACCCTATTTCGCTAATATTCCTAAACGGACAGGTTATGTTGGAGAAATGCGTTGGGGGTTGCTTAACGATTCAAGGAAGTTAGATAAAAAGCGCCTCACAAAGACAGTTCAACGTTTTGTAGCATTAGCGAAGTCGCCTAGTTATGAGCTGCCTGATATACCACTGCCCCGGTTGTTGATAGACCCGGTTAGTGTGGGTGATACCAAGCAAGAGTTTGATTTGGATGCAATGAAAGGCAAGATATTAGGCTTGTGTCCGGGGGCTGAATACGGCCCCGCAAAACGCTGGCCAGAAGAGCGCTATGCTGAGGTGGCAAAACAAGCCATACAACAAGGTTGGCAAGTGTTGTTGTTTGGCTCGGTAAAAGATGAGCCGGTGACGAAGACTATAAATGACCTGGCTGGTGGAAAATGCCGTGACGTTGCTGGCAAAACGAGTCTAACCCAAGCGCTTGATTTAATGTCCTTATGTGATGTTGTGGTGAGTAATGATTCTGGACTAATGCATGTGGCTGCCGCTTTAAATATTAAAACGGTCGCGGTGTATGGCTCGTCCGACCCCACGTTTACGCCACCTCTTCATGAAGAGGCTGAGGTTGTCAGCTTAGGATTATCTTGCTCTCCTTGTTTTAAACGAGAATGTCCATTGGTGCATTTGGATTGCTTGGTTAAAATACCGGCTAGCAGTATCAGTAAGATAGTTTTCGATTCATAAGAAAAAAACTTTTTATCTGCTAAACTTACAAAAATAAAGGGCTGTACGACCTACAGCTAACGAGTGTAAAAATTTAATTCTTTGTATCTTATATGGTACGAAGTAGCTAAAATAAGTTATGTATTTGATTAATAGGGAGAATAGATCGTGAAAAACAATAAATATATCGTGAAGTGTCTAGTTGCTAGTGCAGCAGTTATTGGCTTACTGGCCGGTTGCGCTACAGCACCTACGCCTCAGCAACCTGCTCAAGAGCTTGCGAGTGATTACAACTATATCATTGGCCCTGGAGATAATTTAAATATCTTCGTATGGGGAAATGATGAATTGACAATCAGTGTGCCTGTTCGTCCAGATGGAAAAATCACCACACGTCTTGTGGAAGATATTCCTGCTAGTGGGCAAACGCCAACACAATTGGCAAGGTCGATTGAAAAAGCTTATTCTGAGTATGTGAATAGTGCGGTTGTTAGCGTTATTGTAGAGGGTTTTTCAGGCGTGCCGTCACAAACAGTGCGTGTTGTTGGTGAGGCTTCCGAGCCTGTTTCTTTGCCCTTCAGAAAACACATGACATTGTTAGACCTTATGATAGATGTAGGTGGTTTGACAGAGTTTGCTGACGGTAACAACTCAAAACTTATTAGGAATATCGACGGGAAGCATCAAACGATACCGGTTAGGTTAGATGACTTATTGAAAGACGGTGATATTTCAGCTAATACTGCCATTATGCCGGGTGATATTTTAATTATCACTGAAGCTTGGTTCTAAAGGAATAAGAACCGATAACACTAAAAGTATGTGGTAAGAGAAATTAGGGATGAATGAACTTTTTGCGATAGCAACCCACTATTTACACGGGATTGCGAGATTTAAATGGACGGTGCTAATTGTCGCGTGGCTCTTGGCTTTGATCGGCTGGTTGTTGGTCTACCAGTTGCCAGATAAGTATGAAGCAACAGCACGAGTTCATATTGACAGTAATAGAGTGCTTCGTCCGTTAATGCGAGGTATCACAATACAGACCAATGTAGATAACCGTGTCAGTTTATTGAGCCGCACGTTGATGAGTCGCCCAAATTTAGAGAAGTTAGCAAGAATGGCGGACTTGGATTTAACCGTTGAGACAGATGATGAAAAAGAGGTGATGTTATCAGGGTTAGCTAAGGATATTAAGTTGTTAGGGGACCGACGAAACGGCTCTTTATATACAATTCAATATACGCACCCTGAAAAAGAGACGTCAAAGAAGACAGTGCAGGCGTTAATTTCTATTTTTATTGAGCAAATATTGGGTGATAAACGACAAGAAAGCGCTGAAGCGGGCGACTTTTTAGACCAACAAATTAGTGAATATGAAAAAAGGCTGATTGACACTGAAAGTAAACTGGCTTCTTTTAAACAGAAAAATGTAGGTATTTTGCCAGGTGAAAACACCAGTTATTTCGGCCGTCTAGAATCAGCAAACAGTGTGTTAAAGGTTGCTGAATTAGAATTACGAGAAGTCACCAATCGTAGGGATAATCTTAAAAATCAATTGTCTGGAGATGATCCGGTGTTTTTACCTAGTGGTGAAAGCTCTGCACCAGACAGTGCAAGAGTAGCTAATTTAAGGCAGCGTCTGGATGGTTTGCTGGTAAGGTATACAGATAAACATCCTGAGGTGGTACAGATTCGTGCGACCATTCAGCGCTTAGAAGAAGAAGGGCTGGCGACTCAGGCTGGTAGCGGGTTTGATGTGAGCGGTGCTGTTGGGAGCTTGTCGTATCAGAATATGCGTACAATGCTCGCGGAGGCAGATGGCCGAGTTGCAGAATTGTCCATCAGAGTAAGAGAATACCGTAACCGCGTTAAAACATTAAAAAGTAAGGTGAGTAGCCTTCCCGTTATGGAAGCGCAGTTAAAAGAATACACTCGAGATTATGATATTGTTAAAGAACAATATAATGCATTGTTAAAAAGACGAGAGTCTGCGCATTTATCAGGCGAGATGGAAAATAATGCGGATGACGTAAAGTTCAAAGTTATTGATCCCCCTTTCGTTCCTTCGAAGCCGACAGCACCAAATAAATTATGGGGCTGACACCTAACATGTCAAATGTTAGGGTCATTGAATGTATGTA